>R20__coassemble_463_pt1 | contig 29652 bp, 21 predicted proteins | sample R20__metabat2_high_PE_044 | metagenome-assembled genome bin R20 | reverse complement strand
ACAATAAAATTTCAAAAACACCTACTTTATCTGCGTTTCCTTAGCAGTTAGCAATAAGAAATGAGCAATTAAGGTAAATTTCCTTGCAGAAATTTACAGTTAGAAGTTAGGAGTTAGTAGTGAGCAGTTGAGGAAATTCCTTAATGTCGTCATTGCGAGGAATGAAATGACGAAGCAATCTTTTGTTGTATAAAAAAGCAGAGTTCCTGAATCAGATTGCTTCGCTACCGCTCTCAATGACGGATAAAACAAGAAACCTTGACTATAAATGTGTTTCATTAACAATTTAAAAATTTTTTGCGGAGGGAAAATGAACAGCAGAACAGACAATCTTTGCGTAAACAGCATAAGGACGCTTGCCATAGACATGATAGGCAAGGCAAATTCCGGTCATCCGGGACTGCCACTTGGGGCTTCGCCTCTGGCATACACTCTTTGGTCCAGGCATCTCAGATTTTCGCCGGAATGCCCGGAATGGATAAACCGCGACAGATTTGTCCTTTCCGCCGGACATGGCTCTGCGATGCTTTACGCAATGCTGCACCTGTACGGATTCGGACTTACAATGGACGATCTTAAAAATTTCCGCCAGCTCGGCTCGCTTACTCCGGGGCATCCCGAATACCGTCATACCAAAGGCGTGGAAATGACAACAGGCCCTCTCGGACAGGGATTCGCAACCGCCGTCGGAATGGCATTGGCAGAGCGAATAGTCGCACAGAAGGTAAACAAGGATGGAGCAGAACCGCTCATAAACCATTACACATATACGCTCGCCGGAGACGGATGCCTTATGGAGGGCATTTCCTACGAGGCCGCCTCAATAGCCGGACAGATGAAGCTGAACAAGCTGATTTGTCTTTACGATTCAAACGGCATAACAATTGAAGGATCAACGCAGATAGCATTCACGGAAAACGTGAAGGAACGCTTCCTCGCACAGAACTGGAATGTAATAGAAGTCGCAGATGGAAATGACATTGAAGAAATAGATGCCGCCATATCAAAGGCAAAGCAGAGCCAGGACAAGCCAACCATAATTATCGCAAAAACGCATATAGGATTCGGTAGTCCAAAACAGGACAAGGCCGCGGTACACGGCGAGCCATTGAAGCCGGAAGAAATTCTTGCAACAAAGGAAAAACTAGGCTGGCCGTCAAAGGAGCCGTTCTTTGTGCCGGAAGAGGCCAGGAATGAATTTGCCGCACAAATCGCAAAAGGCAACAAATACTGCGAGGAATGGAAGAAATTGCAGGAAAAATATGCCAAGGAATACCCTGAAAATGCGGAAATGGCAAAAAAACTTTTCAACAATGAGATTCCTGAAGGATTGTTCAATCCCGAAGATTCATTCTTTGAAAAACCTGTTGCAACAAGAGAAGCATCTGGCAAGGCCATAAATCTTATCGCAAAGGCAATGCCCGGACTTGCAGGCGGCGCGGCAGACTTAGGCCCTTCAACCAAGACGGACATCACCGTTGAGCCGGGACGCACTCTGCATTACGGAATACGCGAACATGCGATGGGGGCATTGATAAACGGAATGGCAGTTCACGGCGGACTGATCCCCTACGGTGCTACATTTATGGTATTCTCCGACTACGTCCGCCCAGCATTGAGACTGGCGGCAATGATGCAGATACCGTCAATATTCGTGTTCACGCATGACAGCATAGGCGTAGGCGAGGACGGCCCGACACATCAGCCGATAGAGCATCTTATGAGCATGAGGCTTATACCTGGTCTTACTGTTCTGCGACCGGCAGACGCATGGGAAACACTTTACGCATGGGAAGCCGCGGTCAGAAATGGAAAACCAGTATGCCTTGCACTTTCCCGTCAGAAACTGCCTCTGCTTACCCAGTACAGGAGCAAGATTGCCGAAGGCCTGAAGAAAGGAGCATATATCCTTTATCAGTCTGAAATTCCAGCAAAAGTAGAGCTTGCCGGTACAGGCAGCGAGGTGCATATCCTGTTTGAGGCGGCAAAAATACTGGAAGAAAAAGGAATCGGAGTTAAAATCATTTCCGTTCCGTCTTTCGAGCTTTTCAATGAGCAGCCGGAAGAATACAGGAAATCCGTATTCTCCGACAGTCTGCCCAAGGTTTCCGCCGAGGCAGGACGCACAATCGGCTGGAAGGACTTTTTCGGCAGCAATTCCGCATCCGTCGGCATAGACAGATACGGAGCAAGCGGCCCAGCTTCCAAAGTTTACGCCGAACTCGGCGTAACAGCGGAAAATGTTGTAAAAAAGGCAATGGAACTGCTTTGACATAATCAGAAAGCCCGGCTTTAGGCCGGGCTTTCTTTCAAATTAGCAGTTAGCAATTAGCAATGAGCAATTGATGTAAATTTCATTACGAAATTTACAGTTAGAAGCTAGCAATAATCAATAAGCAATTTAGGAATACCTGTATACCGTCTTTGCGAGGAATGAAATGACGAAGCAATCTTTTGTTTTTTCTGTATTTCCTTAGCAATCATTGATGAGAAATTAGGAAAACGCAGAAAGGACTAGGGAATGCAAAGGCAAATTGGCAGATCAACAACTTAAAATACTATGTCTTGTTTCAAAAAATGGATAAGTACAATCATCAACCTGATTACGTCTCCTAGTTCAGAAGGCCCCACCCTGGTAGTCACTGATATATGCAATGGACGATGCATATACTGTCTTGAGGATTCCACAACAAAATCAAAATATGCTGACATAACAGACAAGAAAATACAGTACATCCTAGACGAGCATTATAATGAAATAAACATAATGGGCGGAGAGCCGCTAATATACAAGAATCTGGACAATGTGGTTCGCAAGGTTGCGGCATCAGGTGTCTCAAAAATACACTTGTTCACTAACGGACTTCTTCTGACACAGAAAAGGCTAGACGAATTGTATGATGCCGGGGTAACCATTTTTCATTTCAATTTCCCGATACACACAGCAAAAGAACATGAATATCTAACCGGCCTGCCAGGAAATCTAAATCGTCAGAAGGAAGCGATTCAGCGTGCATGCAAAAAAGGGAAAAACACCGCTACTTTGATCTTTGTAATCAACAGCGTGAATTATAAGGCAATGTCAGATTATGTGAGATATGCCTCACAAAACTTTCCTGACCTTTTCTACATAATGTTCATCTTGATCAAGGTAAAGGGAAGAGCAAAAAAGAATACATGGCTAGTACCCAGGCTTTCCGATATAGAACCAGAAATGAACAAGGCACTGAATACTGCGAAGGAATTAGGCATCGCCTGCCTTATAGACGGGATTCCTCTTTGTTTTTTGAAAAATCATGAGGCCTATTCCTGGGATATAACACATATACTTAATGGGAACAATATCTATCCTACTGACAGAACTGACACGGAAGCATGTCATAAATGCACACTTTCCGACATTTGCGTAGGAGCAAGAAAAGATTATGTAAAAATCCACGGAAAATCGGAATTTAAGACATCTTCAAGAAATAAAGATGAAATTTTAAAAATAGTGAAAAGCGGACAGCTACGCCTAAATGAGAAATAGGAAAAACAAACTTATCACAAAATAAGATGGAACAGATAAGCACAGACACTCTTGTTATTGGCGGAGGCCTTGCGGGGCTGGCGGCAGGATATGCCCTTGAAGGCCGCAGGCCATATATAATTGCCGAAAAATGCAGCAGTCCCGGTGGATATTCTGCCACAATCCGGCACAAGGGATACTGTTTTGATTTTTCCGGGCATCTCTTGCATCTGCGTTGGCCGCGCACTACAGAACTGATTTTAAATCTTCTCGGAGAGAACTGTTCGCAAATGGAACGGAAGGCCGTCATTTATATGTGCGGCAGATATATTCCATTTCCGTTTCAGGCCAATCTTTGGGCATTGCCGGAACAGGAACGCAGGGAATGTCTGGACGGATTCATAAAGGCAACACGTTCACCAGGATTTTACGCAAAAACAAATCCCTCGGAAGAAAAATACACAACCTGGAGCAACCGCATTTTCGGCAGTGGCATATCCAGGCATTTCATGCTGCCTTACAATTACAAGCTGCTGCAACATGATCTGGGCAGGGTGACAACAGAATGGTGCGCGCCCTTTGTTCCAATACCTGACAAGGACGAGATAATACGGGGAGCATCTGCGGAAAACAATAAGAAATTCGGGTATAATGCCACATTCCGCTATCCTATCCGGGGAGGCATAGGGGCATTGGCAGAAGCATTCGCGGCAAAACTCTCGTCAATAATGTATGGACAGAAAGTCATTTCCGTAGACATAAGGGAAAAAACCGCGACATTGTTCAACAGCAAGACAGAAAAATATACACAGGTCAGATTCAAAAACCTTATAAACACATCCCCATTGCCGGATTTTATAAAAATGACAAGGGACGTGCCGGAAGAAATATCACGCAGGGCTAGGAAACTTAAATATCAGCCCATATATGTACTCAATCTAGGCGTAAGAAAGCCAGTGCCGGATTTCCATTGGGCATATTTTCCCGAAGATGATTTTCCATTCTACCGGGCAGGAATATCAGGCAATTTCTCCTCTGAAATAACTCCGCAGGGACGCTCGTCTTTTTATTTGGAATTTTCCGCAATCCCGGATTTTTCAGACATTGAGAAAAAAACAGCGAAGGCATTGTTGAAATGCGGTTTTATCAAGGACGAAAATCAGATAGAAACCTCGTTGTGGCTTAAGATCAATCCAGCCTATGTAATTTATGACACGGACAGGGCAGAGGCCATGCCAAGGATAATGTCCTGGCTTGATGAAAACGGCATACAGTCCATAGGCCGCTACGGCGCATGGAAATACTCATTCATGGAAGAAGCCGTAAAGGAAGGCCTTGAAGCGGCAGACAGGATAATGCAATTAGCAGTTTTGAAAAAGGTGACCGATCGGTAATATAAAGTAAACGATCGGTAACATTATCAATTGTGGAAACCGCCACTATTTTCCGACAGCCGCATCCAACCTTTCTGTTGCGATTTTATGATTGGGCGAAATACTCAATGACCTGCGGCAAAGATCCGCTGCCTTTTCATTATTGCCTTTCAGCAATTCAATTCCAGCAAGCATGGAAAGCAGATCCGGATGTTCGGAAAATCCATATTGGCCTAATGACTTTTCAGCATAGATTTCGGCATTTGCCAAATCCTTTTTTGAAATGTAGAGTTCGGCAAGAAGATATGCGAAATACGGCACTCTCTCCCATTTATCCAAGGCAGTCCTATACACGTTTTCCGCCTCATCATATCTGCCGAGGGCATAAAGGGATTGTCCCACAAGCTGCCATGCCTGCACACTTTCCGGATCTATCTGATAGCATTTATAGGAAAGTTCAAGGGATTTGTCGTAAATGCCAGAATGATAATAGTACTCGGCAGCCTGGAAAAGCAGGAATGAATTGTCCGGATCTATCAGCAATGCCTTTTCAAACTCCTTAAAGGCTTCTTCCTTGTTTCCAAATTCCGTGTAAAGAATCTCGCCGTACATGCTATGTGCGGAGGAGGAATATGGGCTTTTCAGAATCGCATTTGCGTAAAGGGGCATTGTGCTTTTCCATACCGCCTGCTGTCTGAATGTAATCAGGGACAAGAGCAGCAATATAGCCACAACACATATATTGACAACATTTTTCCGCCAAATCCTATTCTCTGACAGAATGTACACAACAGCGAAAATAACGGAAAACGCAACTGACGGTATATAGCAGTATCTATCATTTATCGGCGATGGAGAGCCGTTCAGAATGCCTATGACGGGAAATATCGCAATGGCATAAAACAGGAGCGAAAACATCAGTACGGGATATTTCCTGTAAAGAAGAACTGGCAAGGCAATCAACGCCATATCTCCTACGAGATAAGGAACATAAAATACAGGATTTGAAGGCAGATTGTCATAGACAATGGCCAGATCAAGAGGCAGCAATGTCTTGACAGGATACGTTATGAATGCATATATGGCCTTTCCTAACGACGGAGCGTAGGATTTAGGCATAATTTCCATTACAGGGAATATCAGTACTGGCAAAATTATAAGAAAGGCAATGATCAGATAAGGAATCTTGTCATACAGATAATTTCTTTTTTCCACTGAAAACCATTTCAAAGGATTAATTGGCAGTTTTTTGAAAATGAATATATCCGACAACAAAAGTATTGCTGGAATACTTACGGCCATGCTTTTTGAAAGACATGCAAGTAAAAACAACAAGACAGACAATAAATATTTCTTGATATTTTCACTATTCCTGTATGAAAAAAATGCAAGTATTGATGAGAAATAAAAAAAGGTACATAATACGTCTTTTCGCTCGGAAATCCAGGAAACAGATTCAACCCTTAGAGGATGCAGGGCAAAGAACAATGTTGACAGCATTGCTGCGGCAAAAAGCGGCCTTTTAGCAGTATTCGGAAAAAAACTGCCCAGAATATGCCTCATTATCCTGAAAAGCAATACCGAGGCAAGTGAATGGAATAATACGGAAGTAAGATGAAAGCCGGGAATCCAGCCCTTCCATAGCATAAAGTCAAACTGAAAGGACAGTTCCGTAATAGGGTGATAATGATTTGCAAACCTGTGCGTGAAAATGTAAAACAGGTTTTCCCATGAGAAATTTCTCAATTCCCTTACATTTGCGAAAATTGAAGGGTCGTCATAACTTACCATTCCATTAAACAACGACGGAACAAATACCGCAAATACGATAAGAAAGACTGACAATTCCGGCAAGTACTTTTTCAAGGACATTTTTCTCATGCGATAATCATTTACAGGAAAATACCAAGAAAGTCAACCTTATGTTTATATGTCATTACTGTAATGACGATATAAGGAATTTTCCTCAATTGCTAATTACTCATTGCTAATTGCTAATTTCCCTTTCAGCCATTCCTGTTTTTCCTTTGAATATTCGGTAAGAGGAAGCCTCATTTCCGGACTTGAACACAATCCCCTGGTATATGCGGCAAATTTCACGGGTATAGGATTCGTCTCGCTGAAAAGAGCCTTTGTCACAGGGAACAGTTTATGATGTATTTTTGCGGCTGACTTGAAATCGCCAGAAGCGGCAAGACGGCACATTTCGGCGGTTTCTCTAGGATAAATGTTTGAAACAACGGATATTACACCGGTAGCACCGACGGACATCATAGGCAATGTAAGAGAATCGTCCCCACTTATTACGGAAAAGGATGAATCAGTCTTCTGTATTATTTCCGAAACCTGATCCAGATTGCCAGAGGCCTCCTTTACACCTATTATATTCGGAATTTGTGCCAGTTCCGCGATAGTATCAGGCTGCATATTTACTCCAGTCCTGCCAGGAATATTGTAAAGCACTACGGGAATGTCGCCTGCCGCCTCGGCTACCGCCTTGAAATGTGCTTTCAGGCCAGCCTGGGTAGGCTTGTTGTAGCACGGAACAACGGAAAGTATGGCATCCGGCCTTAATGCGGCAACCTCGCGTACAAGTTCAACAGTCGCGGCAGTATTGTTCCCCCCCGCTCCGGCAAGAACCTGTGTCCTGCCTGCGGCCTCGTCAATCGCAATCCTTATCACTGCCAGATATTCCTCACGGCTTAACGATGAGGCCTCGCCTGTTGACCCGCATGGGACAATTCCTGAAACGCCGTTTTCAACCTGAAAACGTATTATTTTCCGTAATGAGTCAAAATCTATTTTCCCGTCCTTGAACGGCGTTATCAATGCGGTGAGACAGCCTGAAAGAGTGAACATTTTTTTCTCCTTGAAAAAATACAGCCGCCATCAAATGAAAACGATTATCAGATTTGGAATGGCGGCACATCCATAACTAGATTATACGATATTTTTATATTGCCTTTGATGTGATTTCCTCAACAAGATTTTTGAAATCTTCCTTTTCTTCGGATAACAGTGCGGATATTTCTTCAAGGTTGCTAATCAGTAATCCTGAAAACTCACTACCTGCCTCTGACGACACTTCGGACAAGATATACAGTCCGCATGAGTATGCCCTGTTCAAGGCCTCTTTTGCGAAAAGACGTGCAAGATATTGTTCACATTCCCGACTGTAATTCAGATTTCCGTTTTGAACCATATACGAGAATGCGGCAGAAATTTCCATCCAGGCTATTATTTCTCCCAGTTTCAATGTAATGAATCTGTCCCGTGTTAGACGGTACTTGCGGCATATTCCCATTATATATGACAGAATCACAAGTGATTTTGAGGCAATATCGCAGCCACTTTCCTTAGGACCGGCTATCAATGCGGCCTTGTCGGAATATAAGTTTCCCCCAGATCTTAAATAATCCTGCCAGCGATGCCTGAACAGGGAAATTTTAAGCACCTCATCCGCACCCTCGTAAATAAGCAGGGGACGACAGTCCGCAAGACGTTTTCCGAAGGGATTTTCGCGGCTTATCCCTGCTCCTCCGCAAGCCTGAACGGCGGCATTGCAGGAAGAAAGACATTCCTCGGCGGCAAAAAATTTGGCAAGTGCGGCTTCTGCCGAAATTGAGAAATTTCCGCCAAACACATTCTGTGATGATGTGGAATTGTCCGACGGTAAAAAGACAAAATTGGAAATTGCGGCAAAATATTGTCTGATTGCCTCCAGTCTGGCAAAATGAGGCAGGATCAGCCCTTTTACAAATGCCTCATTGTTCAGAAGACTGCCGGAATTGCGGGATTTCGCATATCTTACCGCATCTTCCATGGCGGCAGAACCTGTTCCCAATGCCAAAGATGCGACAACCATCCGCGTGATGTCAAATGCGGAGGATGCCTGTCTAAGTCCATTTCCTTCAATTCCGCCCAAAAGACATTCCTTCGGTATTTTTACATTGTCAAAGGAAATTCCAGCCGTTATTGAAATATTCTGCCCATGTTTCTGTGCCGGTTGTCCGAAGGAAATTCCAGGAGTATCCCTGTCTATGATGAACCATGACGGGCCTCCCGGCGCATTGGCAAGTACGACATAAAAATCAGCAATTCCGGCATTGGTTATCCATTGCTTGCCGCCATTTATTACATACGAGGAATCCTTCAGCCCCGCCTTCGTGCCTAGGGAGGACAGGGAAGATCCGCCGGAGGCCTCAGTGGCGGACAATGCCCCTATTCCGCCCTTTCTGATTATTTCCGATATGCGTTTTTTCTGCTCCTCGGTGCCACCGTTGAATACTGGAGCGGCGGCAAGCATTGTGGCAAGAACGCCAGTCGCAATGCCAAGATCATGGCGTCCCAGTTCCTCTCCGACAGACAGAATAGCAGGCAATCCTGTATCAAGACCGCCGTATTCCTGCGGAATGGCAAGAATACCCAATCCAAGCCCGTCCTCGGAAAGCATATCATGCAGTATTTTCGCAATTTCATACGAAAATCCTGTATTTCCATTCAAAGCGTTTTTTTCAATTTCCGCAAGTCTGTCCGAAGAAAGATTTTTTTTGAAATATTCCCTGATTGAATTACGCATCTTTTTTTATTCGCTCTATATAGGCAGGAGTTGATTACAAAGTCTTTTTGTATTGCAATTGTATATATATTGTCAATACGTTGCACGTACAATAGCAATACATTTTAAGGAGTTTCCTCAATTACCAATTACTCACTGCTAACTGCTAATTGGCAACACGAAAAAAATTTTTTCCGTGTTGCCATAATTTTATTTTACCAAGGCCAGGTATTTTTCCACTTCTGCTTTGAGCTTTGCTGCCGCTTCCTTGTCCTCCAGGGAATCGGCATTGATGTACACGTTCTCGGCGGCACATCTTACAGCGGCCTGAAGCTGATATTCCGCACTCATGTAATCGGAATGTACTGCAGGTATTGTCTTGCTCTCGCAAAGTTTAAGACCGGCATAGGCCTCGGAGGACAGTCTCGCCGTTTCAAGCGGTATTTCCGCGGCATATTTTAGGGCTGCCTGCATTTTTGCCTTTCTTTCCGAATTGTCCTTGGGCAGTTTCCTGGCCTCGGTGAACAGATCGTAAGATGCTGAATCGTCTGCGACAAGTTTCTGCAGTTTTGCCTTATGCTCAATAAGGCGGTTGCGAAGCTCGGTAAGGACAGGACGGTTGGCCTCGTCCAGTTTCTTGCTACGCAGGCTTACGCCAATTGCCATCTGTCCCAATGCACATCCCATCGCTCCGCTCATTGCGCCAGCAGAGCCGCCACCGGGGGTCGGATCATCGCTTGCAAGAGCGTCCACAACGGAATTTGCCCCTGCCTGCCAGCTGCCCAGCAGTTTGAGCAGCTTTGTTTCAAGAACCTGCTCTTCCTTGTTGAATCCTGTCACATTGAGGCTTTCCGCGACATAATCGGTGAGTGCATCCTGCGTGGTAAGGCCGATAAGCTCCGTATCGGTGATTTTTATTCCTTTAGGCTCAATTTCCTTGCGAACCTCGTCCAAAAGGCGTTTAATAGAAGTTGTATGATAATCCGTAATAACGGTTGAAACCTGGACCTGTTGCTTGCTTTCCAAATATATTTCCTTGCCACGCACGCATGGCAGTCCGCCGGAAGATGCCCTTATCTTGCGTACAAGGGCCTTGCAGAAATCCATATCCTCTGTGGCAAGGTTTATGTTGAAATTGACAATCTGATGCCTCGCTCCGACGGCAATCGCTCCAGCGGTGGCATGAATGTGATTAGGGCCGAAATCCGGAATATGTGCCTCGTCCGTACCTATAATCTCGCGCAGGCCTTCAAACTGTCCCTTGCGTACCTTGGCAAGGTTCTTGCGTTCCTCACGCTTCGCGGCACAATCATACAGGTAAACAGGGATTTGCAACTCGCGGCCAATTCTTTCACCTGTGATTTCCGCCAGCCTTATACATTCCTCAACCGTTGTATCCATTATCGGAATGAACGGTGAGACATCAGTCGCTCCCATGCGTGGATGCTCGCCCTTGTGATAATTAAGGTCAATAAGCTCCGCCGCCTTTTTTGTGACGGCAAACATGGCCTCGGAAGCTGTTTCCAGCGGGGCAATGAATGTAAGCACGGTGCGATTATGATCCGCATCCTTTTCCACGTCCATTATAAGCACGCCGGGTACACCCCTTGCGGCATCTACGATTTTGTTTATCTTTTCAAGATCGCGGCCTTCGCTGAAATTAGGCACGCATTCAACAAATTTTCCCATTTTGAAAATCTCCTAAAACTGTCATTATGCGGCATAATTTCTTCAAAAACCGCATATAACCTTATTATACATAATTGAAAGGGTACAAAAACTGCTTCTTCACATAGCAGCGGCATAAATGATAAAATCAATATAATATGGAAGAAAAAGTACAGATTTGCGTAGCTAAAAGTGCGGGCTTCTGCCCTGGTGTAAAAAGTGCCATAGACAAGGTGCTTGAACTATCCAAACAGCGCACTAAGAAGATTTACACTTTAGGGCCTCTTATACATAACAGACAGGTTATAGAGACACTAAAGGAAAAAAACATAGATTCCATAGATTCACCTGATGAGATAAAGGACAAGGATTGCATAGTCGTAATACGGGCTCACGGAATCCCCCCCGTTGAGGAAGCCAGACTTCGTTCCGTAGGCTGCGAGGTTGTCGACGCTACCTGTCCTCTAGTAAAAAGGGCACAGGAGAAAATACGCATTTATGCCTTGCAGGGATATGAGACAATAATAGTCGGGGACAAGAAACATGCGGAAATAACCGGGCTTCTAGGATATACAGAGGGAAAAGGACGTGTTATAAGTGGGCCGGAGGAAGTTGACACCCTGCCACACCTGGAAAAGGCAAATGTTGTCGCCCAGACCACCCAGGAACCAGATGTATTCGCAAAGACATCGGAAATGCTTAAAGGCAAGGCAGACACACTGGTAGTTTCAAACACGATATGCCATCCGACGACACACAGACAAAAGGAAACCGTCGAGCAGTCCCAGAAAGCGGATCTTGTCATAGTGGTGGGTGGAAAAAATTCCGCAAACACGACAAGGCTTTTTCAAATAGCAGACAGAATAGCAAAAAAAGCCATACATATAGAAAAGGCTGACGATTTGAACAAAAAAATATTCAACGGTGTCTCAAAAGTATTCATAACGGCAGGAGCGTCAACCCCGTCTTGGATGATTGAGAATATTGCAAATGCCGTAAGACAGATACTGGAAAGGCCGCGAAATCCCATACTGGCATTTCTGTCCATGCTGTGGAGACTGGCCATAACTGGCTCACTTTTTACCGCATTATCAGCCGTCGCACTTACTTATGTGTGCATGAAACTGGAAAATTCGCCTGTCTCACCAAAAATAATGATAATGGCAGGTCTTTTTGTGTTCAGCCTGCACACTCTGAACAGGGCTTTGGAAAAAGGAACATCAACTACGGACAAGATAAGGCAGTTCCTGTTTTCCAAGCATAAGAATTTCTCACATTCAATAGCCTATATATCCGGTGTGGCCGCCCTGGCACTGGCATTGACAATAAACTGGAAGGTTTTTCTTGCGGCGGCCTTCTTTTGGATAATCGGAATACTTTATCCACATAAGACACAGTACAAGCTGGCCAATTTCGGAAAGTTCTTCCCTACATCAAAAGACATTTTCACAACATTTGGCTGGGCATATATGTGTGCCTATGTACCCGCATTGCAGGAAGCTGGTCTTGGCATAAGCAAATACTCAATTTATGCTGTATTCTTCGCATTCCTGATCGTATTCATGCGTTCCGTATTATGCGGGGTTGTACAGGTACACAGCGATCTTATCGTCGGGCGTGAGAATCTTTACAAGGCAGTAGGCCATATACCGACATTCATTACATTGTTCTTCTTTTACACAATGCTGTCAGCGACGCTTTTCACCTTGTACCTGACGGACTGGAAGACGAATCTCGTATTGGCACTGCTGGCCGGACTGTCATATTATCTGGCTCTGCTGATATTCTTCGCAAAACGAAGGATACCGGAAAGAATCACTGCGGATACGCTTATAGACTTGCAGTTCTTCGTGTTGGCATTGCTTACTTATTTCGCATGAACTGATGTTGATGATTTGGCTGGTTAAGGCCAAGCTGGCCCTTGTTGACCATCGCAATTATTGGTTCTGGAGACAGGGAAGAGGCTTTTACCTCACTTTTTCCGTGTACATATACATAGTCCTTGCGTATTCCAGCACAAAGATCCGACAATGTACATTTGCGACATTGCCTTACAGCTTCCTTTTCCTTCAAATAGGTCGGATTTCCCCTCAAAAGATGTTCTATATCCCTTGAATACACTTCCCAGCCTTTGAGTACGCACAATGGAAAGCCATCGCAAAGACAGGGAATATGCAATTCCTTTGCCTTTTTCAATGCTGATATCAGATATGGGGAAACCTCAGTCAATCTTGGCACGAGATTCCTACGTCTTCTCACATTTCCCATTACCTTTATACTGTTGAATGCTATATAGAACAATTTTGGAAATTTTTTCGCAACGAACTCAACATAGTCGGCCAAATACTTGTAGTTAAGGCTGTTTACAACGCATACAAGTACCAGGGATTCGGGATTCTTATCATATACACGGGAGATTGAGGCAACCTGTTTTTCAAAATGTCCTTTCAAATCCGTGAGCGTTTCATGTATCTCGCTTATATGACTAGGAAAATTAAAATGAAAATGCGTCGCACCAGCCTCAAAAAGAGATTCAAGACGTTCTGAATTAAGCAGATAACCGTTTGTGAGTATATGGGCTTCCTCAACCCCGGATTTTCTAGCCATTCTAACCCAATATTCAAGATCCAGGCAAAGCAATGGCTCTCCACCTTCAAAGACAAGCGCGTTATGGCCAGAATTGAATACGGAAAATCGGACACCATCTATGGACATGTGCCTGTCCTCGCCATTTGCGGAACAGTAAATGCATCGTCCATTGCATCTCGTAGTAAGAATTATATTTGGCTCATTATTTATGCGTGGTGGGATATGAGGTTGCTGATCAGGAAATGAATCCCCCGCATCATCCTTAAATCCAAGAATTTTCTTTATTCCATTGATAAATTTCATAAGATAGACGCTCCAAATACCTATAATAAGATTATACAAAACTACAAAAGGCTCACAAATTCCATACATACGAAATTGAAAACAGGAAAATTCTAAATATATTTTTATTATTGCCTCTTAAAATTGTAAGATATAATTAATGCAGGACAAAAACATAAAGGATGTTTCTTTTGCTGTCATAGATACGGAGACAACGGGCATTAGCCCTAGAAGTGGACGTATATGTGAGATAGCAGGAGTTATAACCAAGGGTTATGACGAGGTTTCTTCTTTTTCGTGGCTGGTTGACCCAGAAATGCCTATGCCCTATTCCGCATTTGCCGTGCATAGGATTTCAGACGAGATGCTTAAAGGGCAGCCAAAATTCTGTTCTCATGCGGCAAGACTGCTTGGGCTACTGGAAAACACGGTAATCGTAGGCCACAACATAATGTTCGACGTGAATTTTATAAATATGGAAATGCGTCGCATAGGATTGCGTCTGCCAAAGCTGCCCGTCATAGATACGCTTATGCTGGCAAGGAAAAGCGGACTGTTTGAACATAACAATCTAAGTTTCATAGCAAATGCCTTGAACATAAAAAGCGACGGATGGCACAGGGCCTTATACGACGTTCAGGCGACAAGACAGGTTCTTTACTTCTTTATGCGCCAAATTGAACAAAAGAAAGGATTTTGCAGTTTAAAAGATATTCATCAACTTAGCGGAGGAAAATATGTCAAGTGAAAGAGAGTTTCAGGAACAAGAGGATGATTTGGAAGAACTGTCCGTCAGCCTTGGTGCTGACATAGACCTTGATGTTCTTGAAGATGTAGCATTGGGAGCGGAGGTAACCATTCCCGCGGCAATGCTTAAAAATGTTGCTGCCCGCAGGGCAAAACTGGAAAAGCTGCTGGATTCCGGCAAAACCATGTATGGCATTAACACGGGGTTCGGACACTTGGCAAGCCAGAAGATTTCCCGCGAGAACCTGAAACAATTGCAGGTAAACCTGATACGCAGCCATTCCTGCGGAGTAGGCGATCCAATGTCCGCCGAGGAAGTCCGCGCACTTATGTTTGCCCGTGCCTATGAGCTGGCAAGAGGAAATTCCGGTGTAAGGCCTGTCGTGATAGAGACACTTGTGGCAATGCTGAACAAGAATGTCATTCCCTACATTCCCCGCAAAGGATCTGTCGGAGCAAGCGGAGACCTTGCCCCATCGTCGCACATGGCACTTGTAATGATAGGTGAGGGTCATGCCTGCGTACTAGACGGAGACGAGGATGTTGAATGGCTTACTGGTGCGGAAGCGATGGCAAAGGCCGGAATAAAGCCAATAGAGCTTGCCGAAAAGGAAGGCCTTGCCCTCATCAACGGCACACAGGCAATGAAGGCCGTCGGAGGACTTGCCTTGCAGTCCGCAATGAATCTCGCAGTAAATTCCTTGGTAATTGGTGCGATGACCGTTGAGGCCATGAAAGGCACTCCTGTAGCTTTTGACAAGAGAATACACGATTTGAAACCGCATGAGGGACAGAAATTCGCCGCCGAGATGTTGCGAAACCTGCTTACCGGCAGTGAAATCAGACAGTCCCATGCGGAAAACGACGACAGGGTTCAGGATCCGTATTGCTTACGCTGTATGCCGCAGGCCATAGGAGCGGTTCTTGACACTATTTCCAATTCAATGGAAACTTTTGAGACAGAACTACAGAGCGTGACGGATAATCCTCTCATTGTTGATTCCGAGGACGTGGAAGGCAGCGTGGACGTTCTTTCTGGCGGAAATTTCCACGGACAGCCGCTTTCATTTGCAGCGGATTTCGCAGGAATCGCGTTGACGGCTCTTGGCAATATGTCAGAACGCCGCATTTCGCAGATGGTGAGCAATTTCAAGATTCTGCCGCCATTCCTTGCGAAAAACCCAGGTCTTGAATCCGGATTCATGATTGCCCATGTGACAGCGGCGGCAATGTGCAATGAGAACAAGGTACTTAGCCATCCTGCCAGTGCGGATTCCGTGCCGACCTCTGCAAACCAGGAGGATTTTGTCAGCATGGGAATGAATGCTGCGAACAAGCTGGCGGAAATAGTGCAGAACACTGCCCGCATACTTGCCATAGAGGCACTTGCGGCAGCGGAAGGCATAGAGCATCATCGTCCGCTCAAATCCAGCCCGCAGATTGAAAAGGCTCTTGCCTTCATACGGGAAATAGCCCCTGCGGCAAACGGAGACGACGTTTTCAGCGACAAGATAGAGGACATAGCCTCATTCCTGATGGATATGGCGCTGGACGAACTGTGAAAAATCAGGGAAACGCAGATAAAGTGTCTTTATCTGCGTTTCCAATTAGCAATTAGCAGTGAGAAATTGAGGTATTTTCTTAGTTGCGTCATTGCGAGGAGCGGAGCGACGTGGTGTCCGTCCCTTTAGGGCAAAAACGACATAGTATGTCGTTTTTAGGACGGGAACGCCTGGAACTGCTCGCTTGCATGCAGCGAAAGGCTATTCCTTAATAGGATTTTTTTAGGCAGAAGTTCCTGAAATAGATTGCTTCGCTGCCGCTCGCAATGACGATGAGACCCTGAAACAAGTTCAGAGCGATGGAATAATAAGGAATTTCAATAATTGCTCATTGCTAACTACTAACTGCTAATTAGAATTTACCAAATTTCTTACTACTAGGAGAACATTATGGCCAGAACGGTAAAAGCCCCCAGGGGCAAAGAATTGACTTGCAAAGGCTGGCAGCAGGAAGCCGCCATGCGTATGCTTATGAACAACCTTGACCCGGAAGTCGCGGAACATCCGGAAGAACTTATAGTGTATGGCGGCAGGGGCAAGGCAGCCCGCAACTGGGAATGTTATGATGCGATAATAGAATCCCTGAAAAGGCTGGAAGGAGACGAGACACTGCTAATACAGTCTGGAAAGCCGGTTGGCATTCTGCGCACCCATGAATACAGCCCCCGTGTGCTTATCGCAAATTCAAACCTCGTAGGCAACTGGGCAAACTGGGACGTTTTCAACGAGCTTGACAAGAAAGGCCTTATGATGTACGGACAGATGACTGCCGGATCCTGGATTTACATTGGTGCACAGGGCATTCTTCAGGGTACTTATGAGACATTTGCTGAATGTGCGAGAAAGCATTTTGGAACAGATTTGAAAGGCAAGCTGGTTGTAAGCGGCGGCCTTGGCGGAATGAGCGGAGCCCAGCCTCTTGCCGTGACAATGAATGGCGGCGTAGCCATAATAGTTGAGGCCGACGAGAGCCGCATACAGAAACGCCTTGACACGAAATATGTTGACATAAAATGCACGAATCTTGACGAGGCTCTTGAACTGGCGGAAAAGGCCGTAAAGGCAAAGACCCCGCTTTCCATAGGACTTCTTGGAAACTGTGCCGAGGTTCTGCCGGAAATAGTCAGGAGAGGCGTAAAGGTGGACGTTCTCACAGACCAGACCTCCGCCCATGATCCACTACGAGGATATATACCGAAAGGCTATTCCGTGGAGCAGGCTGCCGAACTTCGTGCGAAAGACCCCGAAAAATATGTTAAACTGGCAATGGAATCAATAGCAATACACGTCGAGGCCATGCTTGCATTGCAGAAAGCCGGAGCGGCAACTTTTGACTACGGCAACAACATACGCACAATGGCATTCAAGCAGGGCGTGAAAAATGCCTACGATTTCCCCGGATTCGTACCGGCATACATTCGTCCAATGTTCTGCGAGGGAAAAGGACCGTTCCGCTGGGCGGCACTTTCCGGCGACCCGAAGGATATAGAGGTGACGGACAAGGCCCTTATGGAAATGTTCCCACAGAACAAGCATCTCTGCAACTGGCTTGAAATGGCGGAAAAGCAGGTTCATTATCAGGGTCTGCCGAGCAGGATATGCTGGCTGGGCTACGGAGAGAGGCATCTCGCCGGACTGCGTTTCAACGAGCTTGTAAAAGAGGGCAAGATTTCCGCCCCGATCGTGATAGGCCGCGACCATCTGGATTCCGGCTCTGTCGCAAGCCCATTCAGGGAAACAGAGGCAATGAAGGACGGCTCCGACTGCGTGGCTGACTGGCCGATTCTGAATGCACTTGTCAATACGGCAAGCGGTGCAAGCTGGGTTTCATTCCATCATGGCGGCGGCGTAGGAATGGGCTACTCCCTGCATGCAGGACAGGTGACAGTCGCAGACGGCACAAAGGAAATGGCAGATCGTCTTGACCGCGTCCTTAGCAATGACCCGGCCATGGGCGTAATACGCCACGCCGACGCAGGCTACGATGCGGCAAAGAAATTCGCCAAGGAAAAAGGCGTTGACATTCCGATGAACAAATAAGATTCCTGACGGATTGTGAAAAAAGCCTCCCCGCAAGGGAGGCTTTTTTCAATGAGGAATTGTGGAAATACCTTATATTCCCCTCACCTCCAGCCCCTCTCCCACAAGGGGTGAAGTCCGTCCCTTTTTTGGCAAAAAAGACACATTGTGTCGTTTTTAGGACTGCAAGGCACGGAGCTGCTCGACTTTATGCAACGTAGTGCTATTCAACAAATGCGGTTTAATGGTCAAAATGGTTGGTATAGACGACGAGAAAATGATTTAATATTATTTTTGGAGTGAAAATGATTAAAAATATTGCAGAAAATGTGGTTGCGTAAACGTAATAAAATGGGGCAAGCACAAGGGAAAAACAAGATACAGATGCAAGGCGTGCAAACATACTTTTATCTTGCATGGATCTTGGGCAGAAATGGCTTTTTCTGAGTATTGCCACAAGATGAAGACGATAGAGGAGATAGTGGCAAAATATGGCAAAAGTTTTGAAACTGTACGTCGGAATTTTGACAAACTTCCAGTTTGCAATATTTTCCAAGACTCCTCACCCAGGTCAATAAATCTGGTATTTGATGGTGTGTATTTCGGACGTTCGCTGTGCTACATCGTATGCAGGGCAGGAGGCAAAACCATATATTACAGGGAATGTCCTGAGACGATAGAGAACATCGTGATTGTCCTTGACGAGCTTGAAAGCATGGGATATGGGTTCAGGAGTGTTACCGTAGATGGCAGGAAAGGTGTCAAGGAGTATCTGAAATGACGTTATCCAGATGTGCCATTGCAGCACTGCGTATTCCACCAGAAGGCGGCCATAAAGCGGTATTTGACGGCCAGCCCCAAGACTGAATGCGGCAAGGCCTTGCTGGAACTTGTATCCAGAATTTCGGTTTCAGACAAGTATTCTTTCTGCTTGGAATACAACGCCCTAAAAACAGGTTATGCTGGATTTCTGAAGGAAAGGAACGTGAGTGGACAGTTTATGCACAAACGACTTAGAAGTGCGTTTAGAAGTCTTGCCCAGAACCTTCCGGAGTTGTTCACATGGCAGGATTTCCCAGATCTTGAAATACCAACAACAACAGGCAGTTGCGAAGGATATTTCGGCCAAATGAAAAGAAAAGTAAGAACTCATCCAGGATTGAAAATATTCCGCCTAAAAAAACTTGTTTTAAGATTACTTTCAGGACGTCAAAAAACAGGTGTCACCAACCAAAATGACCATTAGACCAAATTTAAAAATTCATTAAAAAATATCAATTTTTAAAATTTGCCTAAAATTAGAGGATTTCAAAAAAATCTTTTTTACACGTCATTGCGAACGGTAGTGAAGCAATCCGATTCGGGAAATTCTGATTATTTATCCAACAAAAGACTGCTTCTTCGCTAACACTCATCGCAATGACGATACAAGGAAATTCCTCAATTGCACATTGCTCATTAGCAATCAATTACGCCATTGAACACTATCTCCGCCGGCCCCTGCATGAATATTTCGGAGGCGGAATTGTCATTGCTCAACTTATGCCATATTATGAACGGCTCACCGCTGCGGCTTTTCAATAATACAGGAGACTTGATGTGGCAGGATATTCCTGCGGCTATCGCGGATGCGGTTATGCCTGTGCCGCAGGCAAGTGTTTCCGCCTCAACGCCACGCTCATAGGTGCGTACATTTACAGTGCCGTCCTGACCTGTGGCAACAAAATCAACATTCGTGCCTTTTTGGAATATATTATTGTATCTTATCGCACGGCCTTCCTTTTCCACGTCAAAAACAGGGAGTTCCGACTGTTCAAGCACGATAACGCAATGAGGAACGCCTGTATCAAGCGAGATAGCCTTTACCTTGCGTCCGTCAGTAAATGCAAGATCAATAATTTGTGCTGATTTAACATCAGGCATTGCCATTCTGACTGCTCCGGCATTGGGATTTCCGTCCTTATTGTATATATCTGCTTCCAATATACCGGGCAGGGCCTCCAGATTGGTTTTTATACCGCACAATCCTCTCCGATATGCCCACCACAGGGAACAACGCGATCCATTGCCGCAGAATGCCTCCGTACCGTCCGGATTGAAATACCTCATGCGTATATTGCCGTTTTCAAGACGGCATACCGCGAGCAGGCCATCCGCACCGATGGAAAGCCTGCGGCGGCACAGTTTTTTTGCCATTGAGCAAAGAATGTCCGTACAATAATTCCTGTCCTCTATAAGGACAAAATCATTGCCAGCTCCTGACATCTTCCAAAATTCTATTTGCATAACTCTTCTTTCGCAGGCAGGGAGACGGAAGACATTTTCCGGGAAAGATCCCCTATGAATTTCTCCCCGCAGGCGGAAATCTTGAAATAGGAATCAGCGATATCCTTCTGTCCTGCCGAACGCAGACACATTCCTTTTAAAAACACTGCAAGATAGTCATAGGGATTTGCAGAAAGTTCCTCGTCTGCCGCAGCTTCGGCGGATCTGATATTTCCTGACCAGTAGTCATAAAAGGCCTTTGAAATGCGATATTCCCTTTTATTGTCATAAATTATGGCATCTGACATTTCTTCCGATGCCTTGGCGAAATTGCCTTCCTTGGCATAAGACCTGGCAGCAAGGACATGCCATTCAGGATTCCTGTCTATGGAATAGCCCTTGTCAATATATTTCCTGGCTTCATCATACCTTTGTGAAATTACAAGACATTCGACAAGTTCCCGTATAATCAGAGCGTTGTTCTCGCCAGACATAGACAAGGCCTTTGTATAATTGGTTATGGCCTGTGGCATTCTGCCCAATGCCGCATTTGACCTTGCCGCACCCAGAAGGGAATCCCTTTCCTGATAATTCCTTGAAATGGATTTTTCAAACAGGGGCAATGACTTTTCATAAAAACTGGTCTGAAGATATATTGTAGCCAGACGATAATCAAAGGCCGGATTTTTAGGATAAAGTCCAGATGCCAGCTTGTATACGGCTATAGCCTTGTCCGCATTGCCTTGCCTTTCATTGCAGATTCCGTCGTATAGATAGGCATTTTCCCTTAATTTCGCAGAAGGCTTTTCCGCAGAGAATTTTTCATAAAGCTCATGATAAAGATTGCAATCCCCGTCATTATATGCCTTTTCCATCTGCTCCAGAAGGGATATGGCGGCCTTGTTGCGAGGCTGAATGTAGTTCAGGCTGCTGGAACATGAGGAAAGAATCATAGCCGCCACGACTAACAATATTTTTCTTGTCATAAATTAAAATGTATTACCTCAATTGCCCACTGATAATTCCTAATTACCAATCGGAGTTGCCGTAATCATAGGAATGGCTTTTATCATATATGCCTTCTTCATGGCAGGCATATCCCTGACGGTCTGGGCAAGGCCTGCGAATGCCGCCTCCATTGTCTTTTCAAATGCCACTGTAGAAATACTGCCAACAGGCGGATCAATTACAAAATCTGCCTGCTTGACTGATTCACTAGCGAGAATGTTCCCACGCACGTTTATCACCTGCATAAGGACGCTGTATACGTTTTCCGGCATATTGTCAGACACGATATTGTCAACACTGGCAATAATCCAATCCGCCCCCATGGCCTTTACCGTTCCAACAGGCACATTCTCTATGACTCCACCGTCTATGAGATAACGCTGATTATATGCGATAGGCTCAAAGAAACCAGGGAAATTGGAGCTTGACCGTACGGCAAGGGCAACTGGCCCGCTACGCAGGACAACCCTTTCGCCGGTGCGTACATCAACCGCTATACAGGCAAAAGGCTTTGGCAGATCCTCAATGTTCCTATCCCCGAACATCTCCTCTATGATGTTCTTGATATTCGGTGCCTGCATCATCTTGCCAGTGAATATAAGTTTTATTATACCCAGGTTGAGAAAATCCTTCTTTATACCCAGGACCAGCATCTTGTCTCCCAGATTCCAAAGATCCTCAAAAGGCAGGCCTGCCGCATAATACGCACCGATTACAGATCCCATGGACGTTCCAGTCACATAATCTATTGGGAAATTCTCGTATTTCATTTCCTGAAGAACGCCGGTGTGCGTAAAGGCACGGGCTCCGCCTCCGGCAAGGGCAATTCCTACGGACGGTCTTTTTGACGCGGGGGCATTGCTTACACCTGTCCAGAGAAGCTCCGCTAGCAGGTCTGAATCACTCTGTGCCTCCGCGGAATATGACACGGAGGGACAGGCCATGCAGATGACCATGAAAGCGATAAAAACAAAAAATCTAATAAGAAACATTTTAAACTAGGAAAACGCAAATAAAGTCAATTTTTCTTTTTTTGCACGTCATTGCGAGCGGTAGCGAAGCAATCTGATTCAGGAACTCCTTTTTTCCATACAACAAAAGATTGCTTCGTCGCTAAAACTCCTCTAAATGACAATATAAGGAAATTTACAATAATTGCTAACTGCTAATTAGAAATCAAGTCCTCTTGCCAGCTCCAGCCTTGCCCTGGCCTGACGCTGCCTGTATATGGATTCAAGCCTCTTCCGCATTACGTCAAATACAAGGCTTATATACCTTGAAGAAGCAATAGGGCCGGGATTTGAATCCATAACCTGCTGATAAGACTTTTCAGCATTTTTCAACTGCTCGTCCATTATAGAATTTTCATTTTCCCAGAATTTGACTTCCCTGTAGGCATTTGTTATTTCCAGCTTGATGGAATTCTGTATTTCAACACGCTTAAGCTCGCCCTGTCTCTGCTGCATACGGCTCTGCGATACGGTTGACCAGGAATTATACGAGAAAGGCAGCCTTACGGAAACCATCGCAAGCCAGTTTTTCCCGTATGTATCGCCTTTGGTAAGATCAGAAAAGGAGTCAGCGTTAAGGTCATAAACCGCACCCAGCATTATCGTGGGATAATTGCGCATTATGGCCATGTTCACGGCAATCTGATCTGTCTGTGCCTGGAAAATCTCATTCTGCAATTCAGCCCTGTATTCCGTAGCCGTGACAATACATTTGGAAAGAGAATCCTCAACAGGAATTATGGAAAAATCATCATCAAGGGTAAAGGTGAAAAGGGAATCCCTGCTTATAAGCATAAGCATTTCGGAAACAGCCTCCTCCTCACGCATTGAGATCTCCCTATCCTTGTTCCTCATGATGGCAGACTGAAGAGACATCTCATATTTATCCGCTGCGGAAAGGCCTGTTGATTGAACAAGCCTTTCTATTTCGTCAGACGCGTTTTTTGACAATTCCTTTAGACGGCGCAGATACTGCAACTTGAAATAGGCCATCTTTACGGAATAGGATTTTGATGACTTCAAGGCAGAATAATTTACCAATGCCCTGTTATGTGCCACCCTGGCAAGACGCAGATTGTTCACATTCCTTCCACCCTCATACAATGGTTGAAGGACTTCAACCCTGGCGGTAAGTACATCCTTGTTGTATGGCAGATATTCAGAATATTCGCTATATGTGTTAGGAAGGAAAAAACGATTGCCAAGCTCCGGCCCTGAAACTATCGGGGCATCCGCCTCAAAATGGGTCGCAGTTCCGGAAAAGGAAATCTGCGGGGCGAACTGGAATTTGGCATCCCTGACGCGTTGTTTTGCCAATTTCACTTCCTGCTCGGCGGAAAGGACTTCCGGGCTGTTGCGTACCGCATATTCAATGGCCTGCTTGAGAGAAAGAGGCTGAGCCTCTTCAGCCTGGGAAAGCACTGGCATCAGGACGGAACATAAAAAAATCAATACGATCTTATTTGTCTTTTTCATTTCAACTCAGGTTATCGCTATAATTTCATATCCGGCATGTTTTTTTTGATTTCCTCGGCAATGACAATGGAACGCTGTTTTGCCTTCTCATCGCTTGAACCTGCCGCATACGAACGGAAATCCTCGTATTCCGACACAATCTTGTGCATGGTTGTTGCCATTTCATTGTACTCGGTCTGAATCTCCGTAAGGTAATCACCCTTGCGAAGATATAGGCGATAGGTAAAATCGCCACTTTTCAACTTCCGTATGCCACGCTCAAACTTATGTATTGGTCCAGCTATCTGATTTGATACTATTATGGAGCAAATTATCAGAATTGCGAAAAATATCGCAGCCTTTACGGCAAGGGCAGGCATTAACGCATGAAACTCCGACATTATATCCTTTATCGCAGGATTCTTTATTGCAAGTTTGTCAGCTACCCAGAAAATCTCGTGTATTGCCAACGCAAAGGAAAGTACTGACCAGAATAGGACTGTAAGGATATATCTGAACTGCAAGCCCTTTTTTACGAAAATTTCCTTACGCTGAAGTTCCTTTTTTTCTTTTTTCTTTTTTTCCTCTTTTTCTTCCATTTTTTGCTCCCAAATTTGTCAACTGTCAAGATCAGAACCTTGTATCGTAATGAATCTGCAAAATCCTTTCCGCATGGCGTTTCACACCATTCTTATAAGTTCCACTGTAATTTATGTCCCTGACAGCCAGATCCAATGAGAACTCAGAAGTTATGAAAAACCTTATGCCAGCATTCAGTCTCTCATAACTCGTCGTGTGATGAAACAGATTGTCATACTCGGCCATCAGTGCGAGAATGTCATTTGAATTATTGTCCTTTATCTTCCAGGACAGTCCGGTAAATGCGAAGACGTGATTATCGTCAAAATCGGATATGTTCGTGCCACCATTTAAAAAGAACAGTGGCAGCAACTCGTAGGACGCTACAAGATACAGTCCCTTTTTTTCTTCCATGTATTCCTTGCGATCACTATCGTAAAAATATCCCTGTCCCTCGTATCCTATGGCGAATGATGGAATATAAAGGCCACCATCAGCTATACGGAACTTTACGTTTATTTCCGGGGTACGCATTCTTACCTTGGATTCATTGCCTATAAGTCCATCTATCAGGAATGATGTTCCCAATGTAATCCTGTCATGCACACCGAACGACATCTGAACCTGTGTTCCTCCGTCGGTGTAAAGACGACTATCCAAATGAAACACATATTTATCCAGGGTCTGTGATGTAGGCACATCTATAAGATTCAGCCCCTGTGATACGACTATTTCCTCTTCTTCATCTTCCGCAAAGGCAGGAAATGCGAATGCAAGCAAGGACAACGACAAAATCAAAATCTTTTTCATAATCACCTTCCTAAAAAACTTACACATTATATATATTTTATCATAGAATACGGCAAATAGCTGTCTTTGCCTCAATTCATGTCAACCTTCCACGAGTTGCCACCTACATTGTTGGCCAACTGTTTTAGCAGCATATCCGTAATTGCGACCCTGGAATCGGTTTCCATAAAGTACCTGCTGCCACCTGCGTCCGCCGCAAGACAGACAGGGCATAATCCGGATTCATTGTCAATCACCTTTTTTACCGATGCAAGTTTTCCCTTGTCCGAAAGCAGGGCTGGTGAAAGGTTTATGACAAGGCTCTTAGCCCATCGGTTCATTCCGGCGAAAAGCTCATATATTTCCTCCGCCTGAAGCTCATAATGCTCCTTGTCGCCGAAATCTGAAATCTGAACACGCCCGGTCATTACAATCAGCTTGTTGTTTGCCAGTTCATGTCCGAACATCTGGTATTTTTTTGGAAAAAGGCATACGCTAATGCTGCCCGTAAGGTCTTCCAGCACGAATTTTGCCATGGAATCGCCTTTCTTGGTTTTAAGCATTTTCAGCTGTGTTATCATTCCGGCAATGCGTACATTGCTTTTTTCCTTGTATTCCCCTTCCACCACTGCGGAAACATTTACATCGGTCAACATTCCCATGTGGCGGCGATAGCTGTTCAATGGATGGCCGGAAAGGTACATTCCAAGGAAATCATACTCGTCTTTGAGCATCATGGATTCTGTATAATCTGATTCCTGCTCCTGTGCCTCTTCCATTCCGAAAAGCATTGCCTGATTGGGGTCAAATCCCTTTTTGGACGATCCCTCGCAGTAGTCAAGCATGGCTTGTACGGCCTTTCCCCTACGGGCGGACACTGTCTTGCCTTCATAAAGGCTGTCAAATGCCCCGGCCTTGGCGAGAGCCTCCAGACAGCGTTTGTTCAGCTGTTTTGAATCCGAACGCATAGTAAATTCCTCAAAGGATTTGTACGGGCCATTCTTTTCCCGCTCTGCGACAATTTCCTCCACAACCCCTTCTCCGACATTGCGTATTGCCGCAAGGGATATGCGTATGCTGGCCTTTTCCTGTCCGTCCTTGTCATGCTCTCGTTCTATCGTAAATTTCGCTTCCGAACGGTTTATGTCTGGGCCACGCACCTCAATGCCCAGATCCTGACATTCGCCTATGTATGTGACAATCTTGTTTTCCTTGTCCTCCGATCCCATGGGACTATGTCCGATTTCCGAACTCATCAGTCCTGCGAAGAACTCCGTCGGATAATTTGCACGCAGCCATGCGGTCTGATACGATACCAGGGCATAAGCGACGGAATGGGACTTGTTGAAGCCGTATCCCGCGAACGCTGCCATCTTGTCAAAAATGCTTGCGGAAAGATCCTTTGGCACGTCGTGGAATTTGTTGGCCTGTTCAATGAACTTGCCTTTCATCTTTTCCATTACGTCCAGCTTCTTTTTGCCCATGGCCTTGCGGAGGTCGTCTGCCTCGCTAGGCGTGAAGTCCGCCATTCGTTTGGAAATTTCCATGACCTGTTCCTGATATACCATTGTGCCGTATGTGTCCTTCAGTACAGGCTCCATAAGCGGGTGATCGTATTTTACCTGTGCGCCGTTCTTACATTCCACGAATTGATCTGTAAATCCTGACTGCAAAGGGCCGGGTCGGAACAGTGCGACAAGGGCGGAAATATCCGAAAACACATTAGGACGCAGACGACGGACAAGGTTTCTCATTCCGGCACTTTCAAGCTGGAACACTCCGACTGTCTTGCCCTCGCACATCATGTCAAACGTCTTCTTGTCGTCCAGTGGAATGTCGTAAATGTCAAAATCCGGCTTGCCGTTCTTGCGAATGAAATCGCAGGCCATTTCTATCACGTTCAATGTGCGAAGGCCTAGGAAGTCCACTTTCAGAAGGCCGAGCGTATCTCCGAGCATAGGGCCGTCATACTGCGTTGTGACTGAATGTTTGTTGTTGCGGTTTGAAAGCGGAGCGTAATTCAGTATTTCCTCCGGCGAGACTATTACGCCGCAGGCATGTATGCCCTCCTGACGGGGAAGGCCTTCCAATCCCATGGCATATTCAAACAGTTTCTTTATTTTTGGGTCTCTGGTTTTCTCAATAAGTTCAGGAACGCCTGTATTGTCCTTCTTATTCGGGTCAATCGGGGCAATTGTCTCATATAGGTGTGCCTTGTCGGGAATCAGCTTCGTTATGGCATTTATCTCGTTCAGGGGAATATCCATCGCACGTCCAACGTCCTTTATGGCATTCTTCGCAGCCATTGTGCCATAGGTTATGATTCGTGCTACATGATCCTGTCCGTATTTCTGACGGACATAGTCTATAACTTCCTCACGCCTTTCTTCATCAAAGTCTATGTCAAGATCAGGCATACTCTTTCTACCGGGGTTGAGAAATCTCTCAAACAGCAATGAGAACGGAAGCGGATCTACCCTGGTTATGTCAAGCGTATATGCTACGAGGGCTCCCGCGCCCGATCCGCGTCCAGGGCCAACGGAAATGCCTTTTGACCGTGCATGGGCTATGAAGTCCCTCACGATCAGGAAGTAGCTGGAAAATCCCATCTTGCGTATTACGCCAAGTTCAAAATCCAGACGGTCATGGTATTTCTTGTCGGCATTGGGCAGCTTCTTTTTAAGTCCTTCCTCGCAGAGATCACGAAGATAATAATAGTCCCCCTCGTCTCCGCACTCCGGGGTATGGTATTTTTCTGGAATCGGAAATTCCGGCAGATGAAGACGACCTGTCTCCACGGAAACATTGCATTGCTCGGCAATAACCATGGTGTTCCTTATCGCCTCTGGAACGTCCTTGAACAGGGCGGCCATCTGCTCAGGTGTCTTGAAATACAGTTCCTTTAATGCGGTCAGCCTTTCCGGGTCATTCAGTGTACGTTTTGTGCCTATGCAGATGCTCACGTCCTGCAATTCCCAGTCGGCCTCCTTCCAGTAATGGCAGTCATTCGTGGCTACAAGCGGCAATCCTGTACGACGGGAGACTTCAAGCAGTCCTGCCCTTGCAGTTGCTTCCTCTGGGATATTGTGATCCATTATCTCAATATAGAAATTGCCTTTTCCCAGTATTTCTGAATATCTGCCTGCGTATTGCACGGCCTCGTCTATCTTGCCTGCAAGGCAAAGTTGCGAGATTTCCCCAGCGAGGCAGCCGGAAAGGCATATAAGTCCTTCGTGGTATTTCTCAAGGGTTGAAAAATCTATTCTAGGCTTGTAATGGGTTCCCTCAATGAATGCGTCGCTGACCAGATGCATCAGATTACGGTAGCCCTGATTGTCCTTGGCAAGTACGGTGAGATGCCTGTTCTCACCCGGCTTTGTTGTCTTGTCATGCCTGTCCCTGCCGCCGGGGGCCTGGTACACCTCGCATCCTATTATTGGCTTTACCCCGACTTTCTGGCAGTTGAAATAAAATTCCATCGCACCGTACATATTGCCGTGGTCGGTGATTGCCATCGCAGGCACTTTCTGCTCTCCAAGGCTTTTGAGAAAATCCGACGGTTTCTTGCCCTTCAGGTCAAGAATACGCAACATTCCGTCCAGCATGGAATATTCGGTATGATTGTGCAGGTGTACAAATTCTACAGGCATGGTAAATCCTCTGCTATATACCCCCCACCCCTGCGATGCTTCCCCTCACCCACAAGGGGTGAGGGGATTTATTTAATACAATGGAGCAATACCCTCTCTCCGTTTTCGGAAAAAAAGGACTGCAAGCGGGGCTTAGGGAAATAAAGATTCGCTATATTAAAGAAGAGTATTGATTTTACAAAGTTCTCGTCGTCATTGCGAGCGGTAGCGAAGCAATCTTATAAGTGTTCATTATTAAAAAATGATAGATTGCCGCGTCGCTACGCTCCTCGCAAAGACGCTGTGCTCCAAACTGCGTCAATACTTTGCTTTAACAGAGCATAAAGATTAGTTTTCCGGTGTAAATTCGCTTTTGGGTGCTCCGCAGACCGGGCATACCCAGTCTTCCGGCAAATCCTCAAATTTTGTGCCGGGAGCAATTCCGTTGTCCGGGTCGCCTAATTCCGGGTCATAAACCCATCCGCATGGCTGGCATACATATTTCTTTTCTTCCATTTTTATATCTCCATTATTATTTTTTCCTAACTACCATTCCCCCCACCCCCTTGTTTTCACCCTCACCCGCAAGGGGTGAGGAGGATTCTCTCCAC
>R20__coassemble_450_pt1 | contig 30220 bp, 27 predicted proteins | sample R20__metabat2_high_PE_044 | metagenome-assembled genome bin R20 | reverse complement strand
CAAGTGATTATGTTTCCGCTCTTGTCAAGGATGGCAAAATAACAGCAAGCGGTGCAAACAGAAACAGGAAAAATTCAGCAAAATAAAAGGGTCTCTGCAAAAGATGTACTATTAAAAAAACCAAGGAATATACGTCGGTTTTATTTATGTTCCCCAATTAGGCACAAAATGTGTCCTGAGTTAAGGTTCTCATTACAGGCATTTAATGGGGTCGTATTCTGTCCGCATGTTATTGTTGTAAATGTAATAGCAAATTTCGGTGAAAATAACATCGCAATGCTGTTTTCACCGAAAAAAATATCTTTTGCTGTGTTTGCCTAGCAATTGTTTGGGAGGGGAAATTTGGCATTTAGAAATTAGGAATTGTGGTATCTCCTTATTCGTCATGCTGAACTTGGTTCAGCATCTTAAAAAAACAGCAAAGAAAAAATCGTGCATAAAAGGTATATGCACGATTTTTTTCAGCTTGCCGATTGCAGAACAGGAAAACCCGACTGCGTAGCAGGGCGGTAAACCGCTTGGTCAGTATCGGAACTTTGATCAAAATTAGAACTTCCGGCTTCGCCGGAAAATTGCTGCGTATATGCGGTGGCAATTTTTTTATCTGTAAAACTCCAAAACGACCATATGCTGTCGCGAGGCTTTTGTATAATTTTTGTAAGCAGAAGTCTATTAAAAAAATAAGGAGTTTTTTCCGTATGATTATCAACACTGCCCATAAGACGTGGCTAACGCATTTTTTTGGATTTCTTTCCCTAATGTCATTGGTTGTTCATATAGTGCTTGGCTATGTGTATTTTTACAGGGATGACCATAATCAGCCGGAAAAGTTTCCATATTCACGACTAGGCATGATTCTTTCTGCACTTATAGCAATAATATTTGGAATGATCATGCTGTTTACAATGGCATAATAAAGGAGAACATTGGATTATGAAAAAAATACTATCTTTGCAAATTATATTGTCAGTTTTGTTCATCTTCGCCACAAAATCATACTCGGCGGATTATGATTACGGTGTCTTTTCTGCCTGCGTAAATGGATGCAGGGGAAATAATGCCGCATATTCAAAATTAAGCAAGACGGAAAAGGAAAATGCGGACAGGCTTATAAAAACATGCGTGCAGGCCTGTATGGATGCGGTAAAGGAAAAGGCAAACAACGCAGAAAAAACGGAATCCGCACAAAAGGAATCAGACCAAGTGGCGGAAGAACAACAACATACTCCCATTGAAAGGAAAGCTCGTTTAGTAATGGATTTGGGCATAGGCATGGCCTATCCAATGGAGAAGGCTTATACAGGTACTTTTAATGCGGAGTTTGGTGGTCTTGGAGCATCCGGCTATATCGGACTAGGCGTGGAAAATGGAAAGACATATGGAGGCATAGAGTTTTTTGGGTCAAGTCTAAGCAGTTTTACGAATTATGTAGGTTCGGCAAGCATTGAAACTTATACAAAAAGCATTGCTTATTATTTTGCAGGAAAGATAATATTGGAAAATAGATTTAATTCTTTTTTTAAATTAGGTCTGGGACGCGGCAAAACCACCACATATTATGATTTTCATGGCTATAATATTTCAGGGAACTATTCAGTTGAAGGATTTTCATATTATGTGGCCATTGGAGGAAGTTTTTATGAATCCAATGAACCTGGAAACAATATCGGCTGCGAAGTACGTCTGTCAAGCAGCAAGTATGACGAGGATACATTGGGATATGATGTAAAAGTACACAATTATGTTCTTCTTTCAACAATATTTTTTTTGAGGTTTTGAACATTCATTTTGATAAAATCTTAATTATAAATCAATTTCCAGTAAAAGGCATATTACCATGAAGAAAGATTATAAGAAACTGGCTGGCAGGCAGAAAAAGGAATCTTCCAAAAAAGAATTGATAAGGAAGATTTCCCGTCTTGTAAACGAGCTAAGCCTGCTTGGCGAAAAGCCATATCCCCTTGACAAGATGGCCAAGGATCTCGGCGTGGAATTAAGGACCGTTCAGCGTGATATGAAGCTGCTTGAAAGTGCGGGATTCCCTGTATATATGCCTATGCGTGGCTGCCGTGCGTTCCCAGAGGGATATTCGCTTGAAAAAATGAAAATATCCAGTCGTGAGGCCGCACTTTTCGCCATGTTCAGCGACATTGCCCTTAACCTCGGGGAATCATTCTGCGACACAATGGATAACATCAAGGCCAAGGTTCTTAATCCTCCTCAGACGGAAAATCCATATTTCATAATGATGCCCGGCGGCTGCTCATTGCCAAATCATCCTCTTTTTAAGGAAATAGAGGCATCGGTATGCCAGCACGAGAAAATTGAGATAACATATCGTGGCGGCAGCAAGCCAAAATACCGAATAAATCCGCTACGAATAGTCTGGTCGGAGGGTTTCTGGTATCTGCTCGCACAGGCGGAAGAGGGGCAAAGAATACGCACATTCCTGGTTGACAAGATAACCTCGGTGTTTAGGACGGGCATTCATTTTGTCCCGCCGCAGGACATAGACATGCTCCTTGCCAGCAATGTGAATATATGGATTTCCGCGAAGAGGGACATATCCGCCGTATTGGAAATTTCCGCCAAGGTGGCAGGATATTTCAAGCTAAGGCCGTATTTCCCGGAACAGACGGTAAGGGAAATGCGAAAGGACGGCAGTATGATAATAGAGTGCAGGGCCGCCGACACAAGGGCGATATTCCCCGTTGTGCTTTCCTGGCTGCCGCATATAAGGATAATCTCGCCGGACAATCTTAGGGAGGAACTGGAAAAAAATATGAGGGATTATCTTCAGGGAAAATAAAAACTCTTGCAATGCCGCCTTGTATAATGGCATTATTTTCTTATGAAGACAAAACTCGGAATAATAGAAGGTTTCTACGGCAGGCCGTGGACGTGGGGGGAACGTTCCGGCTATGTGCCGTTCATGCGGCGGCACGGATTCAAGGCCTATATATACGCACCAAAGGCTGACGCGTATATGCGCCGCCGCTGGCGTGAGCCAATGCCGCCCACACTGGAAGCAAAACTGGCCAGGCTGTCCTCGGAGCTGCACAACGCAGGCTGCGAATTTGGCATAGGTTTCAGTCCCTATGAGATTTATCTTTCCCCATTTGACCTGAAGGCAAAGGAACAGCTAATGCGGCGTGTTCAGGCCTTTGACCGCATAAGGACGGACATTCTCTGCATTCTGATGGATGACATGAAGGGCGACGTGAATGGGCTTGCCGGAAAGCAGATAGAGATACTCAATTTCATCGCGTCAAATACCAAGGCAAAAAAGATGATTTTCTGCCCGACATACTATTCCGACGACCCAGTTCTTGAAAGACTTTATGGGAAAATGCCGGAGGATTACTTTTCAAGGCTAAATTCGGAGCTGGATCAGAAAATAAGCGTTTTCTGGACGGGAAACCTGGTCTGTTCCACGTCATTTGAGCCGGAATACCTGCAAAGTGTATCCCTGCGGCTTGGACGCAAACCTGTAATCTGGGACAATTATCCGGTCAACGACGGGCCGCGCATGAGTCCGTTTCTGCACCTGCGTGCATTTTCTGGGCGGCCTGCGGAGATGGGCAGTTCCATTGAGGCACATATAGTGAATCCGATGAACCAGGCCGCCCTTTCCAAGATCGTACTGGCCACGCTTGCCGAATGTTATGAGCGCGGCCCACGATATGACGAAATGGCAGCGTTCCGCCGTGCGGCAAGGTCAATCACCTGCCGTGAAATGGCAGACCTGCTGGAACGTGATCTGGAACTGTTCGCGGACAATGGTCTTTCCGCTATAACCGCGGAGCGTAAAGCCGAACTCCTGCGGGATTACGCGGAGTTCCTTGGCAGCCGCACAAATGACACGGCGGCAGCCGCACATGAGATAACGGACTGGCTTAATGGCCGTTATGCCATCACAAGAGAGGAAATACTCGCACAGTAAAGCAAGAAAAAGGCACTTTTTCACTGTTTCCCAAGCTCATGGCGTTTTGCGAACATTCCGTAATACTGCTCGTCGCCGTGGATAATAGCGAGCAGGGCGGCATTTTTTGTCCTGGCGGCAATTTCTTCCATAATGTCCGCTTTACCGGCCTCGTCCACGTTTGCGAGCGGCTCGTCAAAAATGTAAAGATCGGCTTTTTTAAGCAGGCCTGCGATGATTTCCGCTTTTTTCTTCTGTCCGGCGGAAAATTCCTCCGGATTGCCATTCAGCTTTTCCGCAAGGCCGAACCTGGCAAGCAGTTTGTCCGCATATTCCTTTGTCTCCGGCGGAAGATTTGCGTAATTGAGGTTGTCCGCCAAAGTGCCTGGTATAAATGCGTGCGGCGAAATGCATGCGCTGATTTCCGCAAGAGGGGGGACAATGGCCTTGCCGTCCTGCGGCTTCAAAAACCCGCAGGCAATGTTTGCGATGGTGGATTTGCCTGTGCCGTTGCGGCCTTCCAAAAGCAGGCTCTCGCCTTGTTTAACTCCAAAAGAAAGGCCTTTAAGTATCTGCCTTTCGCCAAAGCTGAAAGAGACATTCTCAAATGAAAGCCCTGAATTTTCTTTTGAGCAGGAGCTGTCCTTTCCCTCATTCTGCCCCATACCGAGGAATGCAAAGATTCTGTCCATCTGCGCTGATATTTTAGGGCATTTTGCGGCGGCGGAAACAAGGCTTTTTGCTGTGTCTACCGCGCCCCAGAAAGCGGAGGTGTAAGCCATAAATTCTCCGGCTGTCATTTTTCCTTTCATCATAAAATAGCCGCACAAAAAGAGAATTATAAGCTCATTCATTTCCATGGAAATTGAACTGTAAGTTTCCTGTTTCTGAATGTTGGTTTCTCGCATGAGAACGGCGTTTTTAAGGCTTTCATACCCCTGCCTTAATTTGTTTAGGGCAACATTCTGCATGGCGAATATGCGCACCGTCCTGTAAGCTCTTGCGGCTTTTGCGGTTATGCCGAGCATCTGACTTTCTGCTTCCTGTTCCTGGCTGCTGATTTGTTTTATTTTTTCGGAATATTTTTTTGTGAACCATATCAGCAGAGGTATCACTGTGCCGGCAAAAACAGATATTTGCCATGATATGCTGAAAGCAATTCCAACGGAAATAAGAAAATAAACAGGCGTTGACGCAAAACTTATGGCAACCATGTCAACAGATTCATCTGCTGTTTTGTTTGTCTCGTCGTAAATTCTGCCTGCGAAATAGGCATTGTTTTCTTTTTTTACGTTGGGGTATGGCAGGGAGTAAAATACATTTATGGCTTTTGCTATGAAATTTTTTGTAATTTTGTTTTTTTGCCTTTTCAGAACAACAGGATAAGTTGTCTTGAAGAAATAATCTACGATGTGGAAAACTGCATAAGCTGCAACCGTGATTATAAAAATGCGCATATTTTTTGCGGCAATCGCATCGTCAAAAAGAAATTTATAAACATAAGCGTTCATAAACGCCCTTAAAGTTCCCATTATGACAAACGCAGCCCATATTGCCATTATTGCGGGACGGCAGCCTTCTGTAAGACGGTAAAATTTCTTTATCATTTTATGCCACCTTTAAGCATTATTTCTTTACTGAAAATATGCCTGAATCTGTCGTCGCCGTGCATTATTGTTATAAGCGCGGCGTTTTTGCTGCGGCTTATAATTTCCTGCATTATTGTTTCTTTGCTGTCCTCGTCAACGTTTGCAAGAGGCTCGTCAAAAATGTAAAGGTCTGCTTTTTTCATAAGCCCCATAATTACTTCCGCTTTTTTCTGCTGTCCGGAGTATAAATTGTCAGGGTTTTCATTTAATTTACCGTCAAGGCTGAATTTTTTTAGAATATCGTCGGCATATTCCTTTTCTTCTGGGGCGAGGCTGGCATAGTTTATGTTTTCCGCCAAAGTCCCGGGTATAAATCCGTGCGGCATTATGCATGCGCTTATTTCTTTTAAGTCCGGCCTTTGTGTTTTTCCGCCTTGCGGATTAAGAAAACCGCAGACAATGTTTGCTATTGTGGATTTTCCTGTGCCGTTGCCGCCTTCAAGCAGCAACCTGTCTCCGGGCTTTAAATTAAGGTCAAGGGCGTCTATTATTTTTTTATCGCCATAACTGAAAGATATATGTTCAAGCATCAGCGGAGCATTTTTATTTTGATTTTCGTCTGCACTTTCCGTTTGCTCAGGCTGATTGTATTTTTCAATAAGCAAAGACAGCCTGTTTATTCCGGCGGATATTTTGCCGTATTCGGGGAAAAGCATTGCCATCTGCATTACGGAATATGCCGCATACTGCACCGCCGTTATAAATGCCATTACAGAGCCGAAAGTCATTTCTCCCCACAGCATCATTATTCCGCACATAGTGTAGCAGACTAAAATGAAAAACTGAAAAAATTTCTCGTTGAAAACATTGAATTTCTGTTCGCTTTTTATCCTGTCAAGGCTGCTTTCCGCATATCTGCTGAAATACTCTTCGGATTTTTCGTGTATTTTGTCTTTCAGGCCGAAGATGTTCACGGTTCTGTATGCGTTTATGCTGCCTGCAAGCACCGCCCGTAATGAGGCCTGGCCTTCCTGCTCTTTGGCATAAAATTTCATTATGCGGCTGCCGTAATGTTTTGCCGAAAAAATAAGAATAGGCAGGGCGCATGGCAATATTAAAAAAGCCTTCGGCGACAATATTAGAAGCATTACAACAGAGGCAATTGCCGTCACTATAAATTCTACGCAGGAAAATACAAAATCTATGGACGAGCCTATGGCGGCAACAGGCTCTTTGAAAGCGAGCGAGGCATAATAATCCGCGCCTTTTGCCTGAACTTCCGTATAGGGCAGGCGGTAATATCCCCGCATTAGCCTTTCTATCATAATGCCGCTTATTTCGTTTTTTATTCTCTGCTTATATATTTTGAATTTCATTTTTGCCATTGAGATTATAAAAAACATAGGCACGACAGAGACGCACATTATAATGAAATTGACGAGATTCTTTTTTTCAAGAACCTCGTCAAAAATCACCTTTTGGAATCCAGGCAGGAGAATGGCGGCAAATAGCACTATAAAAGCATAAGCCAGCATTGCTAGGACAAGATGTCCGTCATATTTCTTAAACAATGAAAACATATTTTTCATAGTGCTATTCACCTGTTTAAACTAATTATACATTATTTTTCACAGCAGCAACCGCAAGTTATTCTAAACAGATCTCCTTTGTTTTCATAGCTTACGATTTCTAACTCAGCTTTGGCTTTTTTGTATATGCACATTTTATTATTTCTCCTTAGTTGTTCTATGATTTTTGTTGAATAAATGAGTGCTAATCATTCCGTGCTTTATTAATTCTTCATTATAAAAACACAGATGTTTTTCCACTCTTTCTTGCCTTCCACGCGGGCAACCTCCTTGGCAGATAGGCAAAAATTTACATTCCATACAAACAGTGTATTTGGGATTGTCAAATATGCTTTCATTCCATTCCTCTGCTGTATTGCTTTCTTCTATTTCTCCATCCTTATTTATTTTCCCACTGCTTTTGTCGCTTTTCCCTATATATGTTTCACACTTTGATACAGTTCCATCTGCTCCGATTATGTATGAATGAACTCTTTGTGCGGAACACCATCCAGGAATAGGATTAGGGACTGGTGAAACAATGGGCAAGGTGTTTTCAAGTCTGCCTATTTCTTCTGATGCTTGTAAGTAATAATCTGCTTGTTTTTTTATGCCATTTACCGCTTGGTATATCTGGGAACTGATATTTTGGCTGTCTTGGCGGCATGTTTCAATATCGTAAACTGCTCTAAAATAAATATGAAAACGTTTATCTTCTCCAAATATGTTTTTGAATAAGTTTATGATTTCATCAACTTCTTTATCTTGGTCTTTTAGGAAATTAACCCTTATCATAAATTCAAAGTCATCATCTTTGTTTAAACTGTTTTTTATGTCTTTTAGATTATTTACTATTCGTTTAAAAGTTCCGCTGCCATCTTTTAACATTCTTGTCTTATTGTGTGTTATTTCATTTCCATCAAGCGTGACTTGATATATAGAAATGCCTGAACGCAAAAAATCTCGGAAAGTCTTTGAATCAAGTAAATATCCATTCGTTACAATGGTGGAATACAATTTAGATTCAGGGTATTCTTTAAATAATGTCTGAACTTTTCCCATAAAAGACAGGATAGCTTTTTTTTCTAAAGTTGGTTCCCCCCCGAACCAATTTAAAGTAAGTTTAAGTCCAGGTTTTATAACTTTCTTTATTCTGTTAAAAATACCTTCATAAACACATGACTGCATAACTAATCCTCGTCTGTCATATATAAAGCAATATGGACATTTGAAATTACAGTTTTCTGTTGGAAGTATCGTGAAACTTATCAGATTGTTATTGTTTTTAAAATATTCAAATCTACTTTTTATTTGAGCAATCTCATTAAAAGAATCGTCAATTAAAAATCCTTGTTGCAACAGAATATCTTTTTCAGTAGATTTTTCTATTTCGTTGGGGGATAGTAAAATATTCTTTACTACCTGTTTTGTTTTAGGCTCAACGGCTATAAAAGCTCCTGTAAAAGTATTGTACAGTAGTAAATAACCGTCTGAATGTTCGTAAGTGAAGTTGTAAAAAGATTTTTTTATCATAGTTATAAACCAAATATTAGTTCTATATTTAGATTACACACGAAAAATTACAATTTGTCAAGCATTATGCTGTTTTATCTTAAAAATATATTTGGCTCTGTTAAAGCAAAGTATTGATACAGTTTAAAGCTCTGCGTCTTTGCGAGGAGCATAGCGACGTGGCAATCTATGAATATCATTTTTTTAAAGCAGAGTTTCTGAATTAGATTGCTTCGCTACCGTTTGCAATTACGACGATAAATATTCCCCGTCTCCACTTGTGGGAGAATGGGGACACATAGGGGATGAGGGGTATGGCAGTTGAGATATAGCGAATATTTTTAAGGCAAAAAAAATCCCGGCATAAACCGGGATTTTTTGTTGTTTGAATTGCTTATTAACTGCCGCAGTTATTCAGCTTTGTCTGCAATGGCTTTCTTTTTGTCTGCATAATGCTTCCATATAAAGAAGGCCACAAATAATACGACGAGGATAGGTGTTGAATAAAGATATTCCTTGCTGCCGTATTTCGTAAGGTTGTTGAACCTTCCGTAAAGCAGGCTGAAACGCGCCATTACGGTGTTGCCGAACGCCGCGCCAAAATAAGCCATAAGGACGTATATTCCGACATTTGATATTTTCTTAACTGCGCCTTTGCTTTCCACGCTGAAGAAGAAATATGTAAGTACGCAGATGACGGCTACAAGAATGAATATCATGTTGAATATGGCCATTCCGCCTACGCTGCCGATTGTCGTAAACGGCTTTACCGTTCCGAGAATCTGCGTGAGCATATCGGTATTGATGGTCATAGGTATGGCAAGACCGCAGGAATAACCTATTGTGAATGTAAGGGTATAGCGGCTAAGCCATGACAGCTTCGGGGTAAGCTGCGAAAGCAGCAGCAGACCCATTATAGACGGAATTATCACTATGTAGTTCCCGGCTTTGAGCGGTTCCCATACGAGAGGCATCCATACCTGGAAGAAGTACAGTGAGACATAGTAGCCCATGCCTACGCCCACATACAGGTTTTCCGCGATCTTGAACAGCGGGTTGTCCTTGTAAAGGAAACTGAATATGGCAAGGGTAAGGAATCCCGTCACCCATGCGCCTAATATTAACATTGATTCCGGCATAGTTTAGGCCTCCTCTTTCTTGAACTTCCCAATAAGTATCGCCAGGTTTGAAAGCACTGCGATAATGAACACCAGCATGTGCGGCCAGTTAAGCACGTTCAAGCTTTTTGTAGCATCGCCAGTTGGCACGCCGTAGTTGTCATGAATCAGCGCTTCGTATTCAGCTGCTCCGCGCATTCCGCCCAGCAGACCTTTAAGCTGCCCTGTCTGTACATAAGGAGCATAGCTTAACTGCGTGATTGCAGTAGATCCTCCGAGAAGAGGAACATGGTATTTGTCTCCCACATAGTATATCCACGAAGTGAACAATGTAGTTCCGGTTATTTCTATTGCAAGAGCTATGTCATTGTAATTTTTAATGCCTTGCATTATAGGCATTTCTTTCAGCGGCTGGTTTTCGGCATCATCAGGATACTGCGCATAGATGTCCGTGGCAAGCTGAGTGACCGTCGCCAAGAACACTGCGCGGTACGGCAGCATAACTATGTCGCGGCCATATTCTTTGTCCGGCATTTCGCTTAATATTTGATCCTTGAACTCAGTCATAATGCCAGGTGCGCCGGCATTGAAAGTGGTAAGGGCAACGCGCAGATTTTTTTTCATCATGTGCTTGCACAATGCTACTGCCTGAGGATAAAGCTCCGGCCTTGTTCCGGGGTCTACGTCTAAAGAAAGCATCACGAAAGAATTTTCTGGCAACTTCTCTATGAAGTCATAAGCTCCTTTTACAGGTGAGGAAATGGATTTCATCTCCATGCTGGTGGGTTTTATCAATGGGATAAATATAACCACCGTAAGAAGCAGGAACAGCCAGCGGCGATCCAGCTTTGTGAGAATGTGCATTAGCTTATCCATTATGCGTCCCTCCCAAGGTAGCTGCGCTCAATGGTGAATATCATCTTCAGGCAGGTGACTACTCCGCCTACTGCAAGGCCTATCATAATGCCACGTTTTGCAGAAACACTTACGACGGACATAAGCCAGTCTGTGAGGTCAGCAATGTGTAGTCCGCTCCAGCCGATCAGGGTTTCCCATATTGCCTGTCCTACAGGCACGTTTCCGAGTACCAGTATCAGTGCGCAGATGAAAAGCACGAAGGCCTGTGCGCTCTTTACACGGAATGAGCGGTACACTGTTGATATGATGTAGAACGCAAGTACGGAGAACATCGTTGCGGAAAGGGGCTGGAACAGGAACTGATATGCCCATCCGTAAGATGTCATAACACCCTCGAATGACTGTTTTCCATGGCTTATGCAGGCAGGAATGAATACGAGGAAGAATCCGAGGAACATGAATATGCTGTAGCCCCAGCCTTCAACCTGCTTTGCGATCTTTTTGCCATGTGTCATAAAGAGGCTTACGAAGCCCACCAGGATGGCATAAGAGTAAATGATGCTCAGCCATGAGTTCATTCCGTCCAGATATGTCTGGGCGGCACGGTGGGGGATGAAGAATGTCGCAAGTGTGATTATACCAATTACGACCACGAATGTGAGGGGAATGTATGTCTTGATGAATTTCATATTGTTAAGCCCCCATTAATAGCCAGTCAGCATATCCAGTATGCTCTTCTGTAGGCCGGAATTGTGCGTGGCTACGCCTATCAGTATGAATATTACTGAAACGACGGCAAGCACCATGAACAACAGTTTTCCGAAGTCCTGCACCTTCAGGGCGCTTACGAGCAATGGATCTTTGGAAAGATATGCGCCGGCGGCGTAAAGCTCCTCACCGATCAGCGTATAGTCGCATGATGTGAAGAAGAACGGGAGCTGGTCCTCGGAGTCAGTTCCGGCAACCTGTATTGCGCCGACAGTTGTTCCTACTTCTGACATAAGCAGGGCCTCGGCGGCGAATGATCCCATGAAGAAACAGGCCGCAGGCTTTTCGCGGGTTATGATTGCCTCAACGCCTGTGGCATAAGCGAACTGATCCGGGTTGAGGAAGAAGTTTGAATCTTCCTTGTAGGAATCGGAGCGGCCGGCCTCGGCATAAGCCTCTTTTGTGACTGCACGGCAGACGCTCATCGTAAGGAACTGCTTGTGGGGGACAACAAGTCCGCAGTCATAAGCGGCAACCTTTTTCGCAACCTCGCCAAGCACGAACACGGATGCGATTGTTGAAATCGCCTCAATGTCATAAAGACCGGTGGTGTAGAATATCGGCTTGCCCATTTCCGTCGCACGACCGACGGCTTCCTCTATTGCGTCAAGTCCGTTTATGCGGCGTATGTCTCCTGCTTTTCCCTTCTTCGCACGGGAAAGTGAGTAAAGGAATACTCCGGTTATGAGCAGTGTCATAAGCAGGGTGTTTATGCGATCCGCACGGAACCAGTTGCTTGCGGCAACGGCGGACATCTCACCTGATTCCTCTATGGTGTTTTCGCTGGAAACCGCCTCTACTTTGCAGTAAATCGTATAATCGTTCTTTGCGAAAAATTCCGCTGCCTGCTTTTCCAGACCATTTGCCTCGGCAATAAGGGCATCTGCCTTTTCAGCAGGGTCGGATTCCGTATTTTCATCAGACTGGCTTCTAAGCTGGCTGGCATTCGCACGAAGTTCCGCCGCCCTGTCCCTTAATTCCTTTGTTTCCTTGGTATTAAGGATTTCACCGTTGATTTTTACGGCATACTGTTTTTCGCCCTTGTTCCACATCCAGAATGGCAATGCGACGACATTGTTGGCTGTGACGGTCTGATCTTTTGCCGAAAAAACGGAAACAGCCTTCCATGAAGACTGATCTTCAGGATTTGCCGTGGCAAGAACCCTGTAGGTCAGATCTTCCGGGGCATTCCCGGGAACATCCCAGGTCACGACGGCAACGCCGCCAGCATCTCCCGGCATGTCCTGTACGGCTATGTTCTGCAGATAGGAGTTTCCTTCTGCTGTCTCCCCTTCGGCGTGAACAAACGCTGGGAGAAACATGGCCGCTAAAAATAAAACTGCAAGACTATGTTTCTTCATAATAATACAATATTATATTTTCGCTATTCACCGCAATAAAAAATTTGGAAAAAAAGCTGATTTTTTTGAAAAAAAGTGTTTTTTTCGTATTTGCTCAAATTTTTCTCAAATTATGCGTTTTTTTATGGTATTTCCTAAAATTGCCAATTCCTCATTGAAAACACGGAAGAAGTCAGGATTTCTCGTTTTTACACGTCATTGCGAGCGGTAGCGAAGCAATCTGATTCGGAAAACTCTGCTTTTTATACAACGAAGGATTGCTTTGCCGCTAAAGTTCATCGTAATGACGATATAAGAAGTTTGCTTGACTCCTAACTACTAACTTCTAACTTGAAAACACGGAAAAAGTATCTTTTTCCGTGTTTCTCTAATTCAGAACCTCTCCCACAGCTTCTTCGCCAGTTCCGCGGACTTGGCATAAGCCTCGTTCACGTCAAACGGCAGCTTAAGTTCCTTGTGTTCCATAAGGACTTTTCCGTCCGCTATGGTCGTGTCCGCAATCGCGTCTGACATTCCGAATACCAGATGTCCGGCGAAATTTGTCTCGTCAAACGGGGAGGGGGCGATGTAATCCATTATCACTATGTCCGCCATATTTCCCTCTTTGAGTTCGCCGATGCCTTCAAAATACCTGTTGGCTATCTTGGCATTGTTGACTATGAGGGCATTCACCGGCTCCATAAAGCCCTGTGATGGGTCATGTGTAAGATGCTGCATCCACACTGCCATACGGAGGGAATCTGTCATTCTGACTGTCATTGCGTCCGTTCCCATGCCGAGCAGTATGCCTTTTGTGGCAATTTTCACCATGTCTCCTGTTCCAATGGCATTGTTGGCATTGCTTTCCGGATTCTGAACTATCGCGGTGTCCGTTTCCTTGACGAGATCCATTTCATGCTCGTTGATATGCACGCAATGGGCGGCTATGGTCTTGTTTCCCAGCACTCCTGCCTTGTGGAAGCGTTCTATGACACGGCAGCCATGTTCCGCCTGGCATTTTTCCACGTCGGCAAGTCCTTCCGCGACGTGTACATGGAAGCCTACTCCGGCATCTTTTGCCATTTCAACGGCCTTTCCGAGCGTCTTGTCGCTTACGGTAAACGAGGCATGAAGTCCGAACAATGCCTTTATGCTGTTGTTGTTCAGTTTTGCGGCATATTTGGCAAATTCATAGTTCTCTTTCAGCCCTTCTTCCGCCCGTTGTTCGCCGTCCCTATCGGAAACCTCATAGCAGAGACTGTTGCGCAAGCCTACGAGGTTTGATGCCTTTTCAATCTCATGCAGTGATCCAAGTATATGGTAGGGGCTTGCATGATGGTCAATCATCGTAGTAGTGCCATGCTTTACGGCCTCAATCATCGGTATCAACGCGCTGTAATAGCTGTCTTCCAGTGTGAGCTTCTTGTCAAGCCTCCACCAGAGATTGTCAAGCACTTCAAGGAAGTTCGTGGATGGCTTTGCCTTTCCCAGTCCTCTGGAGAATGTGCTGTAATAGTGCATATGGGCATTTATGAAGCCAGGCATGACAACCATGCCTTTTGCGTCTATAACCTTGTCATACTTGCCGGTAAATTCCGCTTCCGGGGCGATTTTCCTTATCTTGTTGCCTTCAATAAGCAGGGCATAGCCTCGGAGTACCTTGTTGTTCTCGCCCAACGTGGCGATTATTCCGTTCTTAATTAATATAGTGTTCATTAAAATTGTCCTTGATTTCAATTAGGAAAACCCAGAAAAATTCAGAGTTTGTCATCTTATGCGTCATTGCGAGCGGTAGCGAAGCAATCTGATTCAGGAATTCTTCCTTTTGAAAAAATTTCTATAGATTGCTTCGTCGCTAATGCTCCTCACAATGACGATAAAAAGTATTTACCTGCTCCCCTCACCCCTTGCGGGTGAGGGGAAATGAAATTACAGCTTTTCCGGGCAGGCTTCCCATTCCTCCGGAGTGCGTTTTCTCATGTGCAATGCTCCGGCGGGGCATTTCTTGCTGCATATTGAGCAGCCCACGCAGCGGGACGGGTCAAATGTCGGTTTCTTGTCCGCATCCAGCTTGACGGCGAGATAACCGCAGCGCTGGCAGTTTCCGCAGCCTATGCACAGATCCTTGTTGACTTCGGGTATGTCCTTTATCGGGGTCAGTTCCATAAAGTCCGTGACAGGTTTTGGCAATGCACAGCCGCGAAGCTCTTCCACGCTCTTGAAACCTCTTTCCTGCATCATGTGGCTTAGTCCGGATTCCAGATCATTTATTATGCCGTATCCGTATTTCATCACCACTGTGCAGAACTGTACGGTTTTTACTCCGAGAGCCAGGAAGTTTGCCGCTTCCATGTAATTCATTGGGCCGCCATTGCCGCTTGTGGGTACTTCAAGGCTGGCCGCCTTGGAAAGGCTAAGATAGCTTATCGGGGCAACTCCCTCGCCGGACATTCCGGTGACCATTGCCTCGTCCCAGCGTCCATTGCCGGAAATCCTCTCCCTGAATGCCAGTGATGGGAAGGAGTTTGCCAGCGTTATTCCGCCCTTCTTGTTCGGGTATTTTGCAAAAACCTTCTTTATCGCATTGACTACCTGCCATATTGACGTGACAGCACCAGTCAGCTTGAACAGCTTTGGTATTTCCGGGCGGGAAATTTCCATTACCCAGTCCACTATCTTTGCTGAAAGTTCCGGATCCTGCGATACAATGTCGCCCTTTGTGCCGTCGCCGCCCTGCGGGCAGGAAAGCGAGTATTCCACGACCATCGCTCCGGCATTTTCCAGCTTCTGCGTGTTGCTCTGCCAAACCTTCTTGTCATGCACGTCGTCGCCGGTGACTGATCCGCCGGTTGATGCGCCGGTGAGCCTGTCGGGGTACTCCTTTACCAGTTTTTCAACCTCGGCACATACACGGTCAAGGGGATGTCCGCTAACATTGTCGGAGTTTCCATAAGTGTCATCATTGAATTTGACCATGTACTGCGACGGAATGTGTATTGGCAGTCCGTCAAATGACGTTTTCATTATCACGCCAGGCCATCCGGCCTCGTATGCGGCCTTTACCTGGTCATATCCGTCGGAATGGGGTGCTGCGGAAATGAGGAAAGGTGATTTCATCTTGTAGCCGAAGAAATCCGTCTCCAGTGATACAGGCTGCAAGTCAAGTCCTTTCAGATGGCAGGAATTTTTGCGGTCATTCTTTATTTCCGGGGCAGGCTTGCCCATAAGCCAGTGGTTCACCTTGCATGCGGCATTCTTTCCGCTTGCCACGGCTTCCACTACCGATCCGCCGCTGTTCGCACCGTCTCCGGCGAAGAAAATTCCTTCTTCCTTGTTGTCCTTGAATGAGGGCAGGTTCTTTATGGCAAGAATCACAACGCCTATGTCGGGGCGTTTCTGCTCCGTGCCGGCGGCATCCTTGGAATAGCCGTCCAGGCGGACGAATGTAGCTCCGTCCTCGTAAATTCCAGTAAGGCGGCTTCTTCCGTTTATGTTCACTCCGGCCTTGATCAGGTCAAGCATTTCCTGCTCGGACAGCTTTATGTCTCCGATGTTCTTGCGGGTGAATATTTCAGCCTTCGCGGCACCGTTCTGCAACGCTATCAATGCGCAGTCAGCCGCTACCGCTCCGCCACCCACTATGGCAACGCCCTTGCCTTTCACGTCGTATTTGTCAGCATGGCGTAGATATTCAAGGCCTTCAATGCCTTTTTCCTCGCCGGGAACATTAAGTTTGAGCTGTGCCTCTACTCCGGCAGCGGTTATCACCGCGTCATAATCCTTTTTGTATTCGGAGGGATTCTTTATTTCCTCGCAAAGATGAATGTTTATGTCGCCCAGTGTCTTTATAAATTCAATCTCGCTTTCAAGGGTGGCCTTTGGCAGTCTTCCGCAGGGGATAAGGTTGCATGCTCCGCCTGCCTTGTCGTATTTTTCAAAAACATCTGCCTTGTAGCCTTTCTGTGCTAGCATTGCCGCGGCGGCCAGACCGGCTGGGCCTGCGCCAACGATGGCTACCTTCTTTCCATTGGGCTTTTCTGCCTTGAATTTTGGCAGGCATCCCAGTTCCTTGGCCTTGTTTATTATCGCGGCCTGTACGGCAGGAATGTTTATTGGCTTGTCAAATGTCTTGCGGGAGCAGGCCTTCATGCAGAACCAGTCCGGGCAGACAGTGCCGCATACGCCGCCGAAGGGATTGTTGGCAAGAATCAGCTTTGCCGCCCTCTCTATGTCGCTCTTGTGCATTTCGCGCACGGCCATCATAAAGTCCGCAGGGGAGCAGCCGGCGGGGCAGGCCTCGCGGCAGGGCTTCTCCTCGCAGTAAAGGCATCTCTGTGCCTCGCTTTTTAGCTGCGCGTCGGTAAGGAATATGTTTTTTTGCATTTCGGTACTTCCTCCGAATGTTTTAGAATGTTTAAATCTTCCTGTAAAAGGAATAAGGTCTATATTTTATTGTACTATAATATTAGGCATAAAAATCAAGAAGAATGTTTGTACTGACAGTCTGTTAGGTTTCATAAAGGAATTTTATATAATTTTCTTAATGCTGACAGGGACGAATATTGTTAGGAATGACAAAAAGGAATCGGGGGGAAAAACTTTCCGCTTCATAGACCTGTTCGCAGGAATAGGCGGATTCCATATCGCAATGTCCAGACTTGGCGGAAAGGTGGTATTTGCCAGCGAATGGGATAAGGATGCGGCAGAGGTGTATGAAAGGAATTTCGGCATTAGGCCTGCCGGGGATATAACGAAAATCAGCGAGAAGGACATTCCGGAACATGATGTATTGTGCGCAGGTTTTCCATGTCAGGCATTCTCAATAAGCGGAAAACGTCTTGGATTTGAGGACAGCAGGGGAACTCTTTTCTTTGATGTTGCCAGAATAGCAAGGGAAAAGCAGCCAAAGATAATGTTTTTGGAGAATGTGAAGAACCTTGCAAGGCATGACAATGGCAGGACAATCGCGGTAATACGCAGGACGCTTGACGAGATAGGGTATGATGTCTTTGACGAGGTTTTGGATGCATCCAAATTTGGCGTTCCACAGAGCCGCAAGAGGATTTACATAGTCTGTTTCAGAAAGGATCTTCAAATAAGGGATTTCTGTTTTCCAAAAGAGGAAAAACTTGAAAGACATCTGATTGACATTTTGCTGCCGGATTCGGAAACAGGAAAATACAGGGTTTTCCGCAATGATGTTGTCATAAATGACATGCTTTTGGAAACATATTCGGATGCCCCGCTTAGGATAGGTACTGTAAACAAGGGCGGACAGGGAGAAAGAATTTACAGCCCTTATGGCACGGCAATAACATTGTCCGCTTATGGTGGCGGTGCGGGGGCCAAGACCGGCCTGTACAGGATAAATGGGATAATACGAAAACTTGCCCCAAGGGAATGTGCCAGGCTGGAGGGCTTTCCTGACAGTTTTATGATTGCCGAAAGGGATGCCGCAGCATATAAGCAATTTGGTAATTCCGTTGTCGTGGACGTTCTGATAAAGATAATGAAAAAAGCCATTGACAGGAAGGAGATCGCATTATGCCGATGAGTGGTTCTGAGACAGCAAGGAACGGATTTAGAAACGAGCAGGAAATCGCAGATAAATTCAACAATTGGAAAAATGATTCTGATGCCAGGCAATGGCTTGCGATAATGATGTATGATTTGTCAGAAAGGCAATATCACATTGCAGAGAAAGGGCGGAGACAATGGTGCGGAATCCGCAAACATGCTTCAGTTCAAGGCAAATCCGATGATATTGTTCTAGTTTTTATACATTTTTTCATAAATCATTTTTTTAGGACAGATTTTAAAAAATGAAATTTTCGGTCTGTTTTTTCAAAAATGAAAAAATAATGCCGTTTTTTTAAAATGTTGTTTTTAATCACAAAAAATTCAAAAATGTTGTTTTGAACAACATTTTTAATCTGTTTTTTTAAGGATTTCCACAATTGCTAATTTCTCATTGCTAACTGCTCATTAAAAAAACCGTGCATAAAAGGTATATGCACGGTTTTTTTCAGCCTGCAAACAGGCAGAATAGGAAAACCCGACTGCGAAGCAGGCCGGTAAACCGCTTGTTCAGTGTCGGAAGTTGAACAGAAATCTACCTTTCGGCTGCGCCGAGGGCGTTGGCGGCGTATATGGTATACTTGCCATAAAGGCGGCGTATACCACGAAAAATTTTCAGAAACCGGAGAATGAAATAATGAGAAAAGGCTTTACATTGATAGAACTGCTGGTAGTGGTGCTTATAATGGGAATATTAGCCTCTGTTGCAATGCCGCAGTATTTTAAATCCGTGGAGAAATCTAGGGCTGCGGAGGGGATTGCAGCTTTGACTGCTGCAGGGTCAGCTTATCAAAGATTGATTATGAAAGGAGGCTATATTGCTACTGCTTCTTTTTTTCAAGAATTGGATATAGATATAACAAATATGAATTATTTTACAATGAGCCCCGCTCTATTTACCTCTAATCCGAATGTGAATTCTAATGCTACTTTTCAGGTAAAAAGAAAAATATCTGCTGGAGGAGGGCTGGGAGAATATTGGATTAGGCTTACTGTAAGTCCAAATGGAAGAAGAACATGGAGCTGTGGCCCTACTTCGGCAGGCTGCAATTCATTTTTGCCTAAGTAAAATTAACAATTGGTATTTTAAAATTCTTCTTAAAGCCACTTGCATTAATGTATAATATTTTTAGTAAAAATTTATACATTTATTGACAGGCGGCAAATTATGAAAACAAACAGCATACTGATAAAAAACGCCCTCGTGGTGCTTACAATGGACGGAGAACGTCGTGAAATCAAAGGCGGGGACGTTTATATTGAGGGACGTGAGATAAGACAGATAGGCAAGAACCTTGACGTAAAGGCGGACAGGACGATAAACGCCGAAGGCTGCGTGGTCATGCCCGGAATGGTGAATACTCATCATCATCTGTACCAGACACTGACGAGAAATCTGCCAAAGGTACAGGATGCGAAGCTGTTTGACTGGCTGGTCTACCTGTATGACATCTGGAAACATGTCAACCCGGAGGCTATTTATCAGAGTGCCTTGGTTGGACTGGGAGAACTTCTGCTCACAGGCTGCACTACGAGTTCCGACCATCTGTATTTATTCCCAGAACAGGACAGTGCGAATTTCATAGACACGGAGATAAAGGCCGCCCTAGACATAGGAATGCGTTTCACTGCGACGAGAGGATCAATGTCGTTAGGACGCTCCAAAGGCGGCCTCCCTCCGGATTCCGTAGTTCAGAAGGAAGATTTCATTTTGCAGGACTGCGAAAGGCTTATAGGCAAATACCATGACACGTCAAAATTCTCAATGACGAATGTGGCGGTAGCTCCCTGCTCACCTTTCTCCGTGACCACGGAGCTTCTGAAGATGACTGCCGAAATGGCCAGAAAGCTGAAAGTGCGTATGCACACGCATCTTGCCGAGACCAAGGACGAGGAAGCGTTCTGCAAGGAAAAATTCGGCATGGGGCCTGTTGAATACATGGGTGAATGTGGATGGTTGAGCGACGGAAATGCCTGGTTCGCCCATTGCGTATGGGTAGGAGAGAAACAGGCGGAAATGATGGCCAAGGGCGGGGCCGGCGTAGCCCATTGCCCGGTTTCCAATCTCCGTCTTGGATCAGGAATTGCCCCTGTGCCAATGTATCTCAAACTGGGCATTCCAGTGGCCCTTGCCGTGGACGGCTCAGCATCAAATGACGCATCGGATATGCTCGGAGAGGTACGCCAGTGCCTTATGGTTCACCGCGTAGCCAGCGGAGTGGAGGCAATGCCGGCCAGGACTGCTCTGGAAATCGCAACCCTCGGCGGAGCGAAAGTACTCGGCAGGAATGACATCGGCTCAATAGAGCCGGGCAAGGCGGCGGATATTGCCATATTTGACGTGACAGGAATAGATTTTGCAGGAGCACAGTCCGATCCTGTTGCCGCACTTGCGTTCTGCGGAGCTTCCCATCGCACAAAATACACGATAGTCAATGGCGATGTCGTCGTAGAGAATGGCCGCCTTGTCAAGGTGGACGAGCTGGAGGTTGCCCGCAAGGCAAACAAGGTAGCATCCGATCTGTATCAGAAGGCGGGAGTGGTTATTGCGTAAATGCTGAAAAGCCTTTCAGCATTTACAATTAGCAATTGGCAGTGAGCAATTAGCAATTGAGGAAAGTGCCTAATTCAAAAAAAGTCCTATGTTCCGCATGGGACTTTTTTTATTGAAAAAAAAGCATTTATCATTTATAATAATAAAAAGCGGCATTATTATGCCTTGCCAATAATTTATATTGAAAATTGACAGGACTGATTATGAAAAAAATAAAACTAGCAGTCATTTCATCATTCCTTTTCTCATTCATGCTGGTTTCGGCATTGAATGTGTTCGCACAGACCGCAGCAATAAACGCCAGCAGGAACGTTTCAAATGTGTCTGTTCCAAAGGCCTCCGCCGCACAGGATGCCACAGTTCCGCAGAAAGTTAAAAAACAGCCAATGCGGGAATGGCTGGTAATGGTTTACATAAATGCGAAAAATGACCTTGGATTGTTGCCAAACGCGTTCATGAGCGTGAATGACATGGAAAGAATCGGTTCTACGGACAAGGTCGCCGTTGTTGTTGAATATGGGGCATTTGAAATGCAGGGCGGCAAATCTGTTCACAGCGAGGATTCCTGGACCTTGTTCATTAAAAAGGACGAGGATTGCCACAAGATCACATCACCGGTACTTTATCATACGAAAAAGGCGGACATGGGCAGCCGCTCACATCTTGTCAATTTTGCCAGACGTGCTATAGACGAATATCCTGCCCGGCATACGATACTTGTAGTATGGAATCACGGAAAAGGCATTGACGGCATATCATTTGACGACATTACCGGCAACCATATATCAGTCGTGGAACTGGGCCTCGCACTAAAGGAAATCAGTAATCAGCTTGGCCGCAAGATTGATATGTTCGTTATGGATGCCTGTCTTATGCAGTCCCTTTCCATAGCCTATCAGCTGCGTGATTATGCTGACATAATAATAGGCTCGCAGGAAACAGAGCCTATAAACGGTCTGCCTTATTACTGGCTCCTGGGCGAGCTAAACAAGCCTGGCAGGATCAATGCCAAACAGTTCTGCGATGATCTTGTTGATGCCTTCAAAAAGAACAATCCAAAAGCCACGGAAGTCACCATGTCGGCATTGAACACGGCTGCCTTTCCGAGATTGGTATCACTGTTTGACCAATGGATTAACGAGATACGGCAGGACAAGGAAATACTACAGGAGGTACGCTCCGTGGTGCATGTGAAGGATTCAAGGAATATATCCGAATATGACTACAGGGATCTTCTGGACTATATTAAACATCTCAACGACAGCCTTAGGCCGTCCAGGGCAAAGGCTGCTGGGGAAATGCTTGCCTCATTCATCAGGGAAAAGGTTATAATAAGCAATTATTCAAACGACAACACGATAAAGGGACTTAGTATTTACATTCCCAGCGGGGACTATTACAATCCCGACTACTGGGAACTGGACTTTCCCAAGGATTCGGCTTGGTCAGGCCTCAATGCGGAGCTTGCTGAACAAATGTAGTTTCAAGGCGGAATTATGATAAGGACAATATCTTTTCTTTTTATTTCAATATTCTCCCTGAATGTCAGTGCGGCGGACATAATATGCGTCCGTGAGGCGAAAAATGACAGTTGCACTGTACGTCAGACCGTTCAGGAGCGTGTTTCGGTATATGAGAAGCTCATTTCCGCCGGAAACGTCTATGCCGCAAGGCAGTTCATGCAGGACGGCGAGGCTATAAGCCTTTCAAAGGAGAACGGCAAATATCCATATTTCAAATCCCATGTATACGCACTGGTTGATCTGGAGGATCTGGTAGGCCGCGGCTGGAATGACAGCAATTTCAACAAGCTGAGCATTGCCCTGGCGCAGAGAATGTACAAGGACAGCGTCCTTTCAACCATGGGCATAGGATATGAGCCTGAAAAACTGCTGGTATGGATAAGGACGCAGAAACTTCAGTTTAACGATGAGAAAAACCTTACAGTAAAAAAAGCCATAAGGGAATGGAACACCGTCTTCGGCAATGTTGAGACTAAGAGCATAGAATGGAATCAGGCCATGGATTCAGTTTCCAAGGCCGACTGGCAGAATCTTACAATAACAAACAGGAACAGCTATCTGCTCAAACTGATGGAAAGGGAACCGGCATTCCTGATTTACAAGGACGAGGACGAGGCGGAAATGTCAGTTTCCGTAAGTTCCACCGAGGTTCAGGCAATGATGGATAAGGCCATCAATAGCGGAATGTTGACCAAGGCCGAAATCACGGAGCTTCAGGCCGCCAGGAGCGACGATTTCCGTCTTATACAGCTTTCAAAGATTTTTGACGGCAGCAACAAGATCTTCACCAAGGACGAGATGATGAAGATAAATGCGAACAGGCGTGTCAAAATGCGGTATGGGGTAAAGCCTGCCAATTTTGAACAGATGTCAATGCTGCTTTCCTACTCCGTGACACAGGAAATCAAAGGCACGGCGGCAGGCGACCATGTGCTGGAAAACGGGCCGATAAAGATAAGGCTGGCAAATGTAAAGGATTCTTATTCCAGCCTTGACAAGGACGGAACTATTGCCATTGACCTTGAACTCGTCGGAAAATTCCTGCAGATAAAGGGCTATCCTGCGGAAACCCTGCTTTCCGGCCCGAATAGCAAGGAAAGGCTTGCCGAGCTTTCAAGATACATTTCCCCGCTTGCCGTATACGAGGGAATGCATCGCAGGCAGCAGGAATACATGAATGAGAACAATATTTACAAGCCCGGCACGCAGGAAGACGAGATAGAGGCTTCCTCACTGGAATCAATGTACTTTATTGAGAAAATGAGGACAGACGAGGCCTTTGAAAGGTCGTTTATGGAAATAAGGAATTACAATGTGTTTGCAATGCAGCAGATATCCAATGCGTATGCCCTTGAAATGGATACATACCTGTTTGAAGACAATATACGCGAACGCTGCTCCGACCTGCCAACAAAGATTTATTCATACTCCGAGATACTGGCATTTGTTTCCGAGGAATTGGATTCAAGAAAAAACCAGGATTCCCATAAGAAAGGGGAAGAGCTGGACGTCAAGGATGTTCTTAATTCCCCATTGGACAGGACTGTTGTCGCAATCAGGAATGCCCGCACGGAGGATCTCGTCAGATTACAGGAGACATTGCTCAATGAGGACACACTCTCGTATTACAGGGAAAGCTCTGCCCTTATTGATAGGCTGCTTGAAAAAATCTAAATTCAGAACAAGGAGACATTGAAATGAAAATAAGAATTGCATTTATCGTATTCGCAGGCATTTTGTCATTATCTCCTATGTCATACTCGGCTGAAACACAGGAGCAGGAAGTATGTTCCAACAAGAAGGAATGTGATCTTCCGGCAATGTTCTATGAGAAATATTTCACGTTCAGGCCGGCAAAGGGTACGGAGATCTCATTTGACCTTGACAGGGATATTCGCCGGAACATATTTATGAAGACGCTTACATTCTCCGGATCGGGAAATTACTTTGTCCCTCATATATACGTCAAGTATTACAAGGAAGACAACAGGGAATTTAAAAAATACGAGGATTATCTTGAAGCCAACAGCAAGGATATTTTCAATATACCCGACAACAACCTGCTTTCCTTTGAGCCGCTAGTACAGACAAAGGTAAACAAGAGAAAGGCATACGTCATAGTGCGGAAGAAATACAGGTTCAAGGATTATCATTCAAAAACATCGGCAGGGGCATGGGAGAAGGAAAAGATATATGTGATTCCCGCCGAAAAAGGCTTTTATGTGCTGCATTATTCCGCCGAGGAAAGCGAGTATTCCAAGCATATAAAGGCGTTTGAAAAACTGGTAAAATCATTCAAGGGAAAGATTTCCAATTAGCAGTTGGCAATGCGTAATTAGCAATTGAGGTAAAAATGAAAAAACTGTATATTATACCTTTGATCCTGATACTTTCGGCCTGCGGCGTGTCCGCTTCAAAAACGGAAAAATCCGCCTCGTCGGCAGCCAATGACAAGAATCTCTCTCTTGAATTTAAGCATTATGACGAGAAACCTGTACAGGGAGATGCCTGTCCCAAAGGCGTATTTGACTATTACAGGCAGTATTACACTTTTGACATTCCCGAATATTTTGAAGGAAAGTGCTATATAAGGCCTGTAGAGAATGAGGGCGAGAAATATTACATATCAAGATTCAGCCGTGGCGAGGTGAAAAGTTTTGTTGCATACGCGGACGGCTCTGATCCGGAATTTAATGATTATGACGGCTATTTCAAAAGGACTTATGAGAACAGATGCAGAAGATGCCGTGTCGGCGAGCCGGAAAAGACTGAATTGAACGGAATGGCGGCGTATTTCAGGGAAACAAGAATAAACAGCCTGCCGCCTTCCGACGAGCATTACGGTCTGATACATGAATATGTGATACCTGCGAAAAAGGGATTTTATGTATTGTGGTTCCAGTATTCAAATCTCCGGGCATACGACGAGCATAAGGCCGATTTTGAGAAAATCAAAAAATCATTCAAAGGCATCCTTGCTCAATGAGCAATTAGCAGTTAGCAATGAGCAATTGTGGAAATTCCTTGTAAGAAAAAATGACGACAGCGATTATACTTGCGGCGGGGGATTCCGTCCGAATGAAGGCCATAAAGCCGCTTATGCCGTGGAAAGGCCTGCCTTTCATAGAGCATGTCTGCCAGGCATTAAGGCAGGCCGGAATGGAACGCCGTATTACCGTACTTGGACGCAAAAGCAGTGAAATATTGAAATCCTGGCATCCGCAGGGAGAGCATATCGCAATAAATTCAAAGCCGGAGGACGGACAGCTGTCCTCACTTCGTGCCGGGCTGGCATATATGACGGCAAATCCGGAAATATTCAGGGGGGATAACGCCGGAGGCATAATGATATGTCTTGCGGATCAGCCACTTATAAAGGCGGAAACGTATTCCGCCGTATTGCGTTGCTCCTCGGAAAATTCTGGCAGCATAATAATACCGAGAGTTCCTCGTCCAAACCGCCAGCCCGGCGATCCACCGTACAAGAGGGGACACCCGATAATAGTTCCGCAAAACCTGATACATCTATGCCTGGAAGGCCCGCTTGACAAGGGACTGCACTGGGTCACGCATCACCCTTCTGCGAAAATAGTTGATCTGGACGTGCCGGATATGGACATAATACGGGATTTTGACACGCCGGAGTCATATCAGGAACTGATAATGGAACGCTGAAAGCGTTCCCAGTTAGCAGTTGGCAATGAGCAATTAGAAATTGATGAAAAACTTTGTATCGTCATTGCGAACGGTAGTGAGGCAATCTGATTCGGGAACTCATCTTATGAAAAGATTTTTACAAGTATACTTTGCAAATTATTCAATATTTTTACAACTTCACTTTACAAAATATTCAATTTTTTTATAACTACACTTTGCAAAATATTTTTATGACATTGGAATAACTGCTAAAATTCGCATATTGGCCCGAAAGAAATTTCCTTATTTCGTCATGCTGAACTTGTTTCAGCATCTAATAAAATCCCAGCAATAAAAAAATCGCGCATATACCTTTTATGCATGATTTTTTTATTATCCGTTAATCGGCTGTGCCTATATTTGTATAATATAATTAGGCAGAGAATACTGCCGCAGGAGAATACAAGAATATGCCAGAATTTCTTAGCAGAAAATTTGCGACAGTGATTTTTTCATTAATTGCATTTTTGCCATGTCTTGCCATGGCCGAGCAGCTTCCAATTGAGCTTGAAACGCCGGAAAAGCCAGTTTATTATCAGAACATTTACGACCCGGACAACTGGGACATTCTGAAGATTTATTCCAAAACATCACCCGGCATATATTCCCTCAACCTGGAGAAAAATGCTGACAGCAAGGCCTTCAATCTCAAATATGGTATAAATGATTTTGTCGCCAAAGTGCAGTATGACGTAGCCTTCAATGGCGGACAGTGGCAGTACAAGATTTCCTGGGACAATAATGAGGGGGATTATGGAATATATAGCAAGACGCAGTGGTATGACATTCCAAACTCCGTAATATCCGAGCAGACCTTTTACGAAAGCTACTACGAGCCTCTGCAGGAAAATATGAAGGACGTTCCCGGATTTATATTCAAAGAGGACAACGGAAGCACCCATTTCAACCTTAAGGACAATACAATTGCCATACGCTGCCGCTACATTATAGGCTGGCAGGACAAGGAATATGTTTGGCATTATCTGACCGGCCCGTGGAGTGAGACAGGATATATGGGCAAGGATGCCGAGCCTTTTGAGCTGCCAGTTTTTGAAGGCGAGTTGCCTCCGCCGTCTATTTCCTCATTGCGTTTTGTAGACAGCGACGCAAGCTATATTCTTGAAAGCGATCCTCGGACTTATGAATTAATTCTTCTTTCTTATTTTGACAAGGGTTTGAGAATGGGTGTTCAGGAAGTGCAGTATCGCAAGAATGGCGGGGAATGGCACAATGCGGAAATAGGCAATCCAGACTGGATTTTTGATGGCCGCCGCCGCTCATTTAATGCCGAAGGACTTTTTGACGGGGACATTCTTGATGTACGCGTAAGATATTCCTATTATGTAGGCGAAGAGGAAAATTTCACAGAATGGTCCGAACTTACAACAGGTGAGGCCGTGCAGGGCGAGGAATCAACATTGGAACAGAACGATGATTCCGGCAAATCCGAAGTAGAAAGATCCAAGGCGTCAGACAAATGCCTGTTTGGATTGTCCCTGTGCTGTATGTCATGGCATAATGTTTCAATATGCGTGTGGATAATCGCGGCAATAATAATTCTGCTGGTGCTTGTCCTGATTATCAAATCCGCTGGCAGGAACAGGCAGGAAGAATAATGCCACCATTCCATTGCGAGATACAATGAACGATTATTATTTTGACCGTCTCTGCCGTCTGTACGGCTCTGACGGTCTTTGCAAGCTGCGTGCGGCACATGTCCTTGTCTGCGGACTTGGCGGTGTTGGATCATGGGCGGCGGAAGCCATCGCACGCTCCGCAGTCGGGCATATAACGCTTGCCGATTTTGACATCGTCGGGGATACGAATATGAACCGGCAGCTTCCGGCTCTTGCTGATACCGTAGGCAGGGAAAAGACGGCAGTGATTGCGGAACGTATAGGAAAAATAAATCCTGATTGCGAAATTGAAATAAGGAACATCCGGCTTACGCCGGAAAACATACCGTCCCTGTTTCAGGAAAAGCCAACCGTCGTGATTGATGCGATAGACAATGTGACGGCAAAATGCTTTCTTATTGCGTATTGTCGGGAAAACAGTATTCCGATAATTGTTTCATGCGGCAGCGGTGGCAGGACTGATCCTTCCAGAATATGCGTAAGGGATCTTGCGGAGACGGAAAACGATGCCCTCGCCCGCTCCGTGAGATACGTTTTACGGCAGAAATACGGTTTTCCTAGAAAAGGCCGTTTCGGAATAACGACGGTATGTTCGTCGGAAATTCCAAATCCACCATTTCCCGGATTAAAGCCGGAAGAGACAAAGCACATTCTTCCTTTTGACAACAAATCCGATGACGGAAAGCCGAAAAGGCCGCCTTTCATAGTAGGTACGGCCTGTTTTGTGACTGGAACATTTGGCTTTTTCTGTGCGTCTGAAGCGGTAAAACGGATAATTGCAAGTTAGAATTTAGTAGTGAGTAGTTAGTAGTTAAGGAGATTCTTCAAATCGTCATTGCGAGGAGCATTAGCGACGAAGCAATCTTTAGTTATATAAAAAAGCAGAATTTACAGAATCAGATTGCTTCGCTATCGCTCGCAATGACGCATAAACGAGGGAAATTTTGAATTTTCCTACGTTTTCAATTAGCAATTGTGGAACTAAATCAGATGACGAAAGATGAGATATTGCGTTATTCGCGGCAGATGGCCGTGGCGGAAATAGGCGAGACAGGACAGAAAAGGCTTTCCGCCGCCAGCGTGTTCATAGTTGGGGTCGGAGGCCTCGGCGGACTGGCCTCCGCATTGCTCGCCGGTGCAGGAATAGGAAAGATCACGATAGCGGATTCCGGCCCACTGGAAATTTCCAACCTGCACAGACAAATGCTTTACCGCACACCTGACAATGGGAAACTCAAAACCGAGGCGGCGGCAGAATCCCTGCGTTCCCTTAATCCCGGTATTCAGGTAAATGCCATAGAGCGTTTTATAGACGAGGCCTCAATGCCGGAACTGTTCAAAGGACATTCCTGCGTATTGGACTGTTCCGACAATTTCAGGACAAGGGCCGCGATAAACAGGGTATGCGAAATACTGCATATTCCCTGCGTATACGGAGCGGTTTATGCCTTTGAGGGCGAAGCCGCCGTATTTATGCATGACGGCAAATCACCATGCCTGGAATGTGTCTTTCCCGGTATAGGTGGCATGAGGGACACAAAATGCACGGAAAACGGTGTCGCAGGCCCTGCGGCGGCAATGATTGCGTCAATTCAGGCAAATGAGGCAATGAAGCTGATTGTTGGGCTGCCATGCCTTGCTGGCAAAATGCTTTTCGCGGATATGCTGAACAATGTCTTTCAGACGGTGGATTTGAAAAAAAGAAATAATTGTGGCGTTTGCAATTTATAATGCGATGTTCGTTAAAACATTAAAATGACAGTCCTACTATGTTATTTTAACTCAAAATCCCAATTTAACTGCTTTGGAATATCCCTTCCGCCATACATTACACGGATTATTGACACGGTTTTTGTCTTTGAATCAGCGATGTAAAGCACTACAAAACTTCCGCATGGCATTATCCTCATTCCTTTTTTGTCCCATTGGCAGAAATCATAAAGCCTGTGGCGGTTGGGCATTATGCCAAGCCCCATTATCCTTTTTTCTATATGTTCAAGCCAGTTTGAGGCATTCAGAGGGGACATCAGCTGGCAGGATATGTATTCATGTATTCCGGTTATATCCAGTTTTGCCTGCCGGGTAATGTTTACTGTATATTTCATTCAGAAATTTCCTTGCGAATGTCCGCAAATGCTTTTTCGGCAGGCTCTGTGTGGCCTTCAACATAATCCTTGTACCCTTTTTCTATCTCGGCATTAAGTTCTTCTTCGGAAAGAGCCGCCATTGCGACAGGAACATTTTTCGGCAGCCTGACCTCAAAAGGCAGGCCTTGTTTTAGTATTATCTGCTTGTAAAAAATGCTTATGGCATTTGATGCCGTCATGCCAAGACTGGCAAGTATTTTTTCAGCCTGTTCCTTTACTTCAGGCTCTATTCTTGCGTATAAGTTTGAGGTTTTTGCCGCCATATTGCCGCTCCTTTTTTATATTATAATGCAATGTGCGTACAATGTCAATGCAATGACTTCTCCGCCATCTCTCTATACCTTTTCATCAGGAATGCTACGCATTGGGGTTCGCTGGTGGTTTTGATGTCAAAGACATAATGCCACTTGC
>R20__coassemble_407_pt1 | contig 32341 bp, 29 predicted proteins | sample R20__metabat2_high_PE_044 | metagenome-assembled genome bin R20 | reverse complement strand
CGCGAGGGCGGCCACACCGTAGGCGCAGGCGTAGTATCCGAGATACTTGAATAATAGATATGTCAGAAGCAACAGCAAAATCAACACTTACAGGCCAGCAGCGCATTCGTATAAAACTGAATGCCTATGATTACAGGCTTATAGACCAGTCTACTGCCAAGATAATGGATACGGCGAAGAGAACAGGTGCCCTTATATCAGGTCCTGTACTTCTCCCCACACGCATTCGCAAATATACTGTAAACCGCTCGGTGCACACGGATAAGAAGTCCCGCGAACAGTTTGAGATGCGCATACACAAGCGCCTCATAGAGCTGCTCAATCCCACCCAGAAGACGGTTGACGAGCTGATGAAGCTTGATCTTCCTAGCGGCGTAGAAGTTGAAATAAAACTCTAACAGACAGCATAAATGCTTTTGCCATGACGGGCTGCCCTGAAAAGGGCAGCCCGTAATTGATTTATATATTGTTTTTAAATTAGTAGTTATCAATTAGCAATGAGCAATTGATGAGATTCCTTAATATCGTCATTGCGAACGGTAGTGAAGCAATCTGATTCGGGAATTCCGTTTTTTTTTAATTTTGTATAGATTGCTTTGTCATTTAATTCCTCGAAATGACGTATGGTATTGTTATGAAACAAATTTTGATAAAAAACAGGATTTTTATGAATGATTCAAAAAAGGAGAAATTCTGACTTTATCTGTGTTTCCTTAAAATTTAATTGTTCTTATGCCAAATACAAGTCTGCCTCCATTCCGTGATCATCATACGCATGTCTCGTTCTATGCCTCGCTTTCAGGCACTGCGGATCTGTCCTCGTGCGATTCTGAAAAGAAAGCTATTGATATATTGAGACAAAGAAAGGACAATTTAATCTTTGCGAGGGGATGGAAGAACAATCTTTACGATTTTCCTCCGTCAGAACTTGACAGTCTACCCCCTGTCGCAATAAGCAACATTTCCCTTCACTGTTTCAGGATAAATGAAAAGGCAAGGGAGAGATTCTCCGTATCACACCCCGAAATCATTTCGCATATAGACGATCAGGAATGGGTTGAGCATAACCTGAATGATGTATTTGCTATGATTGCGGATTACGGTGGAACGGAGAAGATACCGTCCTTCGTTGCCGAAATGGAAAAACTTGGCCTATACGAGCTGGAGGATATGTCCGTATCTTCCGAAAAGGCGGCAGAATATATGTCAACAAAATATCCTGACAGAATAAGGATCTGGGCAGAATTGGATATTTACAACAAATTTTCTTATGCGAAAAAATATGTGGACGGAATAAAGCTTTTTGCCGACGGAGCATTGGGTGCGTATTCTGCCGCGTTGTCAAAACCGTGTGGCGGAGGGAATCCGTCCTGTCTGCTGCGTGGCAATGCGGATATGCGGGAGCATCTGGAACGTGCGGCACGCTGCAAGCCGGAAATTGCCATACATGCCATAGGAGATGTCGCAATAGGACAGGTTCTGAATGCCGTTCGTGACTTGTTTGGCAGTTGCGGGGGTAGAAATCCCAGTATACGTTTGGAACATGCCCAGATGATATCGAGGGAACAGGCCAGTCTTGCAAAAAAAATGCGTATCATACTGTCAATGCAGCCAAATTTCAGCATGGATTCAAGGGACTATGCGGATCGTCTGTCGTCGTATTATATAAATGCGAACAATCCTTTCCGTATGCTGATAGATGATATAGGCTTTGTTCCCGGAAAGGATCTTATATTTGGTTCTGATGGAATGCCCCATGGTGCGGAATTTGCCGTCAGATGTGCCACGAACCCACCATTGGAAAGCCAGAAAATGTCAATATCGGAACTCATAGCGGGATATTCGGCCTCTGAAAAATAATATAATGTAATTATGCCAAGAATAATGGAAGGGAAAATGAACATACTCCTTGTGGGCATTTCCAGACAGGTTTACAATGATTACCGGGGTTTTTCCCTGGCCATAGAAGGTTTGAAAAGCTATATTTCCGAAAAATTTGGCGAAAGGACAAACGTGGAGACATTCAATGATCCCATAGGGAATCCAGACAATGTTTTCAAAAAGATTTCCGAAATTCGTCCTTTCCTCGTCGGTTTTTCATGTTATTTGTGGAATGTGGATTACATAGCGGAAATATGCAGGAGGATCAAGACTGATCTTCCTGATACGAGGATAATTCTCGGTGGGCCAGAGGCAACAGGCAGAAGGCTGTCCCTGTTGAAGGAAGCGAACGCTGATTATCTTGTCGTCGGGGAGGGGGAGTTGCCTCTGGCGGCCATTGTAAGTGAAATGCTGGATGGGAAAAATCCACAATCCAGTGAGGATTTGCCCGAGGAAAGCCGTGCGGGTATTGTCTTTGCCGCGGACAGTGAAGAGAAGGCGGAAAGAACGCTTTCAAGCCTGCCTGCCCTTGAAGATCTTCCCACCCCTTTTTGCGACAGATACGCAGGCAGGATAGGACTTGGACCGAGAATGTTCTTTCCGTATGAGACGATGAGAGGCTGCCCCAATCGTTGTTCCTATTGCATGTGGACGGAACTTGGCAAAAACTCCGTCAGATATTTCCCTGTGGAAAAGGTAAAGTCGGATTTTGAATGGATAATACGGCATTGCCCTGATTCGTACATATTCATAGCCGATTCCGACACCTTTGCCAACAGGAAAAGGGCAATGGAACTCGCACCTGTATTTCATCATGTGGCAGAGAAGGGAAAAATCGGATTTATATTCCAGACAAATCTTAAAAGCTGGGATAAGGAATTAATGCTGGCATACAACAATCCCGCATTTGAGATGAATATAGGCGTTAATACCCTGAACCCGGAGGTACAGCGGCTTTTTGGCAGGGTGTATTCACAGGAGTTTGTAGAGAACAAGCTGTTTGAAATGCGTGAATATGCTCCAAAGACGCAGATCCTGGTACAGTTCATGTATGGATGTCCAAAGGAGAAATTTTCCGATTTCTGCCAGCTTTTTGACTGGGCGTGGAAAATTCCATATTTTTACAAGATGTTCTTTCATACGCAGGTTCTTCCCGGAACACAGCTATACAAAAAGGCGGCAGAACTTGGAATAAGATGCCGTGCGAAGGCTCCGTTTTACACAATCAGTACTGCGGAATGTTCCGAATCCGCAATAAAGACAGAGGAACTGATGATTTTGTGTGTTGCCGTATGGATGGCTGAACCAGGCACGGAGGCCTATCTTCGCAGGATTGTCAGGGAAAGGTATAGGAACTCATTTTCCTTTGCATTCTTGTCAGTATGGAAGCATCTGCCTGAGCATGAAAGAATCAGGATATTGGATTTCCATTCAATGCTTACGGACGGCAGTGGCAAGTTATTGGACGATTTTCAGCTTGACATAATGCATGACTTTTCCGTTTCCCCTGATACGGACTGCTCCCAGGATGGGCCTTTCAGCAAAAGACTGTCAATATACGCCAATTATGTCTCATCATTGCTTGGGAAATATGCCTGATTTGGAATTTAAGATATGAGAATCCCCAAAAACAAGAAAATAGCAGTCATTTCCACACCACCGACCTTTGTCGGAGAGCGTCTATGCCCGTTGGGAATAATACCTATAGGCGTGTTGAAGATAGTCTCAATGCTCAAGAAACACGGCAATGATACTGTATTCATAAACATGCATTCCGGTGTCGTAGAGGATCGCGAGCTTGTAGCACATATTCCTGCTACGGAGTGGAAGCTGAAACGCATGGGACTGGGTGGCAGCAGGACCGCGATGGTGTCAATAGAGGGAAAGGATAAAGTATTTCTGGAACAGGAACTTGAGGGACTGCCATTCAGTCCTGACGAGATATGGATAACTTGCTCCTTTAGTTTTGACTATGACCTTGTCAGGGAATATGTGGAACTTTCGCGTCGTATATACCCAAAGGCGAAAATAAGCGTTGGAGGGGATTTCGCAAGGGCTGATAGTGGCGTAGGCAGATTGTGCGGTGCGGACTATGTCTGCGATACACGTCTGCCGGAGGCTGATTCCTGTCTTCCTGATTTTTCATGCGTTGACAAATGGGATTATGGACTTTTCCAGTTGCAGATAGGCTGCGTTAACAAATGTTCGTTTTGCCATATAAGCATGGACAAGCCACAGTTTTATGACAACGACGAAATCATAAGATACATGCGGGATTTTTATGATGTGCATAAGCCCCGTGCGTTTATGAACTGGGATCCGAATGTCTCGTTGAACAGGCCACAGCTGGAGGATTTTCTTGAAAAATATATAGAAAGCGGTATGGAGGCCGGCCTTACATTCGGCAAGGGGCTTCAACCAAACCTCGTAGACCAGGATCTTATGAGGCTTATGAACAGGGCCAATGTGAACTCCGTGACAATACCAATGGAATCCGCATCATATCAGGCAATGAAGCGACTTTCCAAGCCTTATACGATAATCTCATCGGTAAAGCTGCTATCAATGGCCAAGGAAGCCGGACTGCCAATGATAAACTGCCGCTGCACATCCCTTTTGGGCTATCCGGACGACGACTTGCGATCATTTTTCCGTATTTACCTGGCCATACTGTCATTCGGGGCAAGGCCGTCCCCTTTCCCAGTTTATCTGTTCCCCGGAGCGCCTGATTATCTGAAATACAAAAAGATTCTTGGAGACAAGGATATTTCCGAATTCCACGGTCAGCTATGGCCTCTTCTGCCTGATGACAGGATAGACGATTATCTGCGGCTTTACAAATTCATAGAGCTTACGGATTTGAAAAGCATACAGAAGAACATTCATCTTCTCTCTCCGTATATGAGGGAGGCCCTTGCGGAGGAAACAGGAAAATTCCGCAAATTTACGGAACGTTGTCTTAATGCCAAAGAGGACAATCTTGAGGAGTTCCGAAGGATAAGCGAGGATTTGGATTCAACGCATACCAGCAAATCTGCCGCAAAAAAGGAAACTGGAAAAAATACCGCAGGAAAATGCAAAAAACTTCTGTGCATTATCGCAAATCCTGGGAATCCGAGGAGATCCGTTTCCAAGGCAATGGGCGAGTTCTATATCAATGCATACTCAAAGGCCAATCCGGGAGCAGAGATAACGAGGATAGATCTGGCCAAGGAAGGCCTGCCATTCATAACACAGGAATATGTGGACTTTGTTTATTACAGGGACAAGTCTGTAAGACAGGATGATTCAACCAGGAAACTTCTTGAACTTGCTGAAAAATACTGCGAAATGCTTAGGTCGGCCGATGAGCTGCTTATAGTCGCCCCGATGTATACGCTTTCAATACCAGCAGTGCTTAAGGCATTCTTTGAGACTGTTGCGAGTTATTCGTATTATCTCAAGGATAAGTCAATGTTCAGTCCAAAGAAAGTCCTTTGCCTTATATCCAGGGATGGAACTTATCCAAAATACGGGCGTTCAAAGGAGAAGAACGGTCCGGGATATTTCAATGTTCAGGAAACAATACTGGCTGCCGCATTGGATTTCCTGGGACTTTCATCCAATCCTGACTTCATAGATATTTCAAATCTTTATTCAAGGAATATGCTGCCCAAAACGATACTTCGCACAAAAAAACGCATTGATGGCTATGTATCAGGTGATTCAGGTCAGGCATATAATGTTTTTTAATGAGAAACACAAAATACATAAACATTGACAAGATAGAACTTATCAGCTAAAATATAAGGATAGCGAGGCCTGTTATGCTTAAATGGAAAAATGGAAGATTGTTTTTCAGGATAAGTAAGAATTTATTCCTTGTATTTGTTGCCATACTGTTCTTGTTATGGCGACCCTCGGGTATTTCTTCCGAAGTCATAAGGATGACCTCCTATTATCCTGCTCCATACGGTGGATATGACAGGCTTTTTACCACGGGGAACACCTATCTGGCACATAGTTCAGGCAATGTATACTGGGGCCCAGACAGCACTTCCATGCTGTCTCGCGATCAGGGTGGCAGCATAATTCTGGCAAGTCCAAATATGTATTCGTCTCCTGCCATAAAATTTGTTTCCAGTTCCAGAATAACCAATGGGGTCATGGGTATTGGCTATATTGGAAGGGAGGCCGTGTTTACGGTAGCAGGGGATCTGTATGTCAATGCGTTGCGCAGAATATGCAGGGTACAGAGGTATGAATACCAGAAAAAGACATATTGTGGCGGCAATGCGCATGAAAGTACGAAGTATGTCGCTATAATTCCTGGCAGGAAATTTCCAAATTCTGGAAATATGCTTTGTTGCAGGTTTGAGACAGTGTCTTGATTGGAGAAAATTATGGAAACAATAAATGGCTCAATATCAGGAAGATTTTTCATAATACTTATAGCGTTGCTCTTTTTGTCCTGGAGGCCGGCACTGATACAGTCGGAGACTCTGACGCTTTCCACTTATTATCCTGCCCCCTATGCGGGATACAACAGGCTTCTTACCACTGGCAATACTTATCTGGCTAAGAACCCAGGATCTTATGTTCAGTGGGGAACATCATCAAGGCTGACAACGGATCAGGGCGGATCTATTGAGCTTGTTGGAGCAACTTCTTCTGACAGGCCTTATATAAGTTTTCAAGCCTCCGGTGCGAACATAAGGCTCTCAGTTTCCCGCATTTGTTCTACAGGAAAGTCCTCATGTACGGAATCCGCAATGCAGAATGTCATGTCAATAAATTCGGATCTTTATGTGACAGGCAGTCTTAGGCGTATATGCTCCTATCACGCATACAAATATGGTGGAACAAGCTATTGTGGTGGCAGTCTGGCTGCGAGCAAGGGATATACATTGTTAGGCACGGAGACCATGTCGTCAGATTCCTTTCCTTCATCTGGAAAAATGCTTTGCTGCAAGTTTGAGGCAATATGAAGATAACAAGCATAGAAATAGACACTGACATATACCCATTGGCAGCCGTACAGGCCGCCGCGTACATCTTTATCCAGGACAATTTCATAAGAATTGAAAAGGGTAAGAAATCCAACATCGTAATAGTGAAGGCAAAGAGTTCCGGCAGTCATTTTGAAGATGACTTTTTCAATGAGCTGCTGCACCAGACATTGCGTCTGCGTATTTCTGAAAATTCCAGGGCGATAAGGGACAGGATAGTCATACAGGCATTAAGTTCCGCCTCGCAGAATGCTGCTAAAAAGGACAGTCAGTCCAAGCCCGTTGCCGAGGATATGGAAGCCGATGTCGTTCTGGAACAGGAAATTGAGAAACTGTTGAAAGAGGCCGAGGAAGGCAGTTATAAGACAGATCCGCTAAAGATATCAGTGCCGTGGGAAGAGACGGACAATTCCAAGTCTGGCAATGATATGGGAGATTCCAAATGAAGGATCTTCTGAAGGCCTTTGACGGCTCAAAGGTTGGATTTTTCCGCTTTAGGGAACTTAATGGCAGATATATAATTACCAATGACATTGGTGATTTTGCCATATTGACAAAAGAGGAATTTGAACAATTACTTTCTGGAAAGATAAGCAAGACACATCCGAATTACTCAGTTCTTGTACAGGGTGGATTTATAAGGGAAGATACCAAGGCAGAGGATAAGAAGGAAGATGAATCTGCTGATTGCCAGTCTGCGTCGCTACATTCCAGATGGCTTTCCAAAAACTCATTCCTTTTTTCCGGACCGTCCCTGCATATAGTCGTACTTACACGACGATGCAATCTTTCATGTGTCTACTGTCATGCTGGGGCGAATCCCGCGGCAGGCACGGATATGGATATGGAAACCGCAAGGAAGACGGTCAATGCCATATTCAAAACACCGTCTCCCAGCTTCAATATAGAATTTCAGGGCGGGGAGCCACTGCTCAACTGGCCGGTATTGCAGTATATTGTGGAGGCCGCTGAAAAAAAGGCAAAAAAGACCGGAAAAAAGATTGTCATGTCCGTGGTGACAAATCTTACCGCGATGACTGACGAGAAACTGGATTATCTGATCGCACATTCCGTAAATATATGCACTTCCCTTGACGGTTGCAGGGATTTGCACAATGCCAACAGAAAATTTGCAAAAGGCGAGGGGGATTCCTATTCCTTCGTTTCCCGATGGCTAAGGACAATTAAGGAAAAAGGTTCTGCCAAAGGATATGCCGGTGATGCCCTGCTTACGGTCACCAGGAAATCCCTTTCAATGCCAAAGCAGATTGTGGACGAGTATGTAAGTCAGGGAATGAAATACATATTCATACGTTTCCTCAATCCGTTTGGCGCTGCCAAGAAGGCGTGGAAGGAAATAGGTTATACGGCTGAGGAATATTTGGAATTTTACAAGAAGGCATTGGATTACATTCTTTCCCTGGTACGCGGTGGAAATACGGATATAACCGAGCATACGGCAAGGCTGCTTTTGCAGAAAATGCTGGGCAGCAGTGATCCCAATTTCCTGGATCTACGATCACCCTGCGGTGCCGGTATTGGCCAGATAGCGTACAACTACGACGGCAATGTATATACATGCGACGAAGGACGTATGCTAGCCGCAATGGGAGATGTATCATTCTGCATGGGAGACGTTAAAAAGGATTCCTATTCAAAGATGATAAACTCTCCTGTGGTAAAATGTATGACTACCGCATCATTGGGCGATTTGCAGCCACTATGCTCTGACTGTGCGTACAAACCGTATTGCGGAGTGTGTCCTGTATTCAACTATTCGGAGCATGGCGATCTGTTTATGTATGGTGCGAATTATCGTTGCAAGATATACAAGGGCATAATTGATTATCTGTTTGTTCTCATGGAAGACCCGGAGAATAGGAAAATTTTCAACAAATGGGCTGCTTCCGGCAGTGAAGGAAAATAATATGAAAAGGAAATCACAAAAAAAACCTGTAAAGACGGACCTTACACGTTATCTGACCAGTGAGGAAGGCAAGATTGTCAAGGCCAATGTTGTAAAAATGGCAGTGGCCTTGGGAATAGTCGGCCTTGCAGCACAGGAAGTTATGGCCGGACATACCAGCGGACATAACAACAGCCTGCATAATGCCGGTTCAGGTGGTGGGGCATACCATAGTTCCGGACATGCGAGCCACGGCAGTCATGGCAGCCATGGCAGCCATGGACAGTGGTGATAAGGATGGGTGATTATTTATGAACAAGAATCTTGTTATTATCCTGGTTGTAGTGATTATGGCCGCCGTTGGAGTGTGGAAATATCAGAATTCCTCAAAGTCCAACGTGGTGATAGAGCAGAAGGAGCAGGAGCTTGCCCAGCTTGACCCAATGGCTCCCGTTGTGACAGACAATGGAGTTCTTCTGCCTGATGCCGCAAAAAGCAGCGTCATAAAGGAAGTGACCGAAGAGGAAGCTCTTGGAAAGGTAGATGGCGAGGCTGCGAAAGAAGAGAAGATAGTTCAGGAAGACATTATTGAAGGCAGCAATAACGTGCAGGTAATGCCTGTTTACGGCCCAAACACATTGCCTCGTGCGGAATGTCTTGAAAAATACAAGAATTCCGCAAGGGAGATAGCGATGTATGTAGGCGGAAAGGATGACGCAAAGGATTATCTTATCTGCCACGCACTCGCTGAAAATGACATATCCTATTGCAGTAGTGGAAGCAAGGCCTGTGAGGAACTTGTTTCAAAATTCTCGTATATTTATCAGGTAATGGCGGAAGGAAAATACGATATTAACGAATGTGCCGTCGCATATTCCAATGTAAAGATACCGGGCTGGTCCATGAAGCGTCTTTGCAATGGCATAACCTCCGTACTCAAAGGCGAGGCAGATCCCCCCGATCAGTTCAGCGATGAATTCCTGTTTATGTCAGGACGCACATCCTCGTGTGCCGAGCTTAAGAAGAACAACAAATATTCATGCTTCCTTCTGGCGGATATGGTCTCAGGCATAAAGACTGGTGCCAACAGGTTCTATCTGTATGACGCATTGAGCAAGAAGGACTGTTCCAAGACGGACAATGCCCTGGTGGAAAGATATTGTTCAAATAAGATCAAGTGAATTGCGTTTCCTTCATACTTACCAGAAAATGCAGTGCGTCCTGCGTAGGATGCCCTGTATCAAAAGAAGAGAAATCCATGTCGCTGGCGGTTTTGCAAAAAGCCGCTGGCGATTTGCATTTGTGCCATGGAAATATCGGCAAGGTAAAGTTCTTTGGCGGCGAGCCACTTCTTGAATATGACCTGTTAAGACAGGGATATTCATTTCTTAAGGAAAACGGTTTTGCCGGTACTTTTGAAGTCGGTACAAATGGCATTCTTCTGGAAGATGACATTATCTCATGGCTATCGGAAAGGCCGGACATCCAGGTCAATTTGAATGCCTGGTTTGACAATGCCGCGATCATGTTGGGGAGAAAAGGGCATAAAAGTCTGCAAAACGTGATATGGAATCTCTGCATATATCCGGAAAATCCGAACCTGGCATTTGAAAGAATGAAGAAAATACATTCAATTCTCGGCGGTGAGGGACACAGGATAAACCTGCTTCCGGCGGCATACTGCCTTTGGAATCCACGGCAGCTAATGGAGCTGGATAATGCCATTCGTACCATTTTCGTCTATATCAGGGACAACGGACTTGTATTGGAAAATGTGACAAGAAACGGGAACACGCCGCTTTTCAATGACGGTCCTGCCGTAGATACCGATGGCACTATATACGTTTCCAATGTATGCCTTGCGGATATGCCTGCCAGCGTGCGAAAAGGCCTTGTCTTCAATCCTGACAGAAACAGAAATTTATCTAATCGTGATTTGATAAATATTTATGGATTTGACAAGATCGCGGCAACTTATGCCGCCAGCAGGATAATGAGTAAATACGTTGGGGAATTTCAGGAGTATCAGTACTATGCCGCATGAATACAGATCATCTCTTGAATTTGCGGAAAGCGGAGCCCATGAGAAACGCAAATGGACAAGGCTTACCCGTGTGTGCAACAATCACTGCATTTTCTGCCTTGATGAGGAAGCCCAGAATGGCACTATTTTGCCTTTTTCTTCAATTATAAGGATTTTGTCCCAGGGTATCGAGGAAGGATGTAAAAGAGCCGTCCTGAGCGGCGGAGACCCCACCGTACATCCCGATCTGATAAGGATAATCCGTTCTGCCCATCTGATGGGATATGTCCACATACAGATAATAAGCAATGGGCGAATGTTCTGCTATGCCGACCTGCTGAAAAAGGCCGTGGCGGCAGGATTGGACGAGATAACATTTTCCATTCATTCATCAGTACCGGAGACAAATGACAGGCTAACAGGCGTGAAAGGCTCATTGACGCAGAGCATGGCGGCCTTGAAAAACGCGATGTCCATACCTGGCCTTATAGTGAATTGTGATATAGTCGTAAACAGGCTGAATGTTGATAATCTGGCCAGACATATACGCAATCTGTTTTTATACGGTGTGCGTGAGTTTGACATTCTGCACATAATGCCTTTTGGACGGGCTTGGAATAACTGGAATGAGCTTTATTACGACCCGTTTGAAAAAAGGAAGGAGCTGTTTGACGCGTTTTCAATACGGGAAAACACCGGAGTGCATTTGTGGACCAACAGATTCCCAGCAGAACTGTTTGAGGGTTTCGAGGAGCTTATACAGTCCCCGATAAAGCTGATATACGAGATAATGGGACGGGGAAAGGAGTTTGCGGAATTTTTGTCAGGCAGGGAAATGCCCTGTTCCGGCAGACGATGTGATTACTGCGTACTTAAACGCTTCTGCAACGATCTGCGTTCATTGCGTGAGGACAATGTGCTGAATGCCTTTCCAATGCCACCCTGTGTCGCAGATTCAAATTACGACGGAGATGTATGTGCCAATTTGGAAATGCCGCTTGAAACCCTTGCACGGTTTTATATTGAGAAAAGGCATTTTGTAAAAAGTTCAGGCTGTGCCAAATGCCGTTTCAATCAGAATTGCCACGGAGTGCCGGAACTGTATGCGATGAGACATGGTTTTTCCTGTATGAATCCCGCAAAGGCAGACGGGGAGTGCGGCAAATGAACGCTCAGAAATGCCAAAAACCAGTCGGCGTTTCCGTGGTATGCGGAAATACCGATTATATTCATTCTCCAAAGGCCGTAAGCGATATACTGCAAGGAAAAACAATTGAGAATCCGTCGGAAAAGCAGGAAATACGGCAAAATTTACAAAAATACTGCCCGAAAGGCAGAAAGACACTGTTTTTCCGATCACTGCTCAATTACGAGGGGGCTTCCAGCTCCGCATTGTCCCAATGTACATGGTATCTGGCCTCGTCGTTGAAAAAAAACGGAATGGAATATCTGCTTTCCGATGCGAAGCTAACCCCGGATGGAAAGGATTTTTTTGGCAGGGAAGAACTTGCCCAAATGCTTTCGCACGACAGGGATATCGGCTATGCCGTGATTCCTCTGACGGAGTTTTATATTGAGGGTGCGAAAAGACTTTGCCGATTCATAAGACAGTATGCCCCCGACTGTGTAATAGCCATGGGCGGGATAATGCCTACCAGGCATCCATATCATGTAATGGCACATCTTGATGATGTGGGACTGATTATACGTGGAGACGGGGACAAGACCCTGCCAGCCGCTATAAATGCGATTTCATCGGGTGATATTCGGTCATTTGAAGAACTGAAAGGCGTAATGTACAGGAATGGCGGAATATTTATCGCGGCAAATCCAGAATATGTAAACAGGGAAGGTGATCTTGATTCTCTGTTCCTGGATTTTTCCATGCTTGAAAAACGTGATATATTCGGAGGCGGTTATTTTTACGTTTCCCGAGGATGCCGCAATGCCTGTAATTTCTGCGTTTCCTACAGCAGGGGAAATCCGAGATTCATCTCATACAAAAAGGCCTTGGAATGGTTTGGAGCATATCGTGAGCGTGCATGTAGCATTTATGACGGAAAAGTACCTCGATCCGCTCTGAATATCGGTTTTTATGACGACGATTTTTTCGCAGATAGGCAGGCAGGACTTGATATAATCAATGCCGCCGCCAAATCTGGCCTAAAGGTTTCGTTTGTTCAGACTGCCATAAGGTCCTTTTTGAAAAATGGCAGAATACATCAGGATTTCGTAAACAGTCTGAATCCGGAATATTTTTCCGAATCCTGTCTGGACGGGGACATGCATCCAAACCTGTTCATAGGCACGGAAAATTTCTGCGACGAGGAACTTCAGGTTCTGGGCAAGGGATATGGTATATGCGAGGTAAATGCGGTTTCCGAGGCCTTGTCCCGACAGGGAATTACGCAAAGACATCATCTCATACTTTCAAATGTATTTACTGCGGAAAGGCATATAAAGGCCAATCTGGCGGCGATTTACAATCTTCGCAAGCGTTTTCCGAAGCATTTTTACCTGCTGCAGAGCATAACGCCGGCATTGTACTCGTTTTTCGGAACGGCAAGCTATTCCAGGGCGGAAAAGGCGGGATTGCTTGATTATGCGAGGCATGATACATTGAGGATAAGGAATTTCCCTGAATTTGATTATCCAGTTGCCATTGGGGACATTCCAGCTGACAGGAATGCCTCGAAAATCCTTCCTGCGGCAATGGAGGCAATAAGAAGGCTATGAACGGTGAACGGTTTGAACATGTCCTGAATGCCGCATCCAGTGTGCTTGGCAATATATGGTCAGGACAGGAAACGGTAAGGGTGAATATTCCAAATGCCAATCCCAGACATTCCACGGAACGTCAGCAGCTGCTTTTTGCCGACAGATGTGTTCTGGAACTGTTCATTGAATACGGAAGACGACTTCTCAATGGCATATCTCCCGAAGAGGCAGGAAGGAACAGGATACGGAATTTCTTCAAATACCGTCAGAAAATGCTTTCCAGCCCGCATTTTCCAAAGGACAATCCATTTCGCTTCATACTGCGTTCAACCAGTACGGCAAAGAATGTCGTGCTTCTGATGACACATTCCTGCCAGCTGCGTTGTTCATACTGCTCCATAGGCAAATTCAAGGCGGACACTCCTGTAAGCGTGATAGTGGGACTGCTCAATGCCATTGTTGATAGCGGACAGGACAGGTTTCACATACAGTTTTTCGGCGGAGAACCTTTCATACGCTTTGAAACAATGAAAAAAACCGTGAAAATGGCGAAAAATATGCCTGGAAACACTATTTTCTCATTCGGAGTGAACACAAATGGCGTCAACCTGAGAGATGAAATGGCGGTTTTCTGCAAAAAAAACAATATAATGCTTGATATTAGCTGCGATGGAAATGAAAAAACGTGTTCCATGTCCAGAAACTGTGCCTCCGGCAGCTTTTCCACGGTTTACTCTTCAATAATGCGTTCAATGGAAATACTGAAAAAAGAGGAAGTGTCTCATCGTGTGATAATGGTGGTCAGCCCGCGGACACTGCCATACATGAAGGACAATTTCCACTATATACAGGATCTTGGGCATAGGAACATTCAGTTCAATTACTCATTGGGAATAGAGTGGGGGGAACGGGACAGGGATATGTTCATAAGAAACCTGATTGACCTGCGAAAAGAGGCAGCGCAATCCGGAACTAAAATAGTCAATTTTTCCAGCTTCAGATTGGAGCCAGCCGGTCTTAACGCCGAGATATGCTGCGACTGCGACGGCACACTTTACAGGGAGACAGGATTATCCATTGAAACCAGCTTCGCAGAGGCGAAAAGAAAGTTTCTTGAAAGTACTGTTCCAACGTCACAGTATTTTGGAATGGGGGCGATGACGCACGCCGATGCCCTCTGGCAGCTGTTGGAAATTTACGGAAACGATAGGAAAATTCTTAAAATAATAATGAACAATATAGAATTTGGAATGAGGATTGGCAAAATAAGGATGTCGGTAATGCGGAACAAGGATGGACAGGTATGGGACAGGGAATAATCGTCGTAGCAGTGCCTTTTACATTTTCGGAGAAGCCACTTTGCCCTCTTGAACATATAACACTTGATACATTGCGTCTTATTACATGGCTGAAAGACGCTGGGAATGACGTGCATTTTGTAAATATGCGTTCCAAGGAGCATTTTTTCTGGAAGAAACGTTCCGCAGGCATCAATGGCAAGGCCGAGATAAATATGCAGATAGCGTCCAGGCCGCAGGAATATATGCGGGAGGAACTTCTCAAATACGAAAATGCCGACAAGATACTTCTCGTATGTGATTTTCCACTTTCCCCATACATTTTTGATACGGACGTTATAAGATCTCTGAGCAATCTGTGTGTCAGAACACTGCCCGGAGCTGAAGTGTATGTATGCGGTTCGTTTTTCCGCATTTTCCCCGAGGCCGCAAAAAAGACCGGGTTGTCCGTTTACGAGGCGGATTTTGAGCAGATAAGGCTTTGCCAGCCGGATATTGATGCCTCCGTGTCCTCCTGTGCCAATTCGGACGGACAGAAACTCGGTTTTTTCCAGCTTTCGGACGGATGCCCCAACAAATGCTCATTCTGTGTTGCCGGACAGAGCAGCCTGCATAAATTTTCCGCAGAGGAAAGCATATCATATCTGAAAAAACTCAATGAGAATGGGATTTCGGAGTTCTGGAATCTTGACCAGAACCTTATGATGTTCCCAGAGCATACGGAGCATTTCATAAATCTCTTTGCGGAATCAGGAATAAGTGGTGAACTAAATTTCTCTCTGGGATTCCAACCCGACAGGATAACCGACGGTGTTATAAACGCCTTGAAAAAAGTGAAAACAGGACTGCTTACAGTGCCTTTTGAGACGGGAACATCTGAATCCTGGCGTAGGATAGGCAAGCCGTACACGATTATTTCCGCTATAAAGGCAGTACGTCGCATAAGATCGGAATGTGGAAATGCCGTAAGACGCATTACATGCTCATTCGTTATAGGATACAGGCACGACGATTTTCGCTCAATTTTCCGCATTTTCCTGGCCATACTTCGTTGTGGCGGCGCTCCTATTCCATTTCCAATTTATGTATTCCCGAATACAAGGGAATATGCTGAAAACAGGAAATTTCTTGAAAACAAGGACATAAATTCCCTGCACGGACAGCTCTGGCCATTGGTTTCAGAGGAAAAACTGCCCCTTTACCGGAAAATGCTGCATTTCCTTCGTACGGACAAATACGAGAAGGCCGTAAAGGCCGCTCCAATGTTCCTTTCACCTGACCTGCTTGCCATTTTCCGCGAGGAGCAGCATCGCAGTGCTTATTTCGTACAAAAATGCCTTGATTCCGAAGGAGATGATGTAGATTTCCTTGAAAGGATAGAAAGGGATATGGAATCAAGGCCGGAACTTGGGCATCCTGTTGTACTTCACATATCGTCCTCGCCGAGAAAGAATGGAATTTCCATATCAAGGGCATTGGGTGAGGCCGTCTGCAAGGAGATTGTCTCAAAAAACAAGGATTTCATTGTTGAAAACCTGGATATATACAAGGACAGGCCGGTATTTCTTGACGAGGAATATATAAGGCACATACATCACGAGATTCCATATAATGAGTTGTCAGACGAGGCGAAAAAGGCCATTGATATTGCCGACAGGTATATAGCGGCATTGAAAAGGGCGGACATTGTCGTTGTATCCGCCCCGATGTACACGTTGTCAATACCATCTGCCCTGAAAGCCTTTTTTGAGCTTGCAGCAAGCCGTCTTTATTACTATTTCAATGAAAGGCTTTTTACAGTACCAGTTTGCTGTGCCATATCCAGGGAGGGAATGTACGGCAATGACACGGAATTTAAGAGCGCGCAGGAGGATTCCCTGTCCTCGGCACTTTCCTTTATTGGCCTGACCAGGCATCCGCAGTTCATCATATACGAGGGACATGAATATTCTGGTGAAAAAAAGCAGATTTCCACGGAAATGATGGAAAAAGTAAGGATTTCGGCGGAAAAACTGCTAAAAAATCATTCCTGACGGCGTTTTTTATTAAGATTATGGCAAATTCGGAGACGGAATCCTTGTTTATGGACGCTTTGCGGGCCGTTATGCCATTTTCATACGGCATGGAAGCGTTTTTCCGCTCATTCGGATTCGCATTGGGCAGTACTGATTCGCCCAGACAATGCTTTGATTTGTCAATCACGTCTGAAAATATTGCGAAGATACGCTTTAGCGTTAACGATTTTGCGTGCAAGGGCCGTCTTATGCCAATAATATGGGCGGAAATGCGGCGTCTTGGCCGCTATGATATGCCTGTTTTCCGTGAATACTGTGCATTTCTGGGCGAACTTTCGCAGTTTGATGTAGGTATTCAATGGAAAAATGGCGAAAATGCCCCGATAATCAAGATTTACCACGAGGAAACTGCTGACGTGCCTGTTTTTTTTGAAAAAGATGAGAACAGACGACGATTTGCGGCACTTTTTGGTCTTGAATCAATGCCGGATTATAATCCTGACATCGTTTGTGCTGACTTCTTTCCTGGCGGTGGAACAGATGTAAAATTTTATGCCGCAAACATTGTCCTTTCGGAAAAAATGCCTGCCGGATTCCGCTTTCCTGTTCATTATGCCGAGCCGCCGTGTTTTTACTTCGTCATGGACGGACTGATAAGCGGTAGACGGAAGTACTATATGGCATATCCGCCGGAAACTGTAAACAATCCTGTGCCGGATATGTATGAGATATGCCGCATGATGTCTTCCGTAGGGGGAACAACTGCCTTGCGTGTAATTGGCGAATGGGTGAAGATTGCCTCAAAATACGGCTGCAAGGTATCTCCTACGCTGTTTAGTGTATCTGACAATGGCATTTTATCCGCATATTGCCGTTTTGCAGACAGTAAACTTATTCTACGAGGCAAATCCAAATGAATATAAACCGTCTGGATTTTCATATATCATATCAATGCGTTAACAGATGCGTGTTTTGCAGCGAGAAAAGCCGTCTTTCGCGTTTCCGAGGGAAAAATCTCACCCCGGCGGAGATAAAGAATGTCCTCGTAGACAAAAGCCGACAGGGATTTGAATATGTGACATTCACCGGCGGTGAGCCTACGCTTGTACCAACACTGCCTTTTGCACTAAAACTTTCAAAACTGCTAAAATTCCGTACCTGCGTGACAACAAACGGATACGGATTTGCCGATTGCGGGTTCTGCCACGAAATACTGCCTTATTGCGACGAGATTATGTTATCCATGCACGGAGACTGTGCCGAAGTGCATGACAAGCTGTCCGGCAGGAATGGATCGTACAGGATTTTTGAAAAGGCACTTGAAAACATGTCATCCGAATGTGCGTCGGGAAACAAGAAAGGGCTTTTTCTTATGACAAATACCGTCCTTACTACGGAAAATGCCCATTGCATAGAGTCAATGTATCGCAAGATCGTGGCAAATCCGTATGTGCGGCAATGCCTGCTTTCCTATCCCGCACCAGAAGGAATGGCCTATCACAACTATTCACGTCTGGCATTGCCGCCGGACGAGGCAGGTCAAGCGGCGGCGGTTGCGGCGGAAATTCTCGTTCCCGCAGGCAGGATGATAAGGTTTTTCGGTTTCCCAGCCTGTCATCTTGGCGTATATGCCAAATATTCAAACGATTTTTACTGGTCGCCGAGAATTACTGTTGAGCGTGGAATTAAGGACGGAAGGACAGGCCTGCGGGAGACTGTCTCTGAAAGACCGGTACGCCGTCGCCATTACGACGATAAATGCTCTGCCTGTTCATATCGCAATTCCTGCGGCGGATTTTTCAACGCCGTACGGGAATGAACTCTTCCCAGCCGAAAAGTTCAGGATATTCCTTCCAAGGTCCTTCGCAAACATTGAAATATGAGCATTTGCGGCATTTTTCGCATTTTGATTTTCCACGATTGATACGGTAATGCTTGAAATCAGGAATTTCCTCGTCCGCATCAAACATGTATGTGTCAGGCAGTATCCTTTCTGAAACACAGTTTTCATAGGCTTTCATAAAACAGTATGGAATGGCCTCGGTATACGACGGAATACTGTTTTTCCTGCCTATATCCATTGCCTTGTGTACGAATGGCATTATCACGCTCATTTTTGGTATGAGCCATTTTGAATTTTCCATGGCACTGCCCATAATATGTGGGAATGCCATCTGAAACTGATCTGCCCCCAATGAGCATAGCAGTTTTGCCAGACGTGGAAGATCCTGCTGATTTGATTTTGTTATCACTGAATTTGTTATTACGAGAAAACCGCATTTTTTCGCATTTATTATTCCTGTGGCTGTTTCTGCGAATGAGCCTGGAGTTCCAGTCAGGAAATCATGTATCTGAGGCGAGGAACCGTGAAGTGCGGGCGATACTTCCGTAGCACCGGCATCCCTCATTTCCTTGCAGAAATCAGGATATCGGAACATTCTGCCATTTGTCTGTATAAGCACGTTCTCATAACCTGTCTTTCTGGCAAGACGCACTATTTCAAAAATGTTCTTGTTTATAGCAGGCTCTCCGCCGGTAATTACCAATGCCCTGTTGCCGGAAGAATATCCCCTTTCCAGTTCCTCCCGTATCCTGCCCATATCCTTTGCCTTGAACATCTCCCGCTTGCGTCCCTGCACGCAGAAAAGGCAGTGATTATTACACTCAAAGGATATTTTCAGATCCGTGCGTTTTTTCATAATGGAATGTTCCTTATGTAAATCTTTATGAAGCTGGCAAACAGCATTACCACGTTTTCACCTTGCAAAAGACAGGTAAGTACGAGGCCTGCGACAATCCATTCCGCAAAAGGCTTGCCATGCCTGGCCTCAACCGGCAAAAGCGTCCTGGCGGCCTCCGCATTTTCCTCAAACAACCTGTGCAGCTCCTCGGATTGCGTGTCTGTAAGGCCTTCAGGGTACATTTTCTGCATATTCTCCTTGTAAAAGTCAGGAAATGCTTTCTTTAATTTCTTCAAATAGTTGTCGCTTAAAAGCAATCCCGGCTCTATTGCCTCCTTGGAAAGGCTTATTATTGAATCCTTGCTCATCAGTATTATGGCAAGCTGTCTCAGAAGTATTAGCGGCAGACTGTATGAGAAGCTGGCAAGGGCCGATCTGGCAAGTCCGGTAAAAGAGGAATTGAAGTATCCGTATACGCAGGCTGCCAATAACAGAATGAGGGAAATCCAGAATTTCCTGAAAAAGATTGATATGAATGGCCATATCAGGAATATAAGCAGAAACTGCATTGACGCTGGAAAATTTATGTATTCCCGTATCATTATGCTGGCATATCTGCAAAGCATGAATGAGAACATTGTCCCCAAAAGAACGGATAATTTGCCATTTCCGATGTCAAAATACTCAATTAATCCCTTGTGCCGTATTTCCCTGCACAATTCCCTGAAGGCCTCTATTGCGAATGCCGCTCCTGCTGGCAGAAGAATGTTCATAAGCAGTGAGATGAAAAGCAGGAATGGAAAATGACGGGAATCCTGAACTATCAGAGGCAGAATCGCGGAGACAGCAGTAAACAGTTTTGAATCTCCGGCTGGCCATATGGCGGCCTTCCAAAGGACTACGGAGACAAGCCCAGAAATGAAAACATGAATAGCGTAGTTTATGAACCACGAGGAATTGGGCTGATACGGTGCTCCTGCCAGGATTAGTACGGTCATAGTGCCGAGATAAATCAATATGCTGGTTATCAGTTTCTTTATGTATCTGTTCCTGATTTTGCCGGTTTTGCAGTCTGTATATGCCGTCTCCCACAGAAAAATGGAAGTGAAAGAAGAGAATACTATCATCGGCAGGTAAAAACAAAGAAATTTCATTGCTCCGCCAAAACCTTTTTCCTAACCTCGTCTATGTCATAAAAGACAGGACACAGCTCTTCCGAACTGTAATACTTGTCGGCCTCGAACAGTCCAGCACATATAGGCCTCGCACCGCATTTTGGGCAGTTCTTGCCATATCCATGTTCCCAGCTTGTCTGTCTTACCATCCTTTTCTCATCTAGGAAAAATGTCCTACGGTCTTCCTGCTTTATTATCTTGCGTGTCTCGGTTGAATATTGCGGAAATTCGGACATAAAGCATAATGGAACACGTTCCACACGGAATGTACGGCCTGTACCGTCAAGAATACGCATTGCCATTGCCAGCGAGGCCTCAAACTCGGACAATACGGGTACGGTTGACGTGTCCTCTACCGCCCTATCCATTCCTGGATCCATGTTGTTGAACACTATATGGCTTACGAAAGGGAATTTCCTTATTATGAATTTCGCCAGAAGATGCAGTTCCTTTGAATTGTACTTGTTTATTACTGTGTTGATGTCCGCCCTTACGCCGAGTTTTCCTGCATTTTCTATCGCTTTCAGCAGTTTCGCATGAGAGCCAGGTGTTCTCGTCAGATATTCATGTGTTTTCTTCCTGTGTGAATAAATTGAGAAATGCGCGTGGGACAATCCAGATCTTACAAGCATTGATGCGAAATCATAATCCGAGAAAAGCTGTCCGTTAGTGGTTATACGTGGGAACAGTCCTAGTCCGGCGGCATATCTGATGGCCTGAGGCAGAAAAGGATACATCGTTGGCTCACCACCAGTAAATATTATCCCGGCGGCCTTTGCTTCGGCATATTTGTGCAGCAGTCTTTTTGCTTCCTCCAAAGGCATAATGCTGTCATTTGAAGGGTTGGAGCAGAATCTGCACGACTGATTGCATTTCCTTATTACCTGAATGTAGTAAATTTCTGCCATTTTTTGCACCTTGTTATTTATTATAATATTTTTATCACTGTCTTTTTTGGAGATTATATGATTGAGAATACCGGTTATGACAAAAAAGATCTGCCTAATCCCGTCATACGTCTTGGACTTGCCTGTAATGAGAAATGTATTTTCTGCAATGTTCCTCCGGAATCCAGGGAGATATCAGGAGAGGAATATGCAAGAAGACAGATAATCTCTGCCCATCCGGGAAGCTGCGTGTCCTTTAGCGGTGGTGAGCCTACTCTTTACAGTTTTCTTCCTCGGCTAATAGAATTTGCCGTTGATAGAGGGATTGTCCCTGAACTACAGACAAATGCTGTTCTGCTGAGTGATTCCGAATATGTCAGAAAGCTGGCTGATGCCGGATTGAAAATGGCATTCGTGTCTCTTCACAGTCATATTGCTGGTATTCATGATTTTCTTACTGGCGTCAAGGGTAGCTGGGAAAAGGGAATATGCGGCATACATAATCTTCTGGAATCAGGTATTCATGTCAGCATCAATGCTGTTATTTCGTCTGTGAACTATGCTCATATTTCAGACTTTGTTCTGTTTCTGTCAAGAAGGCTTGGCGTGAGACAACTTTCGCTTTCTGTTGTCCAGCCTCGTGGAAGGGCATGGTCAAATAAGGCAATTGTTCCTGATTATTCCTTGCTGGATAAGCCTGTACGTAATGCCTTGAAAACTGCTGACAATGAACATCTGATGATAATCAATCCTATTTGTGGCCTGCCTATGTGCATAGGAGGCTGGAATGAATATCGTAAATTGTGCACGGAGTATGTGCAGTACTGTGCAGGAAAAAAATTCTGTGCTGGCAAGATACATGCTCCGAAATGTAAGGACTGTATGGCAAGAAAATATTGTGCGGGCGTTTGGCAGGAATATTATGATTTAAAGGGTGATTCAGCCCTAAAGCCATTTAATGAAACACCAGGATAGCAGATCTTCGGAATGTCTTGGGAATTGCGTTGAAAATTGTTTTTTCAGTGTATTTCATAATATTTTATATAATCTTATATATGAAATTTATTTTTGCAAAATTTTCATTTTTGTTTTTTTTATGTGAAAATTTCATTTTGCATTTTTTAAGGAATTTTTTATGGAAAGTTATGAGCTTCGTCAGAGTTTTTTGAATTTTTACGCCAAACAGGGTGCTCCGATCATCAAGTCCAGCTCCCTTATACCGGAGGGAGATCCGTCCCTTCTCTTCACATCGGCAGGAATGGTTCAGTTCAAGCCTTATTTCCTGGGGCTGAAGACGGATATGAAGCGTGCTGCCAGCTGCCAGAAATGCTTTCGCACCACGGATATAGACAATGTTGGCAGGACAATACGCCATCTTACTTTTTTTGAGATGCTAGGCAATTTCTCATTCGGGGATTATTTCAAGGAAGAATCCCTGAAATGGGGATGGGAGTTTTTGACAAAGGTTCTCTGTCTTGACCCAAAAAGGCTTTATCCGTCCGTATACGGCGGTGGAAATGCACCAAAGGACGACGAGGCCTGCGAAATTTGGAAGAAAATACTTCCCAGGGAGCTGCATAGCCACATACTTTTCCTCGGAGACAGCGACAATTTCTGGACTATGGGCGACACAGGCCCATGCGGTCCTTGCTCCGAGATTTACTGGGACAGGGGGGAACAGTATGCCCATCCCGGTTGCGAAGGCCCAGGAAAATGCTCCTGCGACAGGTATATTGAGATTTGGAATCACGTATTCACGCAGTTTGACAGACAGGCCGACGGAACATTCAAACAATTGCCGCATAAGAATATTGATACCGGCATGGGACTTGAAAGAATAACATTCATAGCCGAAGGCAAGGAAACACCATTTGAAACATCCCTGTTCAGACCGATAGTTGAGACTGCCGAGAAATTCTTTGGCAAGGGATATGGAGACAGCCCGGAGAACACTTCCGCGTTCCGCATAATCAGCGAACATCTGCGTGCGTCTACATTCCTGATTTCCGAGGGAATAATACCGTCCAACGAGGGGAGAGGCTATATTTTGCGCCGTCTGATACGACGTGCCAGCCGTTATGGTCGTCTGCTAGGTGCGACTGGTCCATTCCTGCACCTGTTGTTGCCGTCGGTATTCCGCATTTACAGGGATGTCTATCCTGAAATACTTTCCGCCGAAAAACAGATCGCAGAAACACTACGCTTTGAGGAACAGGGCTTCATAGAGACTCTTTCCGTCGGAGAAAAATATCTTCAGGCATTGCTTGAAAAATATCCTGACGGCATTCCTGGCAAGGAGGCGTTCAGCCTATACGAGACTTACGGTTTCCCATTTGAGCTGACCAGGGAAATAGCCGCAAAGGCAGGCGTTGCCATAGACGAGAAAGGTTATGATGAGGCTCGTCTTGAAGCACAAAAGATAGCAAAATCCGGCTGGAAGGATTCTGGCGAGAAGAATGCGATGATTTTCCAGAAGGCGGAGGAAAAATTCCCTGCCACTGTATTCACCGGATATAATTCACTAGAGGAAGAAGCCGTCATACTGGGATTGCTTGACAGGAACGGCAATATCGTTGAAACATTGCCCGACGGAAGCGAAGGCTACGCCGTGCTTGACAAGACACCGTGTTATGCGGAATGTGGCGGTCAGAAAGGCGATCTGGGATCATTCCTGGTTGGCGGAAAAGAGATTGCTTCAATCACTGATACGCAAAAGCCTGCCGGAAATGTGTACCTGCACGCAATACGCACTCATGCGGTCCTTAATGCCGGAATGAAGATTATTGTTGGCGTTTCAGAGGACAGGTATCTTACTTCTTGCAATCATACCGCCGTTCATGTAATCAATTCAGCCTTGAAGCAGGTCTTTGGCGACACCACAAGACAGGCCGGTTCAGAGGTAAATTCCACGAGATTCCGCTTTGACTACACTATAAACCGTGCTCCGACCAAAAAGGAGCTTGCCCGTGTAGAGGAAATAGCGAATACTGCGATTCTGGAAGGCTACAGGGTATGGAAGGAAGAACGCCCTCTTGCCGATGCGAAAAAAATGGGAGCAACAACTCTTTTAGGCGAGAAGTATGCTGATCCTGCCCGTTTCGTACTTATAAACAGGGACGGATTTGCGTCCGCAGCGGACAGGTACAGTCTTGAACTTTGCGGCGGAACACATATAAACAATCTTCGGGAGCTTATCTCAATACAGATACTTCACGAGTCCTCAGTTTCAAGAGGGGTGCGAAGGATAGAGGGGGTTTCCGGCTACGCCGCGGTGCGTTATCTTAAAGGCATGGCCAGGATTGCGACAGGTCTTGCGGCAAAATTGTCCGTTCCACCGTCAGAATTGGAAAAACGCATAGATCAGCTTCAGGAACAGATCAAGGAACTTAAGCAGAAAAAGGACAAATCCGCAGGAAATGCCGCAAGCAAGGCAAAGGAAAATGTTTGCGACGTTAAAGGCGTTAAATTAATATGTTCCAGCCTTGCCGGAGCGGCAATTCCTGAGCTTCGCAATATGTCTGATACGCTCAAAGCCAGGCACTCGGAAAAAACAGTGTTTTTCCTGTACAGTGCTACAGACGGAAAGGTGTCATTTGTAGTTTCCTGTACAAAGGATATGACAGGCGGAAAATTCAACGCATCCTCAATGGTAAGGGAAATATCCTCTGCCTTCGGCGGAAGAGGAGGCGGCAGGCCTGATTTCGCACAGGGAGGATGTACTGCACCGGAAAAACTGGATGCCATGACGGAAAAAGCAAAATCCATACTGGAAAGTTTGCTATAATATAAAAAAAGCGCCCGTGGTGAAATGGATATCATAGCAGCCTCCGAAGCTGTTGGTACAGGTTCGATTCCTGTCGGGCGCAATCGTAGATTGCGGACGAACCGACAGCATGGTATGCTGTCGGTTAAGGAACGAAGGCCGGAATGACGTTTTTTACAAAAAAAAACGTGTGAGGCGTGGGCGTGAGACATTGGTTTTAAATTTATCATATAAGGAATATGATAGATTGGCATGGAGGACAAAAATGAAAACATCTTTCTTTAAAAACAAACTTTCAATACTGATTGCGATTTCTGCCTTTGTCTTTGTAGCAGGGACAGGAATTTCATACGCTCAGAACACAAAACAGAAGGCACAGGAAATCAATACCGCATCACAGGCGGCACAGCAGACGCAGTCCGCCACAGATGCCAGAAATATTGGCAATGAGGTCTGGGATGGCTCTGCCAAAGGCAGTGGAACATCGGAAACAACCAATGGAAAGACAGTTGACATCATAGGCGGCGGTGAAAATGCTGGTCAGAACGATGATAAGAAGTCAAGTTTTGATCCTAAAAATCCCGAAGTCATAACTCCATGGAGCAATGAAATAAGAACGATTATGAAGCTGCTTGCTGGTGCGATGGCTGGCCTTTTTGTCGCGGCTTTGATTATAGCCCGCTGCAGGACACTTCACAAATCTGGCCCCGACACCATAGTTGCAACGATAATGGCGGCAGCGGCAGCGGCAGCGTGTGCCTACGCCCTTGCCCTCGCTATTCAGGTAATATTGAAACACGGACAGACTCAGTTAGGCACAATGTGGGCTGTGGTCTGCGGTGTACAGATGCTGGGCTGCATACAGGCAATATATGCTGGAGTAGACGCAGTTAGGAATGCCGCTACCAACACAATGAGCTATCTTGCGGTACATGCCGCAGGCATCGCGGCACTGATTACTATGGCTACCTTCATAAGTGGTGCGGGCATATTTGTAAAAACCGTACATGATGAAACAGAGGCTGTCAAGCAGTATTGTCAGACAACACCTGATCATCCTGACTGCAAGAATCTTCCCGAAAACAGATAAACAGGAATATATTCCTGTTTAGGAGGAATATCATTATGAAAAAGATAATCCTATCCCTATCAGCAATATTGTCTTTTGCGACAATTCCCGCATTTTCGCATACGGTGCAGGATAAGGCTGGCGAAATAAATTCCGCAGGCAAATATTCCGTACAGACACAGTCTGCCACGGATGCCAGGAATATTGGCAATGAGGTCTGGGATGGTTCTGCCAAGGGAAGCGGAACTCCGGAAACAACTGACGGAAAGACAGTTGACATCATAGGCGGCAATAATGAAGACAGCCGTATACAGGAGAAAACGTCAACATTTGACAAGCCGGAAGAGGAAAACATAACCCCATGGTCTGCAGAGGTGTATACAATGTTTGGACTTCTCAGCGGAGCTTTTCTAATGATGATTGCCTTATCAATGATAGTTTCCGCTTCATGTGCAACCAATAATCCCTCACAGGCAATTGTTGCAATAGTTATGGCAGGCATAGCGGCCGCGATGTGCGCGGCGGCATTGGCATTGGCCATTGTCCTTATTGCAAAATACAAACAGACACAGCTTGGCATTGTATGGGCAATCGCATGCACTTTGGCAATGACAACATGTATCTCTGCCGCATTGGCAGGAGTTAACGCCTATAAGCATGCGGCGACAAACACCTATGCCACAATAGTTGCCAAATTTGCATCTATTGGAAGTACCCTTGGACTCTTGTTCGTGATGGTTCCGGCATTAGTGGGCTTATATAAATACTCAACAGAGACTAATCAGATAAAGCAGGAATACTGCCATGCCCATCCTGATCACAGTGATTGCCAGGGGTATAAAAACAAGTAAGGAAACACTGAAACATTGCCTTTTCTGCGTTTACTTAATAGAGATCATTCCCCTGCAAAACTTATATTATTTAACGTTGCGCATTTTGCCCAAAAAGCAATTTGTGCAACGTTAAATTTGCAAAAGCTATGTTAACAGGGCCAAGATCTTTTATCAAAGCTTTCTTTAACAGAGCATAAAAGAAGCATGAACGTAATGCGAAGTTTGCCTCCTAGAATTTCATATAATTTTGTTATGTTCTTGAAAGAAAAAATGATTTTTTTTATATAAGGACAAGGCTCAAGAGCATCATAACAGAGGACAGTATATGATTAAGTACGGAGGATTTTACGGCGGAGATGAAGGTAGCCGGGACGATGAAGCGGACAGCCTGCTTTCCGGCAGTTTAAGCTCGCCAGGTCAGGAGCAGGAAGTTGTTTATTCTGTTTCGGAAATTACCGAGGAAATAAAAGGCTTTCTCGCAAGGTCATTTTCCCATATTTGCGTACGCGGCGAGGTTTCAGGGGCGAAAACCACGTCAAAAGGCCATACTTATTTTGACCTGAAAGACGGAAAGTCTGTTATAAACTGCGTACTTTTCAAATGGTCCGCCCCAAAATTCAAACAGAACGTCAAGGACGGAATGCAGGTGCGTGTATGGGGCAGCATTACCGTATACGGCAGCCGTTATCAGATTAATGTCAATGATATGATGGAAGAGGGCATAGGCCCGCTCCAGATCGCATTTGAAAAATTAAAGCAGAAACTTAACGCCGAAGGCCTCTTTGACCCGTCGAGAAAGCGTCCTCTGCCGCCATTTCCAAAACAGATAGGGGTTGTGACATCTCCGACTGGAGCGGCAATCAAGGACATTCTTTCCGTCCTGCGGCGGCGTGGGGGAAACCTGCGTATAATACTGTCCCCTGCCCTTGTGCAGGGGAAGGGCTCCGCCGAGGACATAGCCGCCGCAATAAAACTGTTGAATGATCATTTCCCGGAAACGGATGTAATGCTGGTAGGACGAGGCGGCGGCTCTTTGGAGGATTTATGGTCTTTCAATGAAGAAATTGTCGCACGGGCAATTGCCGCCTCAAAAATACCAGTAATTTCCTGCGTAGGACATGAAATTGATACCACGATAGCTGATTTTGTCGCCGACAAAAGGGCGGAAACACCGTCAGCGGCTGCGGAAATGGTTGTCAAGAGCCGCGAGGAGATAATACAGAAAGTAGACAATCTCAAAAGGCGGCTTTTGCAAGGATTGAGGATTTACTACGAGAATTTGAGCGGACGATTCCAAAAATTGGCATCAAGCCGCATTTTTCTAAATCCAATGCTGCTGCTGGAAAAGCCCGCCAGGGAATTGGACGAGACAACGGAAAGAATGATACAGTCCCAGGACAGGCTGATACGGGAGCGGGAAAACACATTGCGGCTTCTTTCCGGCAAATTGCAGGCATTAAGCCCGATGTTCCCACTAAAAAAAGGATATGCACTCGTCAGGGATATGTCCGGCAATGCTGTCAAGGATGCCGCAAGACTGTCCCCCGGAGACCGTCTGTCGCTTATGTTCAGCAAGGGCGAGGCAATAGCCGAGGTTTTGAATAATGACGGCAGTCAGGCAGTTGACGGAGCAGATCAGAAACCTGTTTTGAATAATGCCACAAATGCCAACGGCAATAAAAATCAGAAAATTTCAAAAAGAAACAGAAAGAAACAGCCGGATAATCCGGATCAGGAGATGTTATGGTGAAAACAGAGGGAAGCAAGTCCAAGGACAAGGACGCAGGATTTGAAACAAAGCTGGCACGGCTACAGGAAATTGTCGCCATATTGGAAAATGAGAACACTCCGATAGAAAAGGCACTGTCCGTATTTGAGGAAGGCGTTGCCCTTTCCAAGGAACTCGGCGACAAGCTGGACGACATAAGGCAGAAAATAGAAATACTGCGCAAGGATGCGGAAGGCAAAATACAGGCACAGCCATTCCAGGAAGAGTAGTGATTTTTTTATTAAAAAAATCACAATTAGCAATTAGCAGTGAGCAGTTCGCAATTATTGTAAATTTCCTTATGGAAATTTACAGTTAGAAGTTAGTAGTGAGTAGTTAGGAGTTGAGGAAATTGCCTTATCTCGTCATTGCGAGGAGCTTTAGCGACGAAGCAATCTTTTGTAATATAATAGGTATTTACTGAATCAGATTGCTTCACTACCGTTCGCAATGACGCATGAAAGTGGAAACATTGATTTTATCAGCATTTCTTTAGCCGTTTGCAATGAAATATGAGCAATTGTGGAAATTGATGTTTGAAATTGTGTTTTGAAAAAAACGGTTAAAAATATCAGTTTTGTAAAAACGATGCTAAAAAATCAATTTCTGAAAAAATGATGTTTTTTTTCAAAAATTTTATTTTTAGGAAAAAAATTTAAAAATTGAAAATTCTTTTGAAAAATTGAGGTAATGCGAAATGGAATTTGATTTTAAGAAATTGCTATTGAATCCAGAAATATTGTTCATGCTTGCCATACTTGTGGTTTTATACGTTATGAAGGCAGTAAAGGACAACAAACGCGGCAAGGAATATGATTCCATAGCGGCTTCTATGAGACTTTCCAAACTTCCGGCAGGAAAGGGCATTGCGTCCATATATGGAGACGCGATAGCAAGACAGTTTCCGGGAATGGCAAGCATGGTGACGCATCGCTACGGTGGATTATTCGTTTCATACGCACAGGGGGAGTTTTTCCGTGCGGAAAGCGATACAATGGAGACAAGGACTATTCATTCCAGACGGGGTGGGTCAAGAGAGGTTGAGCAGACCAGTGTAAATGAATACGAAGGCGTTTATTTTGATCTTGGACGGGACTGTATGCCACATTTCAATATGGATTTCTCAGTACTTCGGGATCTGTATACAAATACCGGAGCGGTTCAGACTGGCGAATTGTCAGAATTCTTTGATCATAAGACCCTTGAAATCATAGTGGAAGGCCTACCCGGAGTTTCAATATGCTCCACGGGAAATGCCCTGATGTTCTATTCTGATGCATACGCCGTAAAGGATATGCGGCAATTCGTTCAGAACGCGACAAAAGCGGCGGAACTGATAATCAGGTCATAAGATGAAGAAACGTCTTGACGTTGCCTGCGTGGAGCAGGGATTGTTTGAAAGCCGCGAAAAGGCCCTTCGTGCCATAATGGCAGGCGAGGTTATGCTGAACGGACAGAAAGCCGAAAAGGCAGGTACTTCCGTACGCGATGGAGATACGATTTCTCTCGCCGTACCATCATGTCCTTATGTGTCCCGTGCCGGAATGAAGCTACAGGGGGCATTGGACTTGTTTGGCATTGATCCGAAAGGCCGTATATGCCTAGACATAGGCGTCGCAACCGGTGGATTTACGGATTGTTTTCTTCAACGAGGGGCAAGTCATGTTTATGCGGTTGATGTCGGAGAGGGGCAGCTGCACGAGAAGATAAAGGCGGATTCCCGTGTATCATTCATTCCGCAGACAAATGCAAGGTATCTTCACAAGGATTTTTTCAAGGAAAAGCCGGATCTTTGTGCCATAGACGTGTCTTTTATATCGCTGAAACTTATTTTAGCCCCGGTTTTTTCCGCAATGGCGGACAATGCGGAGGCCGCAGTGCTTATAAAGCCGCAGTTTGAATTGCAGGCAAAGGATTTGCGTCGTGGAATAGTCAAGGACGAGCAGACACGGCAGTCCGTGCCAATTATGCTACGGCAATGGCAGGCGGAGAATATGCCTGAAATAGAGGAAATCGCCATTGCGGATTCTCCCCTCAAAGGTGCGAAGGGTAATTTGGAATTTATATGGCATTTACGACGGGTAATAAAATGAAAATCATAGATGTTCACGCACATGCGTATCCAGACGGTCTGGCGGCAAAGGCGATGGCAGGCCTTTGCAAGGCCAATCCGACAGCGACACCGTCTACGGATGGAACAATCAGGGGGCTGCTTTCCGAAATGGATTGTGGAGGAATCGCACAGTCCTGGATCCTGCCTATTGCCACAAAGCCACATCATGCTGGATCAATACTGAAATGGATATGCTCATTCCGTAGTGAAAGGCTTCTGCCGTTCGGCTCTGTTCACCCTGAATCAGAAAATTTCGTTCAGGAGCTGAATGATTTCAAACAGGCAGGCATAAAGGGCATAAAGTTGCACCCTATGTACCAGGATTTTGCCGCTGATGACAAAAAGATTTATCCCTTATACGAGGAAATATCCTCTTTGGGATTTGTCGTGACGTTTCATGCTGGCTGGGACGTGGGTTTTCCGCAAAGCCGCAATGCCTCGGCGGACAAGTTTTCAAAAGTACTACAAGATTTCCCAAAAATGAAGGTGATTCTTGCCCATTGCGGCGGCTGGCGACGAGAGCACGACACGCTCAAATGGCTTTGTGGCAAGAATGTATGGTTTGATACATCATTTATAGAGGAAATTCCGTCGGAGGAACGAAAAAAATTATTTAATGCCCATGGTACTGACAAGTTCCTGTTTGGCACGGACTGTCCCTGGGCCTTTTCTGGCAAATGCGTACGCTTCATACAGGATATTCCTGAAATTTCTGACGAGGATAAGGAAAAAATATTCTTCAGGAACGCCGAAACTCTTATAAACTGGAATTGAAATGGGATATCACGTCGTACCGCTAAAAGAGGATTTGATTGAAACCCTGTGTTCACTCATTTTGGAGCAGGGTGAGAATGCGAAGGACTGCCTAGTTGTCTTTCCCGGCAAGCGTCCCACTTTCTTCCTGCGAAAATACCTTGCCCGTGCGTCTGGAAAAGCATTGCGTTCACCTGCTATTTTCAGCATGGACGGCCTTGTAGCTGATATTTATGAAAAAAATGCCTCCCCATTGAAGACAGCGAATAATTTTGACATGATAGCTATTCTTCTGAACATTCTTCAGAGGGATATTGGCAAGGGTCTTGTCAATGATGACAGCCGGAACACGGATTTGCTGCTTCCACTTGCAATCTCACTTTCCGAGGAGCTTGAGGAACTTGAAAACGAGCTTATAACGCCACAGGAACTGTCATCCTTCAATGATATGCTTCAGGACGAGATAAGAA
>R20__coassemble_400_pt1 | contig 32747 bp, 22 predicted proteins | sample R20__metabat2_high_PE_044 | metagenome-assembled genome bin R20 | reverse complement strand
AAAATTGCCTTTTTTCAAAATTGATCAGTAGTTTTTCATGCTAGAATTTTATTTTTTCGCCTTTTTGTAAAAACTTGCCTAATTTTTGTATATTTTACGACGAGAAAAAAGTCGCCGCGGCGGCGACCCTTTTTTACCTGATTTTGTGTATAATATTTAAAAGAAATGCAGAAGAAGTTTCTGTGTTTCCAATTAGGGAAACGCAGATTAAGTAGTAATTATTGAAAAACACTTCGTCATGCCCTGGTGTCCGTCCCTTTAGGGTAAAAACGACACGGTGTGTCGTTTTTAGGACGTGAACCTGTGTAGCTGTAGCAGCGCGTACAGCGAAACAGTGAAAATTAGTAGTCGGGCATCTCGTCGGTGAATAATGCAGAGATTCCCGCCAACAACCTGCGGGAATGACGGCTGGTGGACTTTATCTGTATTTCCTTAGCAATTAGCAGTGAGCAATGAGAAATTGAGGAAATTTTTAAAATTTTTGTGCGACAGACTAACAAACAAGGAGAACTGTTATGACACGCCATTCAAAGGAGAGGACAACAGCGGGACGCAAGATTCTGTCCCTGTTTATATCTGCCTTGATGATCGTATATCAGGGCTTTGTGCCTACTGCGGCTTACGCCGTAAGGAAGGTTGACGTGACGAGCACTGCGGGAACCTGGACCGTGCAGGGTCAGCCCGACGGAACGGGAAAGGTTTATTTCGGCGGTCAGGAAAGATCGCACGGTGTGCTTGCAGGCGCCATGCAGAACGGACATCAGGTGGATTTCTACACTGGCCCTGACAATGACCGCAAGCTTACGGAGCAGTGGAGAATATCTGGCGGGGTTTATGAATTCCGCAAGGCAGTATTTGATAATGACGGCAATTTCGTGGAATGGACTCCCTGGACTTATGTCAATTCAACCCGGAATATTTACGAATCCGGCAATGCGGCACTGTCGCCGAGCCTAAGGGCAACAGGGCAGACCAGCCAGATAGTTGCCTGGACTACGGATGTGTACGATAATCTGCGTTTCCGGGTATACGACGATTTCAACAGGCAGCTGCCATACTTCGCCATGGAAAGGAGCGGCTCTTTCATGGGTACGAATATGTACAATGTGACTGTTGACAGGAACGTGAGCTATCAGGTTGACATTACAGGCGAGAATTTTGCTTTCACGCCGCAGAACACAAACCTTGGACTATATGTAAATCAGTCTGTACCGTGGCTTCATGCGGATTCCTACTTCAATGAATACGGAGATGATCTGGACTATCTTGAACAGTATGGGCCGCACAAGATAGAAATAAAGGATTCAAACATAACAGGCAATAATATTTCCGCCAGCCAGGCCAGCGGCCTCATCACGCTTGGCATGGGGTACGGTTATGTTCAGCAGCCGTCTGGCCAGTACGATACGGAAATAAAGATAAGCGACACGAAGATAAAGAACAATACATTCACTGCCAGCGCGGCTGGAGGTTTTGACTTCGGCATTTACGCATTTGACCAATATTACACATATCCGGGCACGCTCAGACTGGAAAATCTTGAAGTAACAGGCAATACCGTGCAGACAACACAGTCTTTCAGCCAGGATGTTTATATAAATTCCGTTGGCCTGAACAATGGTGTTGAAACTGTTGTGAAAGACACTTATTTCAATAATAACGAGTATAAGGGAACGGCGAAAAACGACCAGGTGGTAAAAGGACTGAATATTTATAATTCCGGCAATCTTGTGCTTTATAAAAACGGACATGGCACAATACAGGATAATTCGGTGAGTTTCCTTAACCCGGTTAATACAACTGGCGTTTACAATGGCGTATCCGGAGTGGGCCTGTACAACATAGGCACGGCTGTACTGTATGACATTGACGTAAAGGATAACAGTGTACTGTTCCAGAATGCCGCAGGAGCAATACGGCAGGTAAACTGGGGTACCGGGCTTTACTATTATGATCATGACGGCAATGCCTCGGCCCGCGGATCCGTAAGCGGTGTAGGCATAGGCGGAGACGATCATCAGGGCGAACTTAGCTTTGTTGATACGGCTGTTTCCGGCAATAATGCCATAGCCAATAATTCCGGCGGTTCAATAGACATGGCAGGCATAGGCGTTTATTCAGCAGGAACTATGACCAATGTGTTTGCTGGCACGCCAAGGCAGCTGGAAATAAGCGGCAATTACGGCTATATTACCGGCAATATGAGCACTACCGGAGTATTTGATGAGACAAAATCTGACGGGACCATAGTTCAGACTACGGCAACCGTAGGCGGCTCCTATACCATGGACGGAGCTGGTGTTTATTTTGCCGGCAGGCGGAATGGCGGCAGTTATGCCCTTCTGCTTAACGGGGCCACAATAACTGACAACGGCTTTGTCATGAAGAATGCTTCAGGACGTGCGAATTATGTGTATATGCATGGCGGCGGAATGTACTCCGTAGGCAGTGAGACGGATATACTCAACACATCCATTACCAATAATATATTGCAGATTGGCGCGGACCGTGGGGCGAATCCCTCTGATATTCAGGTGGAGACTGCACATCTTAAAGGGGGCGGCCTGCATCTTATACACAGTTATGACCAGGATCACTATATCTCATCTTCAACCATAAATGGAAACAAGATAATATTCAATGCCCACAATGCCGTGCCAAGCTATATTTATGGCGACTGCGGCCTCACGGCAAGTGGCGGTGGTATTTACAACTGGGGACAGGGCTATAATTCCACGCTGACTATAAAGGAAAGCAATGTAAACGACAATGAGGTTTATTCAAACATAAATGCTGTGGGGCATAATATAGGATACCTGAACTTTGAATCACAGGGCGGTGGTATCTTTACGGATGGCATTCGCAGAGTGAACATAAATGATACAAATGTTATTGGCAACAGTCTGACTGCCGAAATGTCCAATGAGGCAGGAAGATACATGAAGAATGCCTTTTTGCAGGGTGGCGGCATATTCGCGGAAACAGGCTCTTCAGATTCAATGCCCGGAATCACGTATATAACCTCCTCGGACGGCATGAGCAGGGTAGCTGGCAATTCAATCTCATTTACAATGAAGGATACAAATCAGGGTGCTTTTGGCAGCGGCATTCCGTATCACGTCGAGCTTGACGGCGGCGGCATTTACAAAGGTGATTACAAGAGCTACGATTATACAAATGATGAGTATCTTACCCCGGTGTTTTATATTCAGTCGGAACAGAACAGGCTTGGCATAGTCGGAAACACCATAACATTTAATAATTTTTCCGGCGTAAAACGTTATGATGATATTTATGCCCGTGGCGGCGGAATTTCCGTCATGCACGAGGTTCAGTCCGTGTTTACAAACATAAATGTCAGGAGCAATGCCATTAATATGATTTCCACAAGGCCGGGTGATACCAGCGGCTGGGGCTGGGCCAAAGGCGATCTTGATGCGGAAGGCGGCGGCATAGCATTCTCCAATCCTTATGATCATGACCATCTGGGAACGCAGCTTGCAGGCATAAGCATAAGTGCGGCAGACATTGCCAACAATACGATAACAATGAGTGCTGTATCGGATGATGCAACCGGCAGGGGCGGCGGCCTTTTCGCAAGGATTTCCGGCACTCCGCAGGACGGCACGGCAATGTATCTTGAAGGCGTAAATATATACGACAATGCCATAAAGATTACTTCAGACTATCGTGCTACTGCGGAAGGCGGCGGCCTTTGGGCAAACCTTTACAGGGGTTATGACAAATCCATTGACATTCAGGGTGTTTCCGCTAACAACGAGCAGGTTCATACAATAAGAGGAAATATCGCATCAGCTGTAATTAACTCCGATGCCAGGGAATACGATCAGGCCAGGGCAATAGGCGGAGGCATTTATCTGGGCAATTATCAGGAAAATGGCGAAACAGGAAACCGCCTTGTTGAAATAAAAAATTACAAGCAGATAAGCGAAAATACCACCGAGGCGGAGGCAATCAATGCCAAGAACTATGCCCTTGCCCGTGGCGGTGCTATGTACATAGAGGGCTTTGACCAGAAATTCAGCACGACCTCGCAGATAGGTGTTACGATAAACAACATTGGCGAGATAAGCAATAACAAGACAACAGCCACGGCAAAATCCGGGTCTGAGACTACCACGATGGATGGCGATACCTGGACTGACAATTATGCCGTCGCAGAAGGTGGTGCCATTTATGTTCTAAACAGCAATGTGACAATATACGACACCAACTTCATAAACAACAGTGCAGAATCCCTGGGTGCAGGAGTGCAGAATGAATATTCTAGAGGCGGTGCGATATACATAGCCACAGAGTATGGATATAAGCCAAGCCAGGTTACCATAGGTGCAATGACCGACGGAAAGGACGTTATTTTCAGAGGCAACCAGGCTGGCAAGGGATCAGACATATACATAGAGGATCTGTCAAAACTGATACTGCTGCCCGGCAGCGGAGATCTTCATTCCAATGTGCATAATGCCATAAGGTTTGAAGGCACTATCGCAGGCGGCAATGACTCGGAAATAATACAGAAAGGCTACAATGGCACGGTATACCTTTCCGGCGATGGCAAGGATTTTACCGGCACATACAGCATTTACGACGGTGTTCTTAAATTCAACAGGCAGAACAACAAGCCTGTGGACTATTCGTTCAGGACATTGTCCGGCCAGGACGGAATTGTTGACCTTATGCTGAATGGCAGTGCCAAGGACGTGGTTAAGATAGCGAATCTTGTTGACAACCGTGATTTTGCTGACGATTCAGCCAATGAGACGCTCAGGCTTTGGGTTGACTTCAATGCCCAGACCGGCGACATGGACAAGCTCACTGTGAACGCATACACGAAGAATCAGAATCTTAACGGACAGGGCAGTGCCTACAATACAAATCCTTATGTAAGGCTATCCATGATAAATGTTATGGAAGACGGCTCTGCCGGCATGGCGACCTATCTTGACGGTAATGCCAGGAATGAGATACAGGTTATAACCGATACTATAACCGCTACAACGGCGGACTATACCTATACGTTCACGCCTGACCATAACACACACGGTCTTCTGCACATAATAGCGGAGCAGAGTTCAGGACTGACACTTGCGGAAGCCATAGCGGATCCGACAAGAAATTCCTATTCATTCACAAGGGATTATGTTACCAACGAGGATCTTGGCGATCTCGCATATACGGACGATGATCCGCAAAACGCAAGGCAGTTTACCATATTCGGCAACAGTCATTCGCTTGACGGAAATGGACACGACGGCGTTTTCGTGCAGGAAAATCAGGAACTTACCGTGCAGAACATCACCGAAGTAAAGAACTTCGCAGGGGCGGCCATATACAATCAGATGGCAAATGCCACGGAAAATAATGGCGTTGTTAATATTGTAAATTCCTCATTCGCAGACAATGAAGAGGATATACTTAACAGCGGTACGCTCAATCTGCAGTCCGGCACTATAAACTTTGCTTCGGGCATTAAGGATCATTCCGGCAGCAATAATTATGGCACTACCAATATAAACGGAGCGGAAGTTTCCCTTGGTGAAAACGCTGTTATAATGCAGAATGCCCTCAATATAAATTCCGGCTCACTCACTGCCGGAGCGGATCAGATTGATGCGGCAACTACGAATAACAGCACACTTGTCCTTACTGGCGGAAACCTTGCCAGCAGTATTGGCGGCACTGGAACAACGCAGATAACCGGCGATGTGACAAATACCCTCGGAAAAACGCTTGGAAATGATATGTCGGTTGCCGGCAGTCTCGCCACAAATGCGGATTATATATACGGAAAAATAACCAGTACAGGCAGTGTTTCCCTTACAGGCGGCACACTTTCGTATGAAATAAGCGGTGGTACGATATCCATTGTTGGCAATACTTCAAGCAATGCGGACAATATCAAGGCAATAGCTACGGTTGATGGGCAGAAATCCCTCACGCTTACAGGTGGAATTGTATCCACGGAGATAAACGGACAGGGCGGAATAACCATTGGCGGAGATGTGCAGGCCAATGCGGATTATCTTAAAACCGCTGCGGTTGTAAATTCCAGCATGACGCTTACGATAAACGGTGGAACTCTCACTTACGCCGTTTCCGGCACTGGCAATCTTGCCATTGAGACGGACATGACCGCAAATCTCGTCAATCCGATTACAGGCATAGTAAAGGTAGCACCGGATAAGAAACTGACACTTGGCGTGAATGACGCATTCGCAGCGGCGGATTCACTTGTTCTTAACGATGGTACAACGCTTAATCTGCAGAACGGCTCTGCCACTGCCGCGGCTATAGACAATATAGTGATTGCCGACGGTGCGAATGCAAATGCCCTTATAAAATGGAATGATACGCTTGACGGCTCTCTTGAAGGACAGACAGGCACTCTTACAATCAATTCCGTTGATGTGGGCGGAACACAGGCACAGGCAGGCGATCCGGCACAGTCATACACGCTTACCACGACATTGGCGGAGAACATCGCTCTTGCGTCAGATCTCAATCTTGCCAATGCTGGCGAAAATACATTCAATACCGTGTCTTATGACAAGACAAATGGAAATATTACCGGAAAGAGGGGAACTGTTTCCGATATAATAGAGCATACAACGGCAGGACAACAGGCAACAATAGTCATTACCGGCAATGAATCCGGCGGCGGAAAGACAGTGTCCGGTTCTGTCAAGATACAGGGCGGCAATGGCAGCAGGACTCTTCAAAGTATCGGAGAAGATGCAGGATTCCTACAGGTCGGAGACGGTCTTGCGGCAGGTGCGACACTTACCATTGAGGACGTGAGCCTTGGCAACATCAATACAAATGGTGCGGCTGCATCCGTGGTGGTAAAAGGCGGAAGCTCATTGCAGTTCAGGGCTTCAGGCGGCAATGTCTCGATAGATGGATCTGACAATGGCACTGGCATATTCCTTGAAAAGGATGACACACTCGGAGCGGCTACGGCATTGATTGATGCCGCAGGCGGAGATATAAACATCAATGACGACATTCGCTCTGATGACGAGGGCAATATTGTAAGATTCGCCGGAACACATGAGATAAACGCTTCTGGCACTTTTGACCCTGCGACAATGGAAATTGACGGAACTCTGAACAGGACAGCCGGATATGATGAGGCAATTACCTATAATATAAATGCCGGAGGCTTGTTAAGGTATTCAGCCGATTCCATTCTTTACGATGCTGGGCATTATACGGCATTGACAATGAACACCGTCAATCTGAAAGGTGGCACATTGAGACTGGATAATGGCACGGCGACGGAAATCAAGCTGACAGACCTGTCCCTGACAGGAACGTCATCATTCTACGGCGACGTGGATCTTGCCAATGGCAGCATGGATAAGTTTACCGTTACAAATGCGGTCAGCGGGGCAGGAACTCTCAATGTGGCAGGATTGAACCTCGTATCAGATGCGGCGGCGGATAATACCGTAATCAGCTTTACCGATGATGCGACGCTTATGGGAGCGGTGAATTACACAGGCGGTCAGGGACTTGCGGCACTTTCACCGGTTTACAGGTACAATGTGTCTTATGATAATGCCGACGGAAACTTCACATTCGCAAGATATTCTACTGGCGACTATACGGATTACAATCCTTCCGTAATAGCGGCACAGTCTGCGGCACTTGTAGGCGGATATCTTGGCCAGATTCATTCCTACGAGGAGGCATTCCGTGGCATGGACGATATGATGTCAATGACGGAAAGCCAGCGTGAGGTTCTTAATAGCGGCGATGATAAAGGCCTGGAGTCATCTTTATGGTTAAGGCATTATTCCTCGTTTGAAAAAGATCCGCTCAAATCCGGTCCGAAAGTGTCAAACGACATGCATGGCTGGTATTTCGGATATGACGCGCCGTCCAGGGAATTTTATGAGGAATGGGACGGCAGATGGACCGCATACATGGGCTACAACGTGTCTGAACAGTCCTACGACGGAATTGATATTGATCAGTCTGGTGCGACACTCGGTGTGGCCGCGGTTGCGAACAAAGGCAATATATTCGCAGGCCTTACCGTGAATACTGGACTTAGGGACAATGATGTTTCCACAAGACAGGGTGATGACAGCTTCAAGACAGGATTGTTCGGCCTTGCTGCAAAGGGCGGCTACAATTACGGAATTGATGACGGCAAATACATATTGCAGCCCTCAATGATGCTGTCTTACTCGCATATCAATGCCAAGGACTACACAACTTCCGCAGGAGCTAGGATTAATGCGGATTCTATATATGCGATACAGGCACAGCCGGAAATAAGGTTCATAGCCAATCTCAACAACGGCTGGAAGCCTTATGCCGGAATAGCCGCCGCCTTCAATCTGAACGGAGGAGCGAATGCTACAGCCAACAATGCCTCATTGCCGGAAATGTCTGTCAAGAATTATGTGAAATACGGTGGCGGAGCTGGCAAATCATTCGGCGATATAACCGGGTACGGCGATGTTTACCTGATAAGCGGAGGCCGCCGCAGTGTCGCGTTCAATCTCGGCATAATCTGGAAATTCGGTGGCAAATCCAATAAGGCTGCGGAACCGGTTGAGACAGTACCGGCGGAAACACCAGCAACATGATAATATCCGGCGGCTCGCAGACAGTTTATTCCGGTGGTGTAGATACAAATGCCACTATAAACAGCGGTGGCAGTCAGATTGTACAGAGCGGCGGAACTGTAAGCGGAACAAATGTAAACAATGGCGGCGTAGTGCAGATATTCATAGGCGGAACAGCCAGCGATATGTCGGTAAATGGCGGCGGACAGGCCAGCATACAGGGTACTAACGTGCTTGGCGGAACAACATCACTCAATTCCGGCAGCATATATCTTACCAGGATAGAGATAACACAGCCAGTTGTGCTTACCATAGACAATCTCAATGGCAGTGGCGGAACTGTGAATATAAACATTTCCATGAGCGGCAATGATTCAAGCGACAGGATTGTTATAACTTCCTCGCATGAGGGCAACAGCATATTGCGGCTGAACAATGCTGGTGGCGACAATGTCCAGGACGAAGGACTTCAATTGGTCCATTACGAAGATCCTGCGAATGCCAATGGCACGTTCTCCATTGCCGGTGGCAAGTTGGACAATGGCTGGTACGAGTATGAGCTAACTCGCGGCGGCAGCGAGGCAGGCACGGAAAAGGACTACTACCTGCGTAGCAACGGAAGGGAAACCCCTGTAGCCAGGACAATAGCCGCCGCACCGGAAATGGCCAATGCCGCGATAACCGTATCACTCAACTCCTTGCAGAAACGTCTGGGCGAGCTGCGTGGAATGGGCAATTCCTCGGCGAAACACGGAATATGGGGCAGGGCATACTACAAGAGCATGACCGTAAAGGGCAACGGCGGTACGGAAATGGGCATTGGAGGTCTTGAAGCCGGATATGACTTCCGTCTTGACGGATTCCCTGAATGGCTTGGCGGCAGTGGCATTAATCCCGACAGGGAGGATTTGCCAGAGTATGACATAACTGTAAGGGAACTAAATCCCGGAGATGACTTATTAAAGGAAGAAGACCCATTCAAGCTATGGTTTGGGAATGATTCCAAGGACAAGGCTGATCCTTCTTCTGATAACAAAGTGGCAAATACGGAGGAGGAATCGTCAAAAGAGACATCTTCTGACAGTTCTGTGCCAAATGCGGAGGAAATTAAGGCTGAAAACATCAATTCTTCATCAGAAAAAGCAGAAACTTCCTCAAAAACAAAAGAAAAAGTGCGTAATAAAGGTGTGAAAACACGTGGAGAAGGCCTGTATCTGGGCGTAATGGCCGGAAATATGAGCGTAAGCGACATAAAGAACTCGGACAGCCGGACAAGTGGTTCTGGCAGCGGAATACTGGCCGGAATATATGGCACTTACATATCCGAAAATGCCTGGTTTGCGGACTTCACGCTGAGGGGCGGCAACAACAGCCTTGAACTTACTACATATTCCTCTTCGGACAAGCTGACATTGAAGCCGGAAAGGAGCTTCATAGCCATAAGTGCGGAGGCAGGCAAGGCTTACAGAAGGCATTACAAAGGCACGGCGTTCACACTTGAACCCAAGGCTGAACTGCAATTCATCAATGTAGGCAGTGCAAGCACCAAGGTTGAAAACGGTACAGGCAATGCGAAGTTTGACGGCTCAAATTACATAAATGCCATCGGCACGCTGAATGTGGCGTATCAGATGACGAGAGCCAATGGAATGGAACTGGAGCCTTATGCGGAGCTTGTCCTGCAACAGGCATTGAGCGGCAGCGAGACAATAAGGTACAGCGACCACAGCAAGACAACCAGCATGACCGGCACAACCGTAGAGGCCAGACTGGGATTGAACATGCAGCTTACCAGCAATCTGTACTGGCATGGAACTGCCAGCATGGAAACTGGCAGCATATCCAAATCCTACGGCATAGACGGCGGCATAAGGTATATGTTCGGCAAATAAACATCGCAGCCTTGGCATACATAAGATAACATGGGCTTATGCCGGATTATGGCATAAGCCCTCGTTTATTTGTAGAATATAATCTGGAGCTGATAATGGATACTCATTCAGAAATGATTCTTTCCCAGTACAGGGAGACCCTTCCCGCATACAGGAAGCTGCGTGCTGCCGCCGAGAAATTTTTAAAGGAAAAGATAAGGCAGAATGGCCTTTTCATAAGCAGCTGTTCATCCCGCGTAAAGACTACGGACAGCCTTGCTGGAAAACTGGAATTGAAAGGCATGAAATACCGCACTCTTGACGATATTACGGATATTGTCGGATTGCGTGTCATCACATTCTACAGCAACGAGGTTGACAAGATTGCCGCCCTCGCCGAGCAGCTTTTTGATGTGGACTGGGATCAGTCCGTAGACAAGCGAAAGATGTATGGACATGACCGTTTTGGCTACATGTCCCTGCATTATATATGCCGTATTCCGAAATCAGTATATTATGACAAGGAAACCCCGGAACTTAATTCCATCCCATTTGAATTGCAGATGAGGACCGTACTTCAGCACGCATGGGCATCAATTTACCATGATACAGGGTACAAGACCGACGTTGAAGTTCCTGTTGAATACCTGCGTGGACTTTCAAGACTGTCTGGATTATTGGAGATTGCCGACGAGGAATTTAAAAATATCCGTATCAATCTGGAAGAATACCGTCGTAAGACAAAGGCATTGATAAAGAACGGATCATTGAAGGATATTTCCCTAAACGGCGACAGTTTTGCCAACTACATGGAACTTAAGCCTTTTGACAATCTGAACAGACGTATAGCGGCAATAAACAATGCCGAAATAGAAGAGGTAAGTCCAAGGCCGTATTTTGCAATATTCAGGGCAATGGAATTGGAAACGCTTGAAGATCTTGAACAACTTATAAAGGACAATTCGGACGATGCGTATCAGCTTGCGCTTCATCAGATAGGTGGAACGGATCTGGATATAATTTCCTCAAACCTTGGAATACAGAATCTATGCATAGCGCATATTTTGAAAAAGGGAAACGGAATAAAGGGACTGGAATGGTTTTACAGCCAGCTTTACGGGGAAGGCCCCCGCAACGCCCAAAGGGCAAAACGCAGCTGGATGCAGGCAAAAAAGATAGCGCTCGTCAAGGACGAGTAAATTTGTACTATAGGTAATAAAAATGGCAAAAAAAAGAGTTAATACAGATATTCTGGACAAGGCGATAATATTTGCCGTAAAGGCACATAAAGGCATAGCCCGCAAGGGTGGCAATCTGCCGTATATAATTCATCCAATGGAGGCAGTAAGCATAGCCGCCACAATGACTGATGATCAGGAATTGCTGGCCGCAGCCGCTCTGCATGACGTGGTTGAGGATACGGAAGTCACATTGGAGGAAATACGTCGTGAGTTCGGAGACCGTGTGGCGAATCTTGTAGACAATGAATCTGAAAAGAAAACACCCGGACGCGAAAACGAGACCTGGCATGAACGCAAGGAAAAGGCCATGGCACGAATAGCACAGTCCAGCAGGGAAAGCAAGATGGTCGCAATGGGGGACAAGCTGTCAAACATGCGTGCCATTTACCGTGATTACCGTGCCTTGGGCGACAAGGTCTGGGACAGGTTCAACACAAAGGATCCTGCGGAACATGCCTGGCATTACAGGGAACTTTACAAGGCATTGTCGGAACTTGAAGGCACAGAGGCATATCTGGAGTTCGGACGGCTTGTTGATGAGATATTCCCTTCATAACCGTATCTCTATTAAATTTAATTTAATTTTATGTATAATTTAATCAAATGCGTCATAAGGATTTCTTAATGAAAAAAAATAGACTGATAACATTCTCTCTGGCATTCCTGATAGCCTTGACGGCTGGTTTTTCCGCCTGTTCCGGCAAGCAGGACAATGTGTCGGAGGAATCTCATAAAACGGAACAGCAGCACAGGACGGCCTTTATTGATGCCATTGGCGAGCTTAAGGCAATTGACAATTATGGCGGAATCGCACTTGACATTACCGTAGGACAGCTGTTTGAGGCCGGATTTCAATATGCCGACATTGCCACGGTTGAAATAGCTGATAAGAAGATTGAAATACCAGTTGTTCCCAATTACAGGTATCTGCCAGCAGGAAATGCCGGAATTATATGCTTTGAGGACAAGTCGTCAAAGGTCATACTTGCCAGCTTTTATCGTGATTTTTCAACAAGCCATGGCATAGCTACAAAAACCGTAAATCCTGACAAGAGTTTCTTCTGGACCCCGCAGGAAGGTGTGAATTTCCCGCTAAAGATCAGAATAACGCTTTCCAAGCCCAACGGTTATGCCGAGGAATACGAGGTTTACAATCTCAGACGTTCCACGGAAAGACAGGACTATCCCGATAAAAGCGACGAGGAATTTGGAAATTTCCGTGAAATAACTACAACAGGTGTAAGGCCTGGAACAATTTACAGGGCATCCTCCCCGATAAGTCCGGAAATAGGACGCAACAAATATGTTGATGCGGCTGCTGCAAAAGCAAAAATAAGACTATTCCTCAATATGAGTGACAGCAAGGAAAATGGGGAAAAATACCCAGGATATGCTGATACATACTATTCAACACAGAAAATAGCATGGCTTCACCTGAACTCTGATCTCACATCAGAATCGTTCTCAAAGGGATATGCCGAGGGGCTTCGCAGCATAATCAAGAATGATACACCTGTACTGCTGCACTGCATAGAGGGTCAGGACAGGACAGGATTTGGCATCGCTGTCCTGGAGGCATTCACTGGTGCTACCTACAACGAGATCATTGAAGATTACATGAAAACCTACGAGAATTACTATGGCGTAAAGAAGAATACACGCCAATATGAGATTCTTTCGCAGAACATAATCAAGAATATCAAGAACGCGCTTTCAGTTGAGAACCCTGAAAATGCGGATCTCAAAAAGGCCGCAGAGGACTATTTCGCAAGACTTGGTCTTTCCGCAGACGAAATAAATTCATTGAAGATAAAGCTGAGAAAATAATTCTGACGGAGTATATGATGGAGATAACAAAGAACATAAAGGATTCAGAACTTGACATACAGTTGCGTGGCCGTCTGGACACGTCCACCGCACCGCAGCTGGAGGAAGAAATAAAACATTCCATTAACGGAATAAAGACATTCATACTTGACCTGAAGGATCTGGAATATATGTCTTCCGCCGGGCTTAGGATAATACTTTCGGCACAGAAGACAATGAACAAGCAGGGCAAGCTGATAATACGCAATGTCAATGACACCATAATGGAAGTGTTTGAAATGACAGGCTTTGCCGACATACTTTCAATAGAGTAGTCATAGGAGATTTAAAGTGAACACAAATCAGAAAAGAATTGCCGATTTGCAGAATCTGCTTAAAACCAACAATATAGATGGCATAGTCCTTGCAAGGCCACTTGAAATAAACTTTCTTACAGGTTATTTTATGGATGGCGTACTAATGCTGATTACGCAGAATGAGGCATTTGGATTCATGCCCAAGATGCTTTTTGACGATTTTCACGCAAAAGTGTCATTTGTCAATGCCGAACCATCGGACAATCCAAGAAAGGATCTGTTGGCAAAAAAGGATTCCCTGAAACTTAAAAAGGCCGTGTTTGAGCCGGAAACAGAAAACTATCTCCGTGGGAAATTCTGGAAGGAAAACGGTTTTGAGGAATACCAGGGGCTTACCGCCGGTCTTCGTCTTTGCAAGGAGGGGGAGGAAATAGAGGTTCTCCGCAAATCCTGCAAGATCGCCGCAAAGGCATTTGAGCAGCTTGTTCCGACAATCAAGACCGGTGATACGGAAATTGAGGTTTCAAACAGGCTTGACAATCTTATGCGTGCGATGGGAGCGAAGGGGCCGTCATTTGACCTTATTGTCGCATTCGGAGAGAACGGGGCATTGCCGCATCATGTCACATCTGAAAGAAAACTGAAGGACAATGAGCCGATACTGATTGATTTTGGATGCGTTTACAAGGGATACTGCTCCGACATTACCCGCACATTCTTCCATGGCACTCCCGGAGAGGAGTTCAACAAGGTTTATAATATCGTCAAGAAGGCTCATGACGAGGGATTGAAAGCCTTGAAACCCGGACTTGCCGCAAAGGCAGCCGACAAGGTCTGCCGTGACATAATCTCCGACGAGGGATACGGTCAGTATTTCATTCATTCAACCGGCCACGGAGTAGGATTGGAAATACACGAATCCCCGGCGGTCAGTGCCAGGGCGGACGAGAAAAGCCTTTTGAAAAAAGGCATGGCGGTTACAGTTGAGCCGGGCATATACCTGCTTGGCAAATTCGGAGTACGCGTTGAGGACACCGCCCTTATAACCGATGACGGCTGCGAAGTGCTTACAAGGTTATAAAATAACAGGTTGTACTAGGGAAATTTAGGAGAAATTATGGGAATAGTATTGTTAGTTGTCCTTGTACTGCTGGCAGTATGGGGCGTATCAATGTACAATGGACTGATAAGCCTTAGAAACCAGGTTGAGAACGCGTTGAAGCAGATAGACGTGCAGCTCAAACGCAGGCATGACCTGATACCAAATCTTGTCTCCTCTGTAAAAGGGGAAATGAAATACGAGCAGGAAACCCTTACCAAGGTTATAGAGGCAAGGGCTGCCGCATTGGGAGCTGGCAAAAGTGGGGACATATCGGAAATAGCCGCCAAGGAAGGCGCCCTTACCGCCGCATTGGGCAAGCTGATCGCACTTTCGGAAAATTATCCGCAGCTAAAGGCAAATGCCAATGTTTCAAAACTTATGGAGGAATGTACCCATACGGAAAACCAGATAGGATTTTCCAGACAGTTCTACAATGACGTAGCAACAAAGTTCAATACGAAGCAACAGATGTTCCCTACGAATATATTCGCATCAATGCTGGGCTTTAAGCCCGCACAGCTCTGGGAGCTTCCTCCAGGATCTGCGGAAAGGGAAAACGTAAAGGTTGATCTGACGTTTTAAGCTGTATATACGATGAATATATACGAGCAGCAGGCACATAACAAAAGGAATACGGCATTGATTCTGTGTGCCTTTGTCCTTATGTTCCTGGCAGTAGGAATAGGATTTGACTATTTCATTTTCGGGTGGCGTACGCCGGAGACGCAGCTGCAACAGGTTTATGACCCGTCCATAGATGCGTACAGGTTTAAGACTGTTAGTAAGGCATATTTCCCATTTGGAACTGTAATTGCCCTTGTCGCAGGTGTGATTTTTGCCTTTTACGGATATGGTGGCGGAAAACAGCTTGTACTACGTTCTACGGGAGCACGTCTTGCAAGCAAGGATAATCCGAAGGAACAGGTCTTTGTCAATGTTGTTGAGGAAATGGCATCCGCCGCAGGCCTGCCAAAGCCTGCGGCATACATAGTGCCGGATTCTGATCCAAACGCATTTGCGACAGGTACATCTCCTGATGACTCTGTCATTGCTGTCACACAGGGGTTGCTAGACATAATGACACGTGAGGAGCTGTCAGGTGTCGTGGCACATGAGATGAGCCATATACGCAATTATGACATACGTCTTATGACCGTAATAACGGCTCTTGCTGGCGCGGTGACGCTTATTTCCGATTTTATGCGTGGCAGCACCAGATATGGCCGTTCGTATAGCTCCTACGGATCAAGGACAGGAGGCAGATCCCGCAGATCCGGAGTATCAGTATCTGGCGGCTCTTTTGGCAGTTCACGGGGCAGGAGCAATGATGGCGGCGGAATTGTAATGCTTGTCCTGTTCATACTGTGGATCGTACTGATAATTTTCGCACCATTGCTTACGTCAATGCTTAAAATGGCAGTATCACGTCAGCGTGAATACCTTGCGGATGCCAGTGCTGCGGAGCTTACTCGCAATCCGAAAGGCCTTATTTCCGCACTAGAAAAGATTTACGCCGCGACAGGTCCTACGGCATCCCTGGGAGATGGTGTATCACATCTTTGCATAATGGATCCGAGAGGCAGCCTCGTAGAGGAGAAAACTGGATTTCTTGCGGATTTGCTGGCCACACATCCGCCAATGCAGAAACGCATACTTGCATTGAAGGCAATGGCATATATTCATGTATAGGTTTTAAATTTTAAGGAGAAAGACAAATGATATTAGCAACACAATTCAGTATAGGAACAATATTTACAAATGAGAACGGTGAGATAGTGCAGGTAATGACCGTTCAGCATCATCGCAAATCGCAGGCTAGGGCCGTAGTACGCGTAAAGCTGCGCAAGCTGGAAAGCGGTACAATCATAGAGACCGCATATCGTCCGGAAGACAAATTTCAGGAAGTAACAGTTGAGAAGCGTCCAAAGACTTATGTATACTCCGACGGTGAGATGGCATATTTTATGGACGACGAGACTTATGACCAGACTGGCTTCCCATTGGACAAGCTTCAGAATGAGATGCAGTATATGACTGACAACATGGCAGTTGAAGGCCTGTATCTCAATGGCAAGTTCTTTGGAATAAATCTTCCTGCCAACATCATAATGGATGTTGTCGAGACAGAGGAAGTCGTACGTGGCAACACAAGCTCCAGCGTAACAAAGGATGCAAAGCTGAACACTGGCCTTGTTATCAAGGTGCCGGCCTTCATCAAGCAGGGCGACAAGGTACGCGTTGACACAAGAACCGGCGAATACGTGGAACGCTACAACGAGAAATGATAAAAGCGGTAATCTTTGACATAGACAACACTCTTACCGACTTCATGCGCATGAAACGCGCAGCGGTGGATGCCGCCGTGGACGAGATGATTGATGCGGGCCTGGACATTCCCAAGCAGGAAATGGTAGACAAGATCTTTGAGGTCTACTGGGCAGAGGGAATAGAGGATCAGAATATTTTTGACAAGGTTCTTGAAAAGGAACTGGGACACATTGATTACAAGATCCTGGCGGCAGCCATAATAGGCTATCGTCGTGCCAAAGATGGTTATATGCGGCTTTATCCGCATGTAAGGCTGACGCTTACAGAATTGCTGCGTTCCGGAATACGTCTTGGAGTAATATCGGATGCTCCCCGTCGCAATCTGTGGCAACGTATAGTCAGTCTGGGACTTCACCATTATTTTGAGCATGTTGTCACATTTGAGGACACTTTTGAAAAAAAGCCTTCTCCAAAGCCGTTCAACAAGATATTGGAACTGATGCGTATACAGCCGCAGGATGCCCTGATGATAGGCGACTGGGCGGAACGAGATATAAAGGGTGCGAAGGCCATGGGCATGAAGACCGTATGGGCAAAATATGGCAATGAGTTTGACACGCCCGTATCAGGAGCGGATTACGAAGTTGATGACATTTATGAACTTGTGGGAATAATAAGGGAGCTGAATAAGAATCATGCTTAAAAAACTTTTCTTTCTGCTAATTTTTGTCTTGCCTGCCTCTGCGTATCCTATGACGGTCACCGTTGAACCAGGCACAATGAAATCCGAGGACAAGGGCTTAAAGGACAACAAGCAGGCGGATCTCAATCTTTCCGGCGTGATTGTACGCAAGGTTCTGTGGGAGGATGGTGCGGTAATGATGCCTGTCACCGTATCAAATGACAGGAGCTACAATGACGTAAAGCTCATTTCCCGCGATCTTTACCGCAAGATGGAAGACTGCTTTGTAAACGGATGCAGGGAATCCGGAACGACTGACAATCCTCCAATGCCCGTAGTAAGGGTTGAGGCCATAAGGAAGCTCAATTCCAAAATACGTGTTTCAAATATAGAGATCTCATTTGACAATGCGATAACCGTCTCCGTCGGAATAATGGCACAGAATTATCCAGATGGCACATTCTGGCTTTCATATCCGCAGAGCATAGGTTTTTCAACAAGCAGGCTTCAGGAATATACGGACGACGTTGTATTCAAGGCCTATGCCGAGGAAAATCCACATCTTGACGTAGTACGTGCCGAAAAGGCATCGTCGCTATCAACCGCCGCCGCAAAGGCGGAGGAGGAAGAGGCATCTGCCAAGGCAAAGGAAGATGAAGACAGCGGAATGGCCATTGTCAACAAGACCCCTGTTTTTGAGGAAGATGTAAGGCCAACAAGAAAAAACAAGCGTTCCCGTTCCAAAAAAGGCACTTCAACCAAAAAAAGCCGCAAGAAGAAAAGCCGTTCCGACAGTTATGACGACGCAAGCGGAATAGGTTCAATGTACGAGGCACGCTGATTGTTCAGACAGATATGAAGGCAGTAAATCTAAATACCGGCAGGAATGTAAGCACACAGGTTGTGATTGCGGACACCTTTATGTCAAGATTCCTTGGCCTTATACCTAGAAAGACAATGGGTGAGGAAGAGGGATTGCTGCTCGATCCCTGCAGCAGCATACACATGTTCTTTATGAGTTTTTCCATAGATGCCGTCTTTTTGGACAAGGATTTCAAGGTGTTGCGTATTTTTGAAAATCTTAAACCCTGGAGAATTACTCCATTCATAAAAAATGCCGAATCAGTGCTGGAACTGCCCGCAGGACGCTGCAAGGGACGTGTTTCCGTAGGAGACAGACTGGAATTTACCGCAGATGTACCTTAAAGCCCTTGAAATTTTCGGTTTCAAATCCTTCGCGGACAAGTCATCAATGCCGCTAAGGCCGGGCATTACCTGCATTGTTGGTCCAAATGGCTGCGGCAAGTCAAATGTAGCGGATTCAATCAGATGGTGCATAGGGGAAATGTCGTGGAAATCCCTGCGTATGCCGTCCATGCTGGGGGTTATATTTTCAGGCACTACAAGACGCAAGCCTCTCAACATGGCTGAAGTGTCAATGACCTTTGACAATTCGGAACGCAAGTTGCCGCTGGATTTTAGCGAGGTGACAGTCACACGCAAGATATACCGTTCCGAGGAATCCGAATACTTTATCAATAAAGTTCCATGCCGTCTGAAGGACATTCGCGAATTGTTTCTTGACACCGGTGTTGGAACAGACGGATATGCCATAATAGACCAGGGACAGGTGGAGCGGCTTTTGCAGGCAACTCCCGAAGAGCTGCGGGAAATGTTCGAGGAGGCCGCTGGAGTTTCCAAATACAAGGCAAAACGGGAAGAGGCACTGCGTAGGCTTGAAAAGGTTGATTCGGACATAAACCGTCTTTCCGATTCCATGACGATTCTTCGTGAGCAGCTGAAAAAACTGGAGGCGGAAGCCAGAAAGGCCAGATTGCAGCAGAAATACAGGGAAGAGCTGAAAGCCGCGGAAATCGCATTGCTCCTTGACGAACATAGGAATTTCCTGTCGCAGACTGAAAAAGCGGAAAAGACATTGACACCGATTGTAAGCCAGCAGGGTGAGCTTCAGGCCGCGATAACGGCGGCGGAAGGCGTTATTTCCGCAGCGGAACTGAACATTTCCAAAAAAAAAGCAGATCTGACAGTGCTTTGGCAGGAATTGAATGCCTTGAAACTTGAAAAAAACAGTCTTGAAACCGCGAAATCCCATAATGAGCGTTCATTGCAGGATATTGAGGCATCAAAACAGTCTCTGGAAACGTCTGAAAAGGCCAACGGCGAGAAACTTCTACGTCTTGAACCGTATCTAAGGGAGCTGGAGGCGAAAATAAAGGCCGGAAAATCATCCCTTGACGGTCTTAAGCAAAAGGCAGTGTCCGCAAAGGACATTTTGTCAAAGACGCAGGAACAGCTGTCCTTAGCCGAGAAGGAATTTTCCGAATTGTCCGAGGAAATAAACAAGTCCTATTCCAGGGAAATACAGCTTTCACAGTTTCTTGCAAGATCAAAATCCGATACCTCGCATCTTGACGAGCAGATAAAAAGCCTCGTCAGAGATGGGAAAATTCTGGATAATGACAGAAAGAAACTGGAAAAACAATCCTCTGAAAACAATACGAAGATTGAGGATCTCAAAAGGAATCTGAAAGAGGAACAGAAAAAAAATTCCGCCTCCGAGGAAAAGGTAAAATCAATAACAATTGAAATTGCCAAAACCGACAAGAGACTGTCAGAGATCAAGGCGGAGACGGCAGCATTGAATGCCAGACTGGAAACATTGCTCGCACAGGCAGGCAAGAATCCGTATTGGACGGGTCAGAAAGCCGTTCTGAAGGCGGAAATTACCGGAATAGCTGGCACATTGCGGCAAATGCTGAAAATAAAAAAGGAAAATCTCAATGCGGCAGAAGAAGCCATAGGAAGATACCTTGATTCCGTCGTGTGCGAGGATTTTGCCTCTGCTGAAAAGGCAATTGCCTATCTAAAGGAAACAGGAAAGGGCCGTTGCCGTTTCCTCGTATTGGGCAAAGCTCCTGAAACCATCGCCACCGAGGCCAGTCAGGGCATATTTTCAATAGTAAGATGCCAGGAAAAGGCCATTCCACTCGTCTCGGCACTTTCAATGCAGGCATATCCCGACGGAAATGGCAATATCAGGGGGGGCTTTTTCATTACTGGAGGAGCCTCGGACATAGTCCCACAGGAGCCTTACTGGGGTGCGGAAGGCGAGATAAAGGAAAAAAAGGCGGATTTGCAGTCGGAAAACAGGGATTTGGAAGAAAAAAGACAGAAATTGAATGTCGAACTTGAAAAGGAACGCCGTCAGGCCGTGATTTCAAGGGAAAAAACGGTAAAGATCAATCTGGAAATAAATACAGCCTCAAATCAGCTAAAATCATTCGCCGAAAGGATAAGGATCAACAAGGAAAGGGCCTCATCAATTCTCAAAACACGTCAGAAAACGGAAGATGACCTGAAAAAAGCCAGGGAAATGAGCCAGCAGTTTGAAAAGTCCCTGAAAGATGTAAAGAACTCATTGGAAAACCTGAAGACACGGCAGAACTCCGTAAATGAAAAAAAACAGAAGATGAACGAGGAATTTGCCCGTCAGAAGGAGAATTATGCCGTATCAAAGGCGGCTCTTGACAATTTCAATGCGAATTTTGATGCGGCTGGCAGTGAATACAGGCGTGTGGAAGAGGATCTGCGTTCCTGTGTGGCGGAAAAACAGCATTTTGAAACTCGCAGGACGGAGCTTGAGGCAAAAAAAACATCCTTGCTTAAGGATTTGAGGGAATCAGAGGAAAAACTTGTAAATTTAAACGTAGTTCTGACGGAAAAAGACGGGAAGGCTCATATCCTGGAAAATGAGATCAATGCCATGTCGGCACAAAATTCCCGCGATGGAGAGGCCTTGTCGCATAAAAAGGGCTTGTTTTCTGACAATGAAAAGGCTAGAATAAGATTAGAGACTGAAATAACAGCCTTGAAAGCCAGGGCAGAGGAAACCGTACGCAGACTGGCGGATTCCTGGAACATATCCTTGGAAGAAGCTGGAAAGGCTTACGGCGAGATTGAGACGGACAGTGCCCGTGTCGCATTCCTGCGTAAGCGTGTGGCTTCCGTCGGGCCAGTGAATATGACAGCGCCAGAGGAGCTTTCCGCTCTTTCGGAGCGTTTCACATTCCTGGAATCCCAGTCGGAGGATTTGAAAAAGGCCAAGGCGGATCTGCGTGCCGCCATAGCCAGGATAAACGCCTCCACGAGGGAGAATTTCAGTATCGCATTTGAGAAGGTCCGCGGTTATTTCAAGGAAATATATTCCCTGCTTTTCAATGGCGGAGAGGCGGAGCTTATGTTGACATTGCCGGAAAACCTGCTGGAAACAGGCGTGGAGATAATGGCACATCCTCCTGGCAAGAGACTTGTAAGCATAACGCAGCTTTCCGGCGGTGAAAAGGCCCTGACCGCGTTGGCCCTGCTTTTCAGTTTTTTCAGGGTAAGTCCGTCGCCGTTCTGCATAATGGACGAGACAGACGCACCTCTTGACGAGGCAAATGTGGAACGTTTTGTAAAAATGCTGAAGGAGTTTTCATCCTTTACACAGTTCCTTGTAATTACGCATAACAAGAGGACAATGGAATCGGCAGAGACATTATATGGTGTCACGATGGAGGAGCTAGGTGTTTCAAAGTTGGTTTCTGTAGATTTGAAAAATGCTGCTGATATGGCGGACAATATATGAGATACGGTATATTTTCTGATGTTCATGGCAATCTGGAGGCCTTCAAGGCTGTTCTTGATTTTTTCAGAAGGCAGGACATAAGGCAATTTGTTTTCCTCGGAGATCTTGTTGGGTATGGCCCAAATCCCTTGGAATGTGTAAAGCTGGCCATGTCAATAAGGAACCTATACACCGTACTTGGCAATCACGATGCCGCGGTAATAGGCAAAATGCCTTCAAAATGGTTCAATGATGCCGCCATGGAGGCTATAGAATTTACAAGGTCAAAACTTACAGGCGATGCCATAGAGTTCCTTAACAGCTTTCCTACAAGGAATCAAAGGGAGAATTTCACAATGGTGCATGGATCACCATCAAAGCCGTTGCAGGAGTACCTGATAAGCGAGATGCAGTTTCTCAACAATAAGACATCGTGGGATACGCCGCTATGCTTTGTTGGCCATACGCATATACCATCCCATTTTTACAGCGACTCAAACACCTTCCCAAAAATGGACTTTATGAAAAAAAGGCCAAAATTCACCATAACCGAGGAAAAGGTGCTTATCAATGTAGGCTCGGTGGGTCAGCCAAGGGATGGCGATTCAAGATCATCATGTGCGATTTATGACACCAATACCAGGGTTTTTGAGCTTTTCCGAATACCTTATGACATAAAGGCCACACAGCAGAAAATGCGTAATGCCGGAATGCCGGAACTGCTCATAGACCGTCTTGCAATGGGAATCTGATGGATAAATACACGCTGCTTGTTGCCGGAGGGAAATACTCCAGTCTTGAAAGTATTTTGGGATATGTTGAAAAAAAGTGTCCCAGGATTTCCATTAGGCGTGTTGAAAAAGGAGTGGAATTGTTTTACTCGCTAAAGAAAATGTACCCTACGGCAATATTGCTTGATTATATGCTGCCAGATATAAGTGGGCTGGATTTTCTGGATGCGATCAAGAAATCAAAAAAATTTAACAATGTGCCTGTACTTGTAATGTCAGGCACATACACAGAGCCGGCAGACCGTGCGGAAGCCTATCTGGCAGGAGCCGCCTCATTCATACAGATACCGTTTGATAATGAATGTGATATTGAAAAATGGTCAGAGGCCTTCTGTAAGGATTTGATGTATCATATACAGAAAAAGGTGAAAAAATGAAACATATAAATGACTCTGAGTTTGAAGAAAAAGTGCTGAAAAGCAATCTTCCAGTGCTGGTGGATTTCTACGCAGACTGGTGCGCCCCGTGCAAACGCATTTCCCCGATAGTTGAGGAAATAGCAGCGGAGGAAGAAGGCAAGGCAGTTGTATACAAGGTAAATGTAGACGAAAATCCGGATACTCCTGCCAGGCTGGGAATAAGCAGCCTGCCAGCATTGCTTTTCTTCAAGGACGGAAAAGAGATGGAACGCATTATAGGCGTAAAGAGCAAGCAGGTAATAAGCCAGTCTCTGAAAAAGCTGATTTGATCTGGCTTTAATACGACCTATTCCATTTTGCCGTATCCTATGCAGACAAATACATTGTATCTTGTCGATGCTCACGCATTCCTGCATCGCAGCTTTCATGCCATGCCCAGCCTTACCACACCTTCAGGTGAGGAGGTTGGCGCGTTATACGGATTTGTAAAACTGCTGGCAGGCATAATCCGCAACATACAGCCGGAGTTTGTCGGTGTATGCTTTGATTCAAAAGGCGGCAGCACACTGCGTCGGGAAATGTACCCAGAGTACAAGGCCAACCGGCCACCGATAGATCCTGCCCTGCTAAAGCAGCTTGTAGTGGCGAGGGAGGCCTCGACCGCACTAGGACTGAATGCCATTTTCGCGGATGGCTGGGAGGCGGATGACATAATGGCCACATTGGCACGACGTGCCAATGCCCAGGGCATAAGGACGGTAATAGTCTCAGGCGACAAGGACGTATGTCAGCTTATCTCCCCATCTATCTTGGCATGGGATGGATCATCTCCGGATCTGCGTGATGAGCAGTATGTGATAAGAAGATACGGAATACCGCCAGCACTGTTTGCGGATTATCTTGCCCTGTTGGGCGATTCCTCCGACAATGTGCCAGGTGTGGCGGGCATAGGCGAGAAAAGTGCCACAAGAATATTGCAGAAATACGGCTCATTGTCAAATGCCATAGAGGCTACGCAGTCGGAGGCATTGCTGGCAGGGGACAAGCTGCTGCAGAAACTGGCAAAGGATACGGAAAATGCCCGCCTTTCAAAAAAACTTGTCTCACTGGACAAGGATGCCCCGGTTGACATAATACTTGACAGTTTGCGTCCAAAAGGGTTTGAAACGCCTGAATTTGACAGTTTTGTAGAAAAATACCAGTTCAAGATACTGGATTCACTTCGTTCCACGCATAAAATTGCTGAAAAAACAGTAAGATTTGTGGATTTTGCCGATATTTTGTCAAAAATTGACAAAAAAATATCAATTTCCTACGAATCTGGCAGTATATCATTGTCTTTGGACGACGAGGCCGCTATCTTGTATAGCATTTCCGAGGTGGAAAGGCAGAAAATACTGGATATTCTGTCCGATTCCGGCATAAGAAAGAACATTTACGCGTTAAAGAACATACTTTCCATGCTTTCCGCACCGGAATATTTTGCTCCAGTGAACTTTTTTGACTGTCAGGCAGCGGAAAGGATGTTGTTTTTTCAGGCAAATCCCCGTTCCCTGTCCGAATTGGCGTGTTATGTGTATTCCCTAATGCCGAAAAATGAGGAAAAAGAGAAAATCTCGCAGGGAATAGCCTATTTTGACATGTTATGCGATGACCTTGCCAAAAGAATAGCGGACACTGGGCAGAAAAAACTGTTTGAGGAGACTGAACAGCCTCTTTTACCGGTAGTTTATGACATGGAATTGCGTGGAATTGCCGTAGACAGGGAAAAACTAAGGGGGTTGTCGGAAAAATACGCACGACGTATAGGGAAGCTTCAGTCGGAAGCAGATAGGATTGCCGATATGCAGGTAAATCTTAACTCTACGAAGCAGCTTGCCTTTATACTTTACGAGAAATTCAATCTTGACCTATCGCCGGAATGGCGACGGAAATTCAAGAACAAGGACGGCTATTCCACGTCAGAAGAGGCCCTGTTGGCTATCAAGGGGGCATCTCCACTGATACCCGTCATACTTGAATATCGCGAGATTTCCAAATTGAAATCCACCTTTGCCGATCCTATCTACGAGGCTTCTGCCGTGGACGGACGTGTTCACACGTCTTTTGACCAGCTTGGCACGGCGACTGGACGTTTTTCCAGTTCAAAACCCAATTTGCAGAATATTCCCACCAGGTCTGCCATGGGACAGGAAATACGGGAATGTTTTGTCGCCCCGGAGGGATATGTCCTGTTGAGTTCCGACTATTCGCAGATAGATCTGCGTGTACTTGCACATCTTTCCGGCGACAGGAATTTTACCGAGGCATTCCGCAACGGAGAGGACATTCATTTGCGTACGGCGAGCGAGATTTTCAATTTCGCACCAGAAATGGTGACAAAGGAAATGCGACGAAGCGCGAAGGCCATCAATTTCGGCATTGTATACGGTCAGACACCGAAGGGTCTTTCAGATGAACTGGGCATAACCATGTCCGAGGCGAAAAAATACATAAGCCATTATTTTGAGGTATGTCCCGGAATAAAGGAATGGACTGAGAGTACTGTTCGGCAGGCAAAGGAGAACGGTTATGTTTCCACATTCGCAGGCCGAAGGAGAATGTTGCCGGAACTGTCCTCTCCCAACCATAAAATAAGAATGTTCGGAGAGCGGGCTGCCGGCAATATGCCTGTGCAGGGCGGATCTGCCGAGATAATAAAAAAAGCCATGCTCAATGCGGCAAAAGCGTTCCACGGCTCAAAAGATGTCAGAATGTTGTTGCAGATTCACGATGAGCTTATTTTTGAGGTTAAAAAAGAGGTGTTGCAGGAGGCAGCCCGTGCCATAAAGACAATTATGGAAAACGCATATACCCTGTCAGTGCCTCTTGTCGTGGAAGTGAAATGCGGTCAAAACTGGAAGGACATGGAAAGGCTTGTAATTTCCTGATATTCCAAAAAATGCAAAAAAACTACGATTTCTCAAGAATACCTGGCAAAACCGTTATAGGTATTACAGGACCAATAGCGGGGGGGAAGAGCCTGGTATTGTCATATTTCAGGAAATATGGTGCGGAAACAATCTCCGCCGACGAGGTCAATCGTGAAATTTTGTCAGACCCCGCCGTTTTTGGTATAATATCTAATAGATACAGCAGAAGAAAGACAGACGGGACTGAGAAATTCGGAAAGCCAGAACTGGCGGAAATAATTTTCAACAATCCGGAAGAAAAGAAATGGCTTGAGGATTTCCTTCACCCGAAAATAATTGAAAGATCTTTTCAGATTGCTTTAAATTCAAAAAAAACGATTATAGCAGTGGAAATGCCTCTGTTGTTTGAGGCAGGGCTTGGAAACAGTTTCAGCCTTACCCTGTGCATACATGTCCCAGAGGAAATCCTTTATGATAGGGCTTCCGTACGGGGATGGACAAGGGAGCATTTTGAAAAAAGATGTGCGGGACAGTTCCCACAGGAAAAAAAATGCTCAATGGCAGATGTGATAATCCAAAATGATGGATCTGCCGAGAAACTTGAAGAAAAAATAAGAAAATTTTGCAGTGTAATGGCGGAAAGACACTGAGTTTTTCCATTACAACCATATATCTGAATAATCCATTGCTTCGGAGATACAGAATGATAGAAATAGAAGAAGGCTCAACAGGCAATAACACCGGAAGTGAAAAACCGGCAGAATTGTTTGAAGCTCCAGTACCGGTAAAAAGAAGAAGAGGCCGTCCGCCCAAGAATCAGTCGGCACAGCCTGGTGCCGTAGCAGTTCCTGCGACAGGTATGCCGTCCGAAGAACCAGTACGCGTTCCAGGCAGAAGAGGCAGACCCAGGAAAATACAGGAAGAGGAAAAACCTTTCCAGCGGAAGATAATAACGGAAATTCCGTCGTATCTTTCCACGGACAGGCCTGTAGAGCCAAAGCCTGTTGCCGAAACAGTACCTGCCCCTACGCAGATTCCACCAATGCCGGAAACAAGTCCTGCGGAACGTCCAGTTGCGGAAATACCTGTATCTCCTGCCCCACAGGCAATTCCACCGGTTGTTCCGCAACAGTATGGCACTTACGAGGAACCGGTAAATACTGCTCCTGCGATCAGACGTGAACCCCCACGTCAGGACTATCAGCAGGGCGAGGAACGTATCTTGCAACCCCAGCACAGGCCGGGCAGGCCGATTCAGGGGCATTATCAGCAGCGTTCCACACGCCATATACAGAAAAGAGGGTATGGCCAGTACAAATACAACGCGCATCAGGCTCCCTCGTATAATTCCACTCCTTATGAGGTACGCAACAGGGAGCAGCAGATTGCAAGGCAGGTTCCTGAACAGCCAGTTCCGCAAGTACCGCAAACACCATTTCCTGTCATAGACACGGTCAAGATGATTTCAATGCGTCTGCCGGAACTCATAAAGCTGGGCGAGGAATGTGGCATAGAGTTCGCATCCAGCCTGCCAAGACAGGAACTTCTAAACCGTATAAGGGAGGAACAGGCCCGTCGTACAGGAGTTGCGGATGGATACGGTGTCCTGGAAATAATTTCAGAGGGATTCGGATTCCTGCGTTCACCTGATGCGAATTATCTTTCCAGTCCTGAGGATATTTACGTTTCCCCGAATCAGATAAAGAGGCTCGGACTGCGCAAGGGCGACACCATTACCGGCACTATACGGCCTCCCAAGGATGGGGAACGTTTCTTTGCCCTTTTGCAGGTAAAGACAATAAATGGAAAGGATATAGAGCAGGTCATACATTCCCGCAGGAGACTGTTTGAGAATCTTACGCCATTGCATCCAAATCAGCGTTTTGTACTTGAAACAACAAGGGACGAGTACACAGGACGTGTAATTGACCTTATGTCTCCCGTAGGAAAGGGACAGAGGCAGATGATTGTCGCCGCCCCCAAGAGCGGAAAGACCATAATCCTGCAACATATAGCAAATGCCCTTACGACAAATCACCCTGGCATAAAGCTGATAGTACTACTTATAGACGAGCGTCCGGAAGAGGTGACGGATATGAAGCGTTCAGTAAATGGAGAGGTTATTGCTTCAACGTTTGACGAACCTGCGGAACGCCACGTACAGGTTGCGGAAATAGTGCTTGAGAAGGCAAAACGCCTGGTTGAAATGGGACAGGATGTCGTAATACTGCTGGATTCCATAACAAGGCTTGCCAGGGCATACAATACTGTTTCTCCATCTTCGGGAAGGGTGCTTTCCGGTGGACTTGAATCAACATCATTGCAGAAGCCAAAACGCTTTTTCGGTGCGGCACGCAACATTGAAGAGGGTGGATCACTTACAATAATATCCACTGCCCTTGTTGAAACCGGCAGCCGCATGGATGACGTGATATTTGAGGAGTTCAAGGGTACTGGCAATTCCGAAATATACCTTGAAAGAAAACTTGCCGACCGCCGCGTATTCCCTGCCATAGACATTAACCGCACTTCAACCAGAAAGGAAGAATTGCTAATGACTCCTGACGAATTGAGCAAGGTCTGGATTCTGCGCAAGGTTCTTGCCCCCATGTCTCCGATAGACTCAATGGAGCTGCTTCTTTCAAAACTGAAGATTACAAAGTGCAACAGCGACTTCCTTACTTCAATGCTTATGGGTGGAAGATAAACGCAAGACAAAATGACATCAATGGAAAAACGTCGGGCAACCGGCGTTTTTTCATATTTTGTATAATATAATGGTATGCTTCTTATGGCAAACAGAAGACGAATCATTATGTTGGCCTCCCTTTCCGTTCTTATGGTGGCAATTACAGGATCAGTCCTGAAGGGTGATTATGTCTTCCTGTCTCCAAACTGGCAATCCTATTCCGTATCATCTGATACTTCTAACAATCCTGTTCCAAATACGGAATTGTTCAAAAATATTCCACGTTTTGTTTATGCCGAATATGGTGACAAGGATTCCCGTTCATTGATACTGAGCCGCAGTGGAAAACTTTACAAGACAGGCATCAAGGACAGTCTCAAATCAATTGCAAGGCGATATGTTCCTAATGACAAGACATTGGATGAGTTTTTGCAGGAAATTGTCAATGAGAACGCCTTGCCGCCTTCCGCATTGCTGTTTGACTATTCCTTTGAAGATGGAACAAATGTATTCCTGCCGGGCGTGTCACAGAATATTGCCAGGACAACGGAAAAGAAGCCTTATTCACCTGTAAAAAAGACAAAGACTGATGCGGTAAGAAAACAGTATATTTTTCCTCTTTCATATAGTACAATAAGCTCATATTTTGGGTACAGGACGCATCCAACCAAAAAGAAGGCAATACTGCACAAGGGATGCGATTTCCGTGCCCCGCTTGGAACACCCGTATATGCCGCCAGGGAAGGCAAGGTAATAGAGGCAGGATGGGAACGCGGATACGGCAAAACCGTTGAGATCCGCCACTCGGATGGTTATGTGACAAGATATGCGCATCTTTCCTCAATCAGCGTAAAAAAGGGAGATAGCGTATCACAGGGTGTATCAAAAATCGGTGAAGTTGGAAAAAGCGGTCTTGCCACCGGATATCATCTTCATTTTGAGCTTATAAATCCAAAAGGCAGGGTTCAGAACCCCCTGCCGCTGATGAAAAAGAAGTAATCTATACAAATTCCTTTTTCTTTCCAAAAATTTAATATAATCTTATTATGTCCTTGAAAGAAAAAAAACTTATAAGGCCTTTGCCATTTGGAATATCGGAATTTACGGAAGTAATAGACAGACATTGCTATTATTCCGACAAGACCCTGCTGTTAAAGTCATTGCTTGACACGGAAACAAAAGTAATACTGTTCACCCGTCCACGTCGTTTTGGCAAGACTTTGAACATGACCATGCTGCGCACATTTTTTGAAAAACAGCTGGACGGAAAGGACACGTCTCATTATTTCAATGATCTGGCAATATGGCAGGAAGGGGAAAAATATACACAAGAACAGGGCAAAAGGCCTGTAATCTACATCACATTCAAGGATATAAAAAGCCTTTCCTATGAGGACGCAATTGAGGAAATACATAAGAATATTTCCAGGGAATATGACAGGCATGTAGAATTGTCAAATAGTCAGAATCTGACCGATAGGGAGATAGCCCTGTACAAGTCAATTGTGTTTGACAAATCCAGTGCCAAGGATTATTCAACATCGTTCCAGACACTTTCCGAGCTGCTTTGCAAGCATCATGGCATACAGCCCATGATAATCATTGACGAATATGACACGCCAATTCAGACGGCAAACGAATACGGATATTACGAGGAAATGGTAAATTTTATGCGTATATTCCTGTCCTCTGCGTTCAAGGACAATCTGAGCCTGTACAGGGGCATTCTGACGGGAATAACACGGGTATCAAAGGAAAGCATTTTCAGCGGACTGAATAATTTGAAGGTTGACACAATATTTGACGAGGAATTTAGCGAATATTTTGGCCTGACAAAATCAGAAGTATCGGATATGCTGGATTTCTACGACATTCCTGACAAGAAGGAAGAAGTAGCCCATTGGTACGACGGATATATGTTCGGCGATACGGAAATATACAATCCGTGGTCAATGATTTCCTACTTGGATAACAAATGTATTGCGAAGCCATATTGGGTCAATACTTCGTCAAATGCCCTAGTAGGCCAGGCATTGGAAATGATTGACAACAGAAATAAGACCGTCATGGAAAGACTTGTTTCGGGTGGTACTGTTGAGACGGAGATAAACACAAATATAATATATCCGGAAATAACGTCAAACATAAGTGTCGCATACAGTCTGCTTGCACAAACAGGTTATCTGAAAAGCGTTGATAATGAGATAGATGACGGAGTACTGTTCTGCACCCTTAAAATCCCAAACAGGGAGTTGAGAAAGGTGTATTTTGATGAGATAATTGGCCGTTTTGTCAAAGATAATGACGCAATAGAAAATGCGAAAGAGCTACGCCGAGCCATTTCAAAAGGAAATGCGGAGAAAATACAGCAGCTTGTACAGGATTATCTTATGTCATCGTGCAGTTTCCACGATCTGACTGAGGAAAAGGATTATCATAATGTGTTCCTAGGCCTGATATACATCGCTACGGATTTCTACGGCATAAAAAGCAACCGTGAAAGCGGCGAAGGCCGATATGACATCGCAATGTTCCCGAAGAAAAAGAATCTTCCCGGAATAATATTTGAACTAAAGCATTGCAGCGAAGGAGAACCAGTAAATGCAGACAAGGCAAAATTGGAACAATTATTGACAAAATCCGCCGAAGAGGCCTTGAAACAAATAGAAAGCAATGAATATCTAACTGAACTGAAAGAAGCCGGAGCAAATCCAATTTTCAAATACGGAGCGGCGTTTTTTGGGAAGAAGGCAAAAGTCATTAGCATTTGCGAATGACTTTTCAATTAGCAATTGTGGAGATTTCCTTTTTTCGTCATATCAACCCAGTGATAAAATTTGTCTTGTAGATATAACCAAAAGTTATAAATCATTGTAAGTTATAATTTTCTGTTATAACTAAGAAACACTTAGTGGAGATGGGAATAGACTTTAATTAATTTCCAAAGTAAACATTTGTGGCTTAATACTCATTTATGTTGGTGCTACAGTGTTTTCAGCAGCCAGAAAACAACCGTGCAATTACTTTCTTCAGCCTTTCTTTTTTCAATCCTGGATGAACCCTTATTTTGCTTTTTATCTGCCTGAAATATCCATCGCATGAGTTTGTAGTGTCTGGAATATTCAGCCCAGGATTCTCTTTCCACGTGAACAGGTCAGGAAGGTTCTCCGTAATGCTCCTGAATGCGCTGCACGGTCTCCTATGCACGAATCTTCCATTCTCATTCCTCTCCCTCAAAAAGTCCGCGAAACGCTCTTTTAACGCTTTCAGTTCCGTCTCAAACGATGCCCTGTCCATGTCCGTCAGCTTTTCCACAAGCATCTTCAGGCACTGCCCACACTCTGTCTTGGGGCTGGCCGTCAAATACCGCTTTATGGCCGCTTTCTGGTGGAATACGCAGTGCTGCAATGGTACATTTGGATAACGCCATTTCAGATACTCCTTGACACCTTTCCTGCCATCTACGGTAACACTCCTGAACC
>R20__coassemble_386_pt1 | contig 33603 bp, 30 predicted proteins | sample R20__metabat2_high_PE_044 | metagenome-assembled genome bin R20 | reverse complement strand
GGATTATGGAAAGGAGTTTAAATATTTTAACAAAACAAGATTAAACAGTTTTTTTACAAAATAAAAAATTCAAAAAAATTATAACTAAAATTTTTCAAACTTATAAATTTTTTCTAAATTCACAGAAGGTACAACAATGAACGAAAAAAAATATGACAGCAGGGCGACTTCCCTGCGCACTCATACCTGCGGCGAGCTTTCAGCCGCCAACGCAGGGCAGAAAGTCAGTCTTGCCGGATGGGTTTTCACAAAAAGAAACCACGGCGGAGTATTTTTCATAAATCTGCGCGACCTTTACGGCGTCACGCAGATAGTGGTAAACCCGGACAGCCCGCTTTTCAAAACAGCGGAAGAGCTGAAAAGCGAATATGTGCTTCATGTTGAGGGCACAGTGCGTCCACGCCCCGGCACAAATGCCAACAAGAACATGAAGACAGGCGAAATTGAGGTTGTGGCGGAAAAGATAGAGGTTTTGAGCCAGTCCCACCCTCTTCCATTTGACCTGAAGGAATACGCCGGTGTCACGGAAGAAACACGTCTCAAATACCGCTACCTGGATCTGCGCCGCGAGAACATGGCAAAAAATCTTGTGCTGCGCAGCAAGGTGTCGCAGGTAGTACGCAATTATCTTTACGACAATGGCTTTAACGAGATTGAAACCCCAATGCTCACCCGCTCAACTCCGGAGGGGGCGAGGGACTTCGTAGTTCCCTGTCGCAGCAATCCAGGCACATTCTACGCTTTGCCGCAAAGCCCGCAGCAGTTCAAGCAGGTTCTAATGATGAGCGGCATGGACCGCTATTTCCAGCTTGCAAGAGCATTCCGCGACGAGGAACTGCGAGCTGACCGTCAGCCGGAGCATACGCAGATAGACATGGAAATGTCCTTCGTTGACGAGCAGGACATAGCCAGGATTGTGGAAGGCCTTATGCACAATATTTTCGGCTTTCTTGGAGACAAAATTGACGACAGATTCCCGGAAATGGAATTTGACGATGCGATGCTGAAATACGGCAGCGACAAGCCGGACCTTCGCTACACATTTGAAATAAAGGAATGTTCCGATATTTTCAAAAACTCGCAGTTCAAGGTTTTCGCCGGAGCATTGGCAGAAGGCGGAGTTGTTCGTGCGATCAAGGGCGAAGGCGGAGCAAAATTCAGCCGCAAGGACATGGATAATGTCGTGGCAGCAGCGAAAAAAGCCGGAGCGAAAGGCCTGGTATGGCTGCGCTACAAGGACGGCAAATGGGAATCCCCTACGCTCAAATTCATAACCGAAGAAGAGCAGAAAGCCCTTGCAGAAAGAATGGAAATAAAGGACGGGGACGCTGTCTTCATTGCGGCGGACAAGGCCGCAGTTGCCGCCCCATCTCTTGGAGCAGTACGAACATTTATAATAAAGACACTTAAACCGCAGCCGGTGAAAAAATGGGCATTCCTGTGGGTACGCCATTTCCCGCTTCTGGAACTTGTGCCGGAAACAGGCAAATACACATTTACGCATAACCCGTTCACCGCTCCACTGCCGGAGGAGATTTCCAAGCTGGATACAGACCCGGCAAATGTGAAATCCTGCCAGTTTGACCTGGTGCTAAACGGCACGGAATTAGGCTCAGGCTCTGTGAGAAACCATCGCAGGGACATTCAGGAAAAAGTGTTTGAACACATGGGCTATGGCAAGGAAGAAGCCAGACGCCGCTTCGGAATGATTGTCACGGCCATGGATTATGGCTGTCCTCCGCATGGGGGCATTGGCCTCGGCTTTGACCGTCTTATGGCCATAATCTGCGGCACGGATTCAATACGCGATGTTATCGCATTCCCAAAAACCACAAGCGGCTCATGCCTGGTCAGCGAGGCACCGTCCGAACTGGACGAAAGCCAGCTGAAGGAACTAAAAATAAAACTGGACTTGTAAGAAATCGCCAGTCTGCCGGAAAACCGGCAGACTGGCGAAATTAGCTTTACTCCCCTCACCCTTTTTGGCGTTTCCCTCTTCCGGCCTTGTGCTACCGCAGTTTTTGAATAGCACCACGCTACATACGACAGCTTCGTGCCTTGCAGCCCTAAAAACGACACACTGTGTCGTTTTTACCCTAAAGGGACGGACTTCACCACAAGGGGCGAGGGAACATAAAATTTTCTCAATTCCCCGTCTCCTATTGCAGAAGAATGGGGACACTTAGGGCATGAGGGGAATAATAAGTTCAATGAGTTAATGTCAACATACTATCAAAAAATATGTCTTCCGAAATAAAAATGCTTTACCATGGCAGCAGGACAGAGGGACTTAACATTATAGAGCCAAGAATTTCTGACCATGGGCAGGCTTTTGTTTATGCTACGGAAAACATGATTGTTGCAGCAATTTATCTTTGCAATGCCGTGGAAAAGCCTTATAACTGGTTTCCTTACGGTTTCAACAAAGATGACATTCCTGTGTACAATGAGTATTATCCAAATGCCTTTGAGGAAGTGGCAAAAGGAGTGTCAGGATTTTTGTATGAAATAAAAGCAATAACCGATGAGGCAGAAAATCCTGCAAACAATGATTTGCCACATGCAATCCCTTTCAACAGGATAAAAGGCTGTTATGTGTTCAAATCAGCAGTGAAAACAACAGGATGCATTGTAGTTCCTGATACCTATGAGTTTCTTATGGACGCAATGAGAAACAGAGAATTCCTGATTTCCCAGTATGAGGACAGAACGAAAAAACAACTGTCATGGCTGCATAATACATTATTGCAGGAAATGAAAAAAATGCCGCAAAATATGCTCAAATCTGAAAAAGGAACGCCGGAATATGTTTATTCGGAATTTGTCAAAAAACATTTTCCGCAGGTTTGGGCGGAATACAAACGGAACATACATTAAAAAAATATGAAAACAGCATTCTTACAATATGCCCAGGAATGGGAAAACCGTCAGGCAAGCCGTGATAAGATTCAGGACATAATCAATTGTCATTCGGACAAACTGCAAGACTGCGTATTGCTTGCATTCTGCGAAATGACTCTTTCCGGCTTTACACTTAATGCGGAATCGGCAACATCTGATGACAAGGATCATTCCTTTTTTGCGGAAATCGCAGAAAGACATAATATCAATGTCATATATTGCGGAGTGGAAAATGACTATAACACTTTTTTCTGCGTTGCCCCATCCGGCAAGATATTGGCAAAATACCAGAAATGCCATTTGTTCTCGTATGCTGGGGAAAACAAATCCTACAAACAGGGAGAAAACATGCCAAAGACTTTCCGTATCAATTCAAAAGGACAGGAATTGGCCATATCTCCGGCAATATGCTTTGACTTGCGTTTTCCATATCTGTTTTGGAACAATGCCATAAATACGGATATGTACATAATCCCTGCCGCCTGGCCTGCCGCAAGACTGGAACAGTGGAAAGCCCTGCTAAAGGCAAGAGCCATAGAAAACCAGTCATACGTAGCAGGAATAAACAGAATTGGAACAGAGCCAGGAAAATCCTCCCCCCTTCAATACGCCGGTGGCACGATGGTTTTTGACCCATTGGGCAACTGCATAATGGATGCAGGCAGCTCCGAAGGCATTTTTACGACGGAAATACTCCCTGAATTTGTACAGGAGACAAGAAACAGGTTTCCTTTTATTCAGGAAAGAAAGAAATGAGCAATCAGCAATTTTGATTAAAATCAGTTTTTTTGAAAATTTTTCAAACAGTTATGAGAAAACGCTTATTTAGGCAATAATGACTTCCAGCCTGACGAAGCCGGGCCACAAACCCAGGTTCTTTGCCCTGTCCCAGGCACAGTTGGATAACGCAAGGCAATATAATAACGGCCTAAACCAGCCCCAGCCTCATCAATTCTGTCAACTTGCGCAACATAATACTCTCCCTTGTCAGTAGCCCGGGCAGTAAATGTGAAATAAGAGAGATTTCTTATTCCGACATCAAGCTGAGCAAGTTTTGCATTATAAGCCCATTTTTTCATATGTTCCCTTTCTTCCGCATCCACAATCGCACTCAAAACCTCTATCGCTTCTGCAGATCTTGATTTCTCAACTGATTTGAAATACTGCGGCATTGCGACAGAAGCCAGTATGCCCATTATTAGTACAACCACCAATAATTCTATCAATGCAAATCCTTTTCTCATGTCCTGTCCCTTAATTGAAAAAAAAGTGCTGGTATACGCCGCCGCCATTTTTGCCGCCGCAAAGTACATCTTATTGATGTTTGCCTCTAACATAATTTTTCAAAATAAGGAACGACCTGCCTTTCAGGCAGGTTGCCTTGAACAGTCTTTCTTAAAATTGAAAACTCCGTGAGTACAAGGCACTCACGGAGTTTTTTAGGATTTTTCAACGTTATTCAATTAACGATTATTTTTTTCGTTTTTGAATTTTTCGTATTTTTTTTGCAGATTTTTCAATTTCATCACAAATTTTTGATTTTTTGAAAATTCCTTGAAAATTTCTCGTCCTAGTCCATCGCCGGCGGAAATGTCAGTCGGGTGATGCACGCCTGCTATCACACGGTTGAGGCCAGCCTGTCGCACCGCCGCCTTGATACCTGCCTCGTTCTGTGGATCTATCGCAAGCATGACACCCTCAAATGTACCTGCCATTGTAGCATGACCGCTAGGATAGGCATATCCGCCTATTCGTCCTATATTCTCGCATGGATTTAATGATGGATCTGACAAAAATGGCCTCGGCCTTGTAAAACGTCTCTTAACATTCACGTTGATCGTGTGAGCGTCCTCGTAAACCCTGTACAGGAACTGCTTGTCCGAATTGGAAAGGGAATCAAAAAAATCCCTGTATTCCGGAAAAATCTCCTGAATTGAGGCAAAATGCTGCTTATCCGCGGCAAGACACTGTTCCTTTGTACGCTTTTTCTGCCATTCCTTCAGAGTTTCAAAATCATTATAATATTCCTCACTCTCGTCGGCAGGAAAATCCGATATGGAAAAGGCGTTCCACATATCCGCACTTATGTATTTAAGCTGCCCGTCATGCTTATGCGAATAGACAGGGGCTTTCGCACATGCGGAGGCAAATAGTGTGGCAATAGTCAGGGAAATCAGATAGTTTTTAATGTTCATAACTTAATTTTAGCAAAGGAAGGAGATTTTCTCAATGCTCTTCTTATACAGAGGGTATATTTAATATAATGTTTTCAGAGGGCTATTGCACTTTTTTTGAATTTTAGCCTTTTACAATTGTATGAAAATACCAAAACTGCTGTTGATAGCAATGGCTGGCATCCTTATCGGGCAGGCCGCTTATGCGGATTCCGAAAATGATGCGGCCAACATTCCCGCTTTGGAAGGTTTCATCGCGGAGGATATGCCTTACGACGGAGGCGGCGACGTTCTGCTTCGCTGGCCCGTGGATAAGGCCGCGGAGGGCGTGTCTTACGAGGTTTACGCCACCGCCAATGAGGACAGCCCCGAATGGAAGCTGGTTGACACCGTTCCCGCTTTTGAAAAGACCGCTGACAAGATAAAGCTGCCTTTCTGGGCCTGGAAACATGGATCTGACGAGTACGCCGACAAGATTTCAATCAAGAGCGTAAGCGCCGACGCTGATACCGGCACTACGCTGTTCTTCAGGATAAAGGCCGTAAAGGACGGAAAAACGATTGCGGAAAGTGCCGTAATGCAGACTGCCGCAGACGACAACTGGTTCAATCTCCCCCGCCTGAATGGACTGATAATGGTCATCCTGATCACGATCGCATTCTTCATAACCGTATCAAAGGCAAAGAAAAAAGGGCTTTACATACGCCGCATAGCAGGCCTTGACGCAATAGACGAGGCCATAGGCCGTGCCACAGAAATGGGCAAGCCGATATACTATTCCACCGGCATAAACGGAATGTCCGGCGTGGACACAATTGCATCCTTATCCATTCTAGGAGAGGTTTCCAAGAAAGTGGCGGAATATGACAGCATCATAAAAGTGCCGCATTATGACCCCATTGTTATGAGCGTGGCAAAGGAAACCGTCAAGCAGGCCTATATGGAAACAGGCCGCTCGGATTCCTACCATGAGGACAGCAATTTCTTTTTAAGCTCCGACCAGTTCTCCTATGCCGCATCCCTTGACGGCATGATTGAGCGCGAACGCCCGGCGGCTTGTTTCTTCATGGGCTACTTCATGGCGGAATCACTGCTGCTGACAGAAGTCGGTGCGACGACGGGAGCAATACAGATAGCGGCAACAAACAGCGAATCGCAGCTGCCGTTCTTCTTCACGTCCTGCGACTACACGCTTATTGGCGAGGAGCTTTTTGCGGCTGGAGCATATCTTTCCAAAGACCCAATGCTGCTAAGCGTTCTCAAATTACAGGATTTCGGCAAACTTTTCATGGTTGCCGCCGTGATCATAGGAGGGCTGGTGATAGCGATAGCCGCAGGATTCCACTGCGACGGCTTCGTAAACGGTTTGCTTAACCTGTTCACCAATTACTGATATGCTGATATTCAAAAAATACATTCCTCTTGCCATTGTGACGATAGTAGGTCTGCTCACATTGGCGACATATTATGTTCCGGCAAAGGCTTCCTCCACCTATCTTGAAACACTCAACCAGTGGGAAGTCATTGTCGCCGGATTCGCCTTCCTGCTAGGCCTTATAAGCCTTCTTATGACGCATTGGAAGAAAATAGCCAAACACGAGGACGGATGGGGCTACAGTATTTTCGTGTTCATAGGCTTTCTGGGCGTTGTGATACCCGGAATTATAAGTGGTGGAAAACAGACGGACGACGGCGTTCAGACGGCCCTCGGATGGGCCTTCAACTACCTGTACAATCCGCTTGCGGCGACTATGTTCGCAGTCCTTGCGTTCTACATAGTCTCCACGGCGTTCAGGTCATTCAGGATAAAGTCGGCACAGGCATTCGTGCTTTTCATAGCGGCATTCGTCCTGATACTCGGCAATGTGCCGTTAGGACAGATGATATGGGACGGCCTGCTTGGCTGGACCAAATTGGGCATAGGCGACATCATACAATGGATAATGCAGGTGCCGAGCGTCGCTGCCAAGCGTGGTATCATGATAGGCATTACCATCGGCGCGGTGGTGACCTCCCTGAAGATAATCTTCGGAATAGAAAGACAGTATATGGGGCGTGACTGACATGAAAGAGAAACTTAAAAAATTCCTTAGAATAGATCGCCGCTGGATATTCCTTCTTCTTACCATAGTGATGTTCTGGCCCATAATACATCCTTTCGGCCTTGCGGGAAAGACCTCCCAGCAAAGCGTAAGGGACTTTTATGACTTCATAGAGAATGTTAAGCCGGGACAGATGGTAATTCTCGGCGTGGACTATGATCCTTCAACCAAGCCGGAGCTGCATCCGCAGGCAATAGCCGCGTTGAGGCATCTGATGAGCAGGGATATAAGGGTTCTCATGCTCACATTCATATCCGGCGCGCCAGGAATGATGGAGGAACTCAGGAAGATTCCCTCGGAGTATGGCAAGGAATACGGCAAGGACTATGTAATAATGCCGTACAATCCCAATTACATGGCCGCAATGACGCAGATGAGCATTGACATAAACAAGGCCTACGACAAGGATATGGACGGCTCACTCGTCAGGGAAATGCCAGTAATGCAGGGAATAAAGACATACAAGGACATTGCCGGGGTTGTTGAAATCACCGGTACAGGAATGTTGGACGCATGGGTGGCCTACGTCGGGGACAAGTATGATGTTCCCCTTATAGGCGGCACTACGGCCATAAGCCAGCTGGGATTTGGCCCTTATCTGCAGAACAAGCAGATCAAAGGCCTTGTAGGCGGAATGAGGGGCGCTTCCGAATACGAGAACCTTATCGGCAAGCCCGGAAAGGCCACAAGCGGCATTGATGCCCTCAACCTGGCACATCTGCTGGTAATAGTGCTGATTCTCACTTCAAACATAATAATATTCGCCACAAAGGAGAGAAATTAATCATGGAAAATTCATTGGCAACAATACTTGGCGGATGGCTTTCAGCCGGATTAACTATCTTCCTTTTCAGCTTCCTGTACAAGGACAATCCACTGTTCAAGATAGCGGAGCATCTGTATCTCGGCGTGGGAATGGGCTGGTGGTTCATTGTGCTTCTTTACGGAACATGGATTCCGAAGGCCTACGAGCCGTTCATGCAGGGCGAATATCTGCTGATAATACCGGTTCTGCTCGGACTTTCGCTGGTGACGCAGTTCATACCCCGCATATCCTGGGTTTCAAGATACGGATTCACGTTCATCATGGGCTACGGTGCTGGACTTGTACTGCCGCTGAACCTTGCCACGGACTTTATGGCACAGATAGCAGGAACGATTAAGCCGTTCTCGCAACTCGGCAGCCTGGGATGGGGAGCGATAATAAACGCCATACTTATAGCCATTGGAGCGGTATGCGTACTTACATACTTCTACTTCTCCGTGGAGCAGAAAGGCATTATAAAGAAAGCGTCAAACGTCGGAATTTACTTTCTGATGATTTATTTCGGTGCTTCCTTCGGCAACACGGTCATGGCACGTTTCTCACTGCTTTACGGCAGGTTTGACATGCTTTACGACTTCTCCGGCAGATCCTATGCGTTCGGTACGCCGATAATAGTGCTGCTCACGGTTGGCTTCTTCGTACTAAAGCACATTATGGATAAGAAGAAGGCGGAGGAACAGAAGAACAAGGCATCAGCACAATGATGTTCCCCCCACACTTGCAATAACAGACAAGGAACGCTCCGGACATATCCGGGGCGTTTTTATATGCCACATTATTTGAAAAGACGCTCAAATTAAATTTATAATATAATCATATAAGAAAACGCGGAAAAAGTCCCTTTTCTGAAAAAAAACTCCGTCATGCCCGAAATTAGTAGTCGGGCATCTCGTCAGTAAATACTGTAAAGATTCCCGCCAACGACCTGCGGGAATGACGGATGGTAGATTTTTTCTGTGTTTCCTTAGCAGTTAGCAATGAGTAATTGTGGAAATCTTCCTTATAACTTCATTGCGAGGAGCAGAAAAGAATATGAATTTATTGAAAATGACAATATTGCCGATAGCGGCGATATCCATAGCATTACCGGCACAGGCGGCAACAGTAAAGGCCAACAAGACCGTCATGGCAACAGTCAACGGCAAGAATATAACCGCCGCCGACGTGACAATGCGTCTCTGGGGCGACAATGGAATGAAGGTATTGAACGATCTTGTCGTTGAGCGTGTAATCCTTGACGAGGCGGCAAAACAGAAAATAACCGCATCAGACGAGGTTGTTGAGCAGATTTACAAATCATCACTTGGCAACAGGACAGAAGAGGCCGCGAACAAGGATCTGGCAAAACTAGGCTGGACCAGCAAGGATATAAGACAGCGTATAAAGGAACAGATCATAATAAACGAGACAATAATAAAGCTGGGCAACATAAACATAACTGACGAGGATGTAAAAAATGCCTACGAGGCCTCAAAGGCACAGCTTATGACAAAGGAAACATACAATATAAGCCAGATAAGCGTCGCCACAAGACAGGAGGCGGAAGCCGTGCTTGACAGCCTTATAAAGGACAGGAATGCCAATTTCGCTGACGTATCTGCCGCGAAATCAAATATTCCGGAATTAAAGGTCGCAAGAGGCCTTATCGGGGACATTGAACGTGGAAAGCTGCCAAAGGAAATCGAGGACGAGGTTTTCGCCCTGCGACCCGGACAGATAAGCAAGATAATACAGATAGGCACGAATTATGCCATATTCACTGTGAACAATATCAATCCTTCACGTCAGCTTACACTGGAAGAAGTGCAGAACAGCATTAGGAACGTTCTCGTAAACCAGCAGATAAACGCAAGACGTGCCAGCGTAATCAATGCCATACTGCAAAAATCATCAGTGTCAATAAAATAAGCAACCAGGAAAACGCAGGAAAAAACTTTTTCCTGCGTTTTCAATTAGCAGTTAGCAATGAGCAATTGAGGATTGCAATATTGGATAATAAAAAAGCCTTGGCGTTTGCCAAGGCTTTTTTATTACCATTTAAAACAGATTTTATTTCTGTTCCTCGGTATTTGTCTCGGATTCAACCGGTTCTGACGGGGCAGCAACTGGTTCTTCCACAGTCTGATTTTCCTGACTGACAGGAACTTCATTGACTGCTACCTCTTCCGAAAGATTATCCACAGGTTTCTGCTCCTCGGAAGCGGCTGCCTTCTCACTGGCAAGCTCCTCTTCCGTCTTGGGCATTATAACAACCTTTCTCCAGCGTCCCTCGCCTTCGGATGTGGTCTTCATTTCGGGATACTGCTCATGAACCAGTGTATGCACCAGCTTGCGCATTGTCGCAGGCATTGGATCAAGACGGTACACATTGCCGGAGGCCTTCACACAGGCTACCGCACGTTCAACAGCGGTGGAAATCTCCTCTTTCTTGCTGTCCCAGTATCCTGCGGTATCAAGACGGAGTGCGAGATGTGGCTCACGCTTTCTGTTGATTATCGTGTTAATCATAAACTGCAATGACTGCAGCATACGACCATTGTCCTGTGTAAACTCTGAAGAATCACCACATGAGAATGACAGGTACACAAGGGCACCATCCTCTTCAAGCCTGGCCTCCTGCACGACCGCACCATTGACGCCGGTAAGTTCCAGCAGCTTCACAAGAACGGCCTTCGCATGTTCCACCGGGTCTTCAATATATGGCATATTCATATACTCCGGTGAAAGGGCAATCTCATTGTATACACGCTCACGTCTGATTCTGCGACGTAGATGTCTTTCATGGTTTTCAAACACAGGTGTTTCCGGCCTTGGATTGCGGGCATCCTCATAACCATATCTGGTTGTCCTGTGCGAATAATCGGCAGTGCTATCACCATCATTCTGCGTATAGGCATCCCTGTTGGAATATTCCCTGCGTCTGTAGTTATCATCTCCATGCATATATGCGTCAGGTCTTCTGCGTCCACCTTTCCTGAAATCGCGACGGTTTCCACGCATGTCATTCTTTCCCTTGTGGAATCTGCCTGATGTCTTGTTCTTGCGGTATTTTTCCCTTATAAGGACTATTGCCTTTTTTGAGCCTATGCCCAAAAAGCCCGATTTGGGTTCCTGTTCTACCGTGTAGCTTATCTGATCACGTTTAAGGCCAAGTTCCTCAAGGCCTTCCTGTATGGCGGCCTCTATTGTCTTGGCCTCTGCCCTGTATTCTTTCATTTTCTCTCTCCTCGGCTTTGCGTTATTTTTTATGCTATACGCTTTCTAAGATACACATTCTGTGCAAAGCCAAACACGCTGTTAACCAGCCAGTATATGACCAGACCAGAAGGGAAGGCAAGGAACATGAACGTGAATATTATTGGCATCCACTGCATCATCTTTGCCGTTGTCTGATCCGCACTGGGCTGTGGCGAAAGTTTCTGCTGAAGGAACATTATGACACCCATTATGATTGGAAGCACATAATAGGGATCTTTCGCCGACAGGTCATGTATCCAAAATATGAATGGTGCGCCGTGAAGCACCCATGAATTTCTTAAAGCTATGAACAATGCGAAGAAAATAGGCATCTGGAACAGCATAGGTACGCAGCTGCTCAATGGATTTGTGCCATATCTCCTGTAAAGGGCGAACATCTCCTGCTGCATTCTCTGAGGATTGTCCTTGTATCTTTCCTGTATGGACTTCATTTCAGGCTGCATTTTCTGCATAAGTGCCATGGACTTGTAGCTCTTGTATGAGAACGGAGCGATTATAATCTGCACCAGCACGCCCAGAATCAATATAGCCACGCCGTAATTGCCTGTGATCTTGTACAAGCCGCTTAACAAGGAAACCGCAAGTTTGGCGATAGGTGCGAAGAAACCAAAATCCACTGACAGATGAAGTCCGTTTCCTATCTCCTTTTTAAGGAAGGCATAATCCTTTGGACCAAAATAGAACTGTGTCTCAAAGACATATTCCTGACCTGGGGCAAGCATTACATTGCCTATTGGAATCAACATTCCCGGAGTCTTGTCGCCCTCAATCTTGTCCTCCGTGCCATAAGGACGGGTATCCTTCAGGCTTCCACCTACAAGGGCCACAAGGAAGTACCTGTTGTCAATTCCTGCCCATGACGGGCTTTCCTTGGCCTGTGCGTTCTTCAGCCTTTCCACCTTGGGATATTTGCGTTTTCCGTCGTTATGGGCATATATGGCACGCCAGAGCGTCTTGTTTTCCTTCTGTTCGCTCTTTACGGTGTTAAGACCAGGTCCAAGAATGATATTCAATGGTGGGACTGCCACATCGGTACTGCCGGTATTTCTGAATGTAAATTTCAAATTGTTCAAGGCATTGTCCGTGGAAAAGGAAAACTCCTTCTCAACAGTGATTCCATCCCTTACGGCATTAAAGACAACGGTGGATTCCTTTTTTGACGACAATGTGAAACTGTACGGAGAGCCGCCATTGCCTGCGAGCATGAAGAAACCAGCACTGTTTTCCGGTATAAGATCCGCAGCCTCCACCGGTCCCTGGTACACCATGCTTTTCATTGAGGCCGTAGCCTGGTCAAAGATATATTCCGCCTTTCCGGAAACCAATGATACCGCGTCTTTCTTCCAGCCGTCAGAAGACTGCTGTGGCATAGCATTTGCAGATGCGGGGGCTGATGGTATTGCGACCTTTGCCTTGGATGCCGCTCCCGGTATGCCTGCTACAGGCTGTGTATTGACGGCTTCCTGGGCATTTGTATTCTGCACATTCTGCTGCTGTGCGGCCAATGCCGCCTGTCTTGCCTGCATGGCCGCTGCCCGTTGCGGGGCCATTTTCTTATCCATATAGGAAAACCACCCTATGTAAACAAGGGCTGAAAGGGCAATGGCCCAAACTAAATTCTTTTGCATTAGTCCTCCGTTAAAAGGATCTTTCAAATACTATTACGGCACAGGATCATACCCATGACCGCCGAAGGGATGGCAACGGCAAAGACGTTTTAATGCAAGCCACCCTCCTTTGACAAAACCATATTTTCTGATTGCCTGATAGGCATATTGCGAGCAGGTAGGCTTAAAACGGCAACAGCCGCGCGGGCCGAACAAAGGCCTGGCGGCACGATACATAGAATATAGCAAATCCAACAGGAAACCTCCTACACGGCCCAATTTGTTATGCCTTTCCTGAGAGGTTTCTTTCTGATTACGACACATCTTCACTTTTTTTAAGCAAATCCGCCTTTGACATTAGTTCTTCAACGGAATCTACGGCATCCTCCAGACAGTATATGCCGCATTTTGCTTTCGGATATATGATAATGCGTATGCCTTCCTGGAAATTTTCCTGTCTAAGCCTTATCGCCTCGCGCAACATTCTCTTTATGGCATTGCGTCTGACCGCGCCGCCTGTTTTTTTTGAAACCATTAGGCCGTACTTGTTTGAGCCTGTAGACAGTACATACCAGGCTATCATATTCCTGGTCTGTACCTTTCTGCCTACATCAAAAACGGCCTGGAAATCATTTTTCAGGCGTAAGCGCGATCTGCGTGAAAAAGCGTACTTTCTCATCTCCTGCTTTTTCAAATCCGGGCGTATACTTGTCAGATTGACATCAACAACGTATAGGACGACATAACATCACCCTATACGCATAGTAAACGCTTCGGCAATATGCAGAAACTTTCTAGGAGATTAGATTTCAGGGATTAAATGCCAGCGGCCTTTTGCACGGCGGCGGGAAAGAACCTTGCGGCCTCCCGGCGTGGCCATTCTAGCCCTAAAGCCTATGTGTTTATTGCGTCTGCGAACATTTGGTCTATAAGTTGGTAACATAATGACTATATTATACGATTATTTGAGGTGAAAAATCAAATATAAGGTCTTGCGGTTAAATTGTATAATAGTTTTATGGATTTTTGCGACACCGCCTTTGTTATAAACAGCCGTCCATTACAGGAAAACAACCGCATTGTGACTGTCTTTACAAGGAAAAACGGCAAGTTTGAAACAAATTTCAAAAGCGTAAGACTGGCAAAGGCAAAACTACGGGCCCTGGCATTGACCGTCTCCCTTGGTGATTACCGTTTCTTTCTGAAAAAGGGATCAAATTTCCCAATATGCACTGGCGGTCAAAGCATAACCGTCTATCCAGGCATAAGGAACGATGTGCGGAAACTGGGAATGGCATTGCATTTCTGCGAATTGCTAAACAGGCTTACACCTGCCTGGCAGCCCGCCGAAAGCAAGTTCTTCCTCTTGATGGATGCGTTCAATGAGCTTGAAAATGCCGGAATATCCTTCTGGACAAGACATGCCTTCACTTTGCGTCTACTGGATCTGGCAGGATTCGGCTTCCGCAACACGGCTACAGGCATTGACTCGTCCCTCTGGGACGCATTGCATGAAACACCGTTCAACGAGCTGAAAGGCATTGAAAGCGATCCTTATGCCGCGGATTATGCGGACAGGCTGTATGCCCACTTTCTGGCAGGAATGGGAATAAACCTGCTCACACTGCCCTTTGTCAAATGATTTTCAGATTAAGCAGGTCATGAAGATGTATTATGCCAGTCGGAATACCGTTTGCCGTAATGAACATGTTTGTTATCTTGCGGGCATTCATCAGACGTAGTACATCGGAAAGCAAGGCATCCGGGGTCTGGCATATAGGATTTTCATGCATTATGTCCCTGCCTTTCATCTCAAACAGTTCCGGGGACATTCTGCGACGAAGGTCTCCGTCGGTGAATATTCCAGTCAGATGACCATCCGGACCGGTAAATCCTACGCATCCCATACGTTTTCTCGTCATTTCAAGCAGTATTTCGGGGAATGATGCGTTTTCCGGCAGCAATGGCATTTCCGATCCCTTGTGCATAAAATCGCCAGCCTTCTGCAATACCGCTCCCAGTTTGCCGCCGGGATGCCGCATTTGAAAATCCGCCTTCGTAAATCTTTTGCGTGCCATCAGGGCAACCGTTATTATATCGCCAAGCACAAGGGTTGCCGTCGTTGACGACGTGGGGGCAAGACCGAGTGTGTCAGCCTCCGGCGTATCAGGCAGGCGAAGCAGGTAATCCACGTTCCTGGCCAGTGTGCTTTGAGGATTCTTTGTTATTCCTATAAGTGGGACTGAAAAACGATGACAGTAATTTATCACGTCGGCAAGCTCCTTGGATTCCCCCCCATTTGAAATAGCAACAACTATGTCATCCTTAGCAATCAGTCCCAGATCGCCATGACTGGCTTCGGCAGGATGCAGGAAATACGACGGGCTGCCAGTGGAGCTTAATGATGCGGAAATCTTTTTCGCCACAATTCCGGACTTGCCCATGCCCGTCAGGATAATGCGTCCCTTTGTTCTTTCAAGCAGGTCAAGTACTTTTGAAAATTCCTCATTCCTCAGCAAATTTTCTTCCAGCTGCCTTATGGCATCAATTTCCCTTACGACGGTATCGGTTATGCTTTTCTTGTCGCTCAAAATCCTTTCCATAAATCCTACCTACAGAAAAATTTTTTTCAAAATCTGAATTATATTATATAATAAAAGTAGCACGATTAAGGAAATGCGGTTTCCGCGTTTCCAATTAGCAGTTAGCAATTAGCAATGAGCAATTTAGGAAATTCCTTATACAGAAATCTGAATTACTCGTAATGAAATTAATATTGATCAAAACAATTTTTTTGAGAATGACTCAATAAGATCTGATAAGATGTGAAACATTGACCTTATAAGTGTTTCATTAATCAAAAGGGATTTTTTAGGACTGATTTATGAAAAACAAGCCTGCGATAGTTGAAAAGCCATGGGGACGGGAGGTTATTTATGCGGATATCCCCGGAAAATATCTTGGCAAGATACTTGAAATAAACAAGGGCTGCCGACTGAGCCGCCAGTATCATTCAAAAAAACATGAGACGCTTTATGTACTTGAAGGCCGCTGCCTGATGGAATTGGATGGCAAGGAGGAAATTTACGAGGAGGGAGAATCCGCCGTAATACCGACAGGACTTGTTCATCGTTTTTCCGCACCGGAAGGCTTTGTAAGGCTTCTGGAAGTTTCAACGTATTATCCAGACGACACCATACGTCTTTCCGACGATTATTCAAGGAAATAAGATATTTCCTCAGAAATTCTGACGAAAAGGCATAAAAAAACCGGAAAACGAATTTCCGGTTTTTTTATTTCCTATCACTGTAATATTACAGGAAGAAGTATATGTCCGCCACGAGGGTATAAACCTCTCCGCCGAAATTCGCAGGATTGTCAAGATCATGAATCTTGTATCCTACAAACTCAAAGCCGTTTTCATTGAGATATTCCTTATATGCGGCGATCTTGCCAGCAAGGTCTTTCTCGTCCTTGCCGATTTTCCATTTGTAATTCATTCTGGGGCCGATATGGAATACCTGATTTCCACGGTCAACCCTTATGATATTGAGACGATCCTGCACAAGTGGAAGCTCGTCATCATAACCCAGATCCAGTTCCCTTATGACTATTTCCTTGTTGGGATTCTCATTGTATTTTGTAAGATAGTAATACCTGAATGTGGGACGGAATATTGACATATTCAGATCCAGCATTGCCACAGGTTTCAGGCCTGCATTCTTCAGGGCATTGTAAACTTGGCTTTTCACGTCATTTACGCTGTCATTGTCAAGTGCGTCATAATCCATCTTGTCGGCAATGAAATCCCTTATTACCATTCCCTTATCTGACGAGTACTGTATAAAGCCCATCTGGCCTTTTTCGTCGTAGGTTATATTTTCTATTGAAAGGCCATTCCGTTCAAGTATAGGCTTCCACTGTTCTACGAACTTGTTGAACTGCTCTGTTGATTTGGCATGGGAAACGAGGGTATGCTTCGCAGGAACTGGCATAAGTCCCATATCCTCGTCTTTGAGTGTTGCCGTATAGGCATTGCCTGGCACAAATGCGGCGGGCGATACCTCGGGAACAGGCATCTTGCTTGTGGCGTGTGCGGCCCTGATGTCCGCCGCCGTATACTGATTGACCTCTTTTGCCGACACATTAAGTGCGAATATGAAAGGCATTGCCATTGCGACGACAAAATTCAATATTTTCTGCATACTTTCTCCTTTTTGCAAACATGGCATTGCATCTTGTTGTCAAGACACAATACACCATAATTAAAATATATAAAAGAAATTGAAAAAAATCAAGTAGCTTATAGGCCGCCGCTATAAATATCCCATGGCCTTATGAATCTGACATTTCCCGCGTCCGACTTGTCCCCATACAGGCTTATGCAGTAAGACTGTTCAATGTCATATTTTTCCGTAAAATACCTTGTCGCACTGGAGGAAAATGCCGCATTGTTGATTTTCGCCTCGACAGGAATTATGTAAAATCTGTCCCTGACAACAAAATCCAATTCCTTTTTTGACTGCGTACGCCAGAACATGACATTTTCCTTTTTATATTTCTTTACAAGCTCCGAAAATACAGATGTTTCAAAAATATTCCCTGTTATTTCCATTGGCAGCATTTTCAGGCATAGCATTGACAATATTCCGGTGTCATAGAAAAATATCTTCGGCATTTTGAACAATTCAGAACGTATATTATTATAATAAGGGTGTACAAGCCTTATCACGAATGTAGCTTCAAGAATAAACAGATATTCTTCCACGGTCTGTCTTGCCAGTCTCGTGGTATCGGCAAGCTCGCTTATGTTAAGCAGTTTTCCACTTTGCGAAGCCAGAACCTGTATCAGCTTGTTGAACCTGTCTATGTTTTTTACGTTTGCCAGATCCCGAATGTCCTTTCGTATGTATGTGTCTATAATCTGCTGAATATAGGTCTCCCTCATTTCCGTGTCAGAGGTCAATGCTATCTTAGGGTAGCCCCCGTATAAGGCAAATTCCTTGTATAACGCGGTCAATTTTGCCGTCAATGCGGTATTTGTTATTTTTTCTGACAAATCAATTTTCTCTCCCCTGAATAGAAGAAATTCCTCAAAATCCAGAGGAAAAATCTCAAAACTTACAGTCCGTCCTACGAGGGAATCCTTGAATTTTTTCCTTATGTCAAAGCTGGAAGAGCCGGAAACAACAAGTTTCACATTCTTATGATGATCGCAAAACAGTTTCAGCAACGACGAGGGATTGTCAAGATATTGAACCTCGTCTATGAATATGAAACATTTCTCGCTTTCATTTTTGATTATTCCCTTCTGACGCAGATATGCCAGGATATCGTCTATTCCCCCATTACATATAGAGAGAAAACGGCTGTCCTCTAGGTCAAAAAAATATTTTGCCTTCTTGATCCTGTCATACATCAGCCTCATAATTGAGGTCTTTCCAACCTGTCTTGCCCCATGAAGCACAATTATGTCGTCGGTATTTATGTATTTGCTTATTGTTCTGACAATTTTTCTTTCTATCATATAGGATAGTTTATATCAAATATTTTGCAAAGTCAAATTATAAAAAAATTGAATATTTTGTAAAGTATACTTATAAAAATATTGAATAATTTGCAAAGTGTACTTGTAAAAATATTTTATGTATAAGATTGCTTCGTCATTTCATTCCTCGCAATTGACGTTATAAGGAATTTCCTCAATTGCTAATTGCAAACTCGTGTATTGCCTTTGATGTCCTTTCCAGCTCTGCTGTTCCCAATGCGGGGAATGTGCCGATCCAGAATGAATTGTTCATTATGCTTTCCGTGTTAGGCAGAAGGGCATAGTCCGCCTCAGTAAGCTCGCAGGAGAATTTCAGATCGGAATTGCCAATCCTAAGCGGCACCTCGTTGTCAGTCATGGCGGGCTGCCGCAGAAGGTTTCCGGCGAAAAGCTGTCTTGTGCCTATTCCCTTGGATTCAATATATTCAACAAGCTGCTGTTTCGTGAACGGAGCGTTTTCCTTAACGGAAATAAGATAACCAAACCACGACGGCCTTGTTCCTTCCAGTGCCTTGGGCAGAATCAATACATTTTCCAGGTCTTTGAGGGATTCAGTCAGATATGCGGCATTTTCCGTCCTCTTCCGTATGAAATCTGGCAGTTTTTCCAATTGGGCAAGCCCTATTGCCGCCTGCCAGTCAGTTATTTTCAGGTTATATCCCAGATGGGAATAAATGTATTTGTGATCGTATCCCTGCGGCATATTGCCGTGTCTCATCTTGAAGCGGTTTCCGCAGGTATTGTCAGTGCCGGGCTTGCACCAGCAGTCCCTGCCCCAGTCCCTGATTGAAAGCAGAATCCTGTGCAGGACGGCATTGCTTGTGCATACAGCCCCCCCCTCTCCCATGGTGATATGATGTGCGGGATAAAAGCTGAATGTGCCGATGTCGCCTATCGTACCAGACTTGCGTCCATTCCATTCCGCTCCGAGCGCGTCGCAGGAATCCTCTATAAGCCACATTCCGTGCTTTTCGCATATTGCCTTTATCCGGGCTATGTCAAACATATTTCCGAGTGTATGTGCTATGAAAATGGCCTTTGTTTTCGGCGAGATCGCCTCTTCTACCCTGTCCGGGTCTATGTTGTATGTGGCATTTCCGCAGTCAACAAATACAGGTACAAGACCGTTCTGAACAATCGGTGCGACGGTGGTCGGGAATCCGGCTGCGACGGTTATTACCTCGTCGCCCTTTCTGAGCCGTCTTTCGCCTAATTTATGCGATGTCAATGCCGTCATTGCGAGCAGGTTTGCGGAAGAGCCGGAATTTACGGCAAGGGCATATTTCGCACCCAGGTATTCGGCGAATTTACGTTCAAACTCGTCGCAGAAACGTCCTGCTGTAAGCCACATGTCAAGACTGGCCTCTATCATGTTGGACAACTCATTGCCATCCAGCAGTTTTCCCGACGGAGGAATATACTTAAATTCTCTTTTTCCACCGAATTTGAAATCGTAATAATCCATTGCGGCCTTTACCGCTTTTTTCCTTAATGACTGTTCCGTTTTCTTGTCTTCCATAACAAATTTATCTTCCTGTGCCATAGCCCTCGTAATAATAGGACTGTTCTATTCCTTTGAAAATCATTTCACGGTCATTTACCCTGTCCGTCAGATTCGGTTGCAACAGAAAGCGAAGTTCCAAATCGTTGACAGGACTTCTTTCCATAGCCTGAAGATATGCCTCCTTGCCTACGTTCTGCCAGTCAATCACCTTGCCAATGTTCTTTTTCAGCATTAGATCAAGCCATATTCTCGTCGCCCTGCCATTGCCTTCCATAAATGGATGTGCGATATTCATTTCGACATATTTTGCTATTATCTGCTCAAAAGTGCCTTCCGGCATTTTTTCTATTGCCGCAAGAGCCTCTTTGAGATACAGGCTGTTGGCAAAACGAAAATTTCCTTTTGATATGTTCTTATCCCTTATCTGCCCTGCAAAATCATACAGCCCCTTGAAAAGATACTCATGTATATGCAGCAGACCTTTGACAGTGCCTGTTTCCATTCTGTTTATGTCGCCGGATTCGTACAATTTCCGTGCGTTGATTAGGCTGATCTCATCAATTTTTTTCTGTTCCATAATGACTTATGGTTTAATTTTAGCAAATCTATATAGGGAATTACCTAATGAAACGCGGAAAAAGTGCCTTTTTCTACGTTTCCATAATACTCAATTTGATTATCAAAAGTAAAGTGCCATCAAATGGCACTATAATTTTGTTAAAATTCTATAAGAGGATTTTAAACAAAAGGACACCATTATGAACAAAAATAAAAAAAACGGCAAAAAAAGGCTTAATAGGCAGAAAGTTGATTATAAAATAATGCAGCGGCTTTCCATAATACATGAAATGATAAAGGACGAAAAATACCCGTCGCGGCAGGACTTGGTTGAGGCCTGCAAGGAAATGTTTGAACTCAATAGGACGTCTGACATGTACTTGTCCATGAGCATAAGAACAGTGCAAAGGGACATTTACATATTGAAGAAGGGTTTCGGTGCGAAAATCGCATACAGCCGCCGCCTGGGAGGATATTATTATGAGAACCCGGATTTTGAGCTTGTATTCCACAACAAGATAACGCCTGAGCAGGCATTTTACCTGTCTATATGCAAAAGACTTCTTGAAGGGCTTAAAGGTACTCCCATAGCAAAAAAAATCAACAACATAATAGATTTTCTTTCCGGTTATGACGGCGACAATTCCTTTGCCAGCCGGATAGGAACGCTGCCGAAGCCTTACACGGCCAGTATTCCGCAGGAAAACTGGGATGCGGTAATGGACGCATTGAAATTCAACAGGATAATCGAATTTGATTACACAGGCCGGTACAAAAAAGAGAAAACGCATCGCCGTATATGGCCTTATCAGTTCATGCTTAACGACGGAACACCCATGCTTTTCGCCTATGACGAGCTTGCTGCCGGCGGAAAAGGCGGGGAAAGACTTTTTGTGCTGAACCGCATGGAAAACATAAAAGACACCGGGAAAACATTCAAACTGCCGGAAAATTACGATTTCGCCAGCCGCTGCCGTGGAGGACGTTTCGGAATGTTCATAAGTGATTACTGTGAGGAATACGAGATTGACCTTTACCATGATGCCCGCTATCTTGTGCGTGAATGTGTATGGGCAGACGACCAGGTTCTTATAGAAAATGATGAAAAGGACTGCACGACGATAAAATTCACGTCAGCCCAGTATCTCAAGATTCTGGAATGGGTGCTTGCCAGAGGAGACTGTGCCATCCCTCGCAAACCGGAACGCCTGGTAAACCTGTGGAAATACAGCATAACAAACATGAAATGGAATATGGAGCACAGATTATGAATTATATCGCAATAGATTTTGAGACGGCAAACCGGGATTCTTACAGTGCCTGTTCCGTCGGACTTGTGCGTTTCATAGACGGCAAGGAGACAGACAGCTGCCATGCCCTGATTAAGCCCCCATCAAGATTTTTTTACAGGCCGTGGACAGAGACAGTGCATCATATATGTTATGAGGACGTAAAGAACGAGCCGCATTTCCCGGAAATATGGAACAATACTGTAATGCCATTTATAATGAAAACGCCGGGGCTGCCGCTTGCCGCGCATAATGGCAACAGATTTGACATGAAAGTTATACGTGCCTGCTGCGATTATTACAAAATGCCTTATCCGCAGCTGGAATATTTTGACACGCTGCACATTGCAGAAAAAGCATGGCCGGAACTGAAAAGCCATTCCCTGCCAGAACTCTGCAGACATTTCGGCATAATATACAATGCCCATCATGCCCTGGACGATGCCCGCGCCTGCGGACTAATAACCGCAATGGCAGCCACGAAATTAGGAGCAAAAAACGTGTATGAACTACTATGCAAATGCGGATTAACGATGGGAAGATTTTAGGCGGTTAATAAATTGCACACCAAATCTACGCAGAATCTGCGTAGATTATGATTCGTAGACTTTTCCTAAGTATGGAATGAGTGATAGGTTGTAAGGTGAAAAATTTTAATTAGTAAATTTCCACAATTGCTCATTGCTCACTGCTAATTGCATCATCGTCGTATGTTTATGTAAAAGGACAGTGTCCTGTCCAGGTATACGGCTTCCCACAATGTTGATTTTCTTCTCGTATGCCTGTACCATACTCCGGCACTAAGCCAGTCCTTGAACTGATAGCCAAATTCAGGCCTGATGGAGTACAGTGTGTCGTATCTCTGTATGCCTCCTACTACCTTGGCATAGTCCAATATGTGATAATCAACCATGAGTGAGACAAAATACTTGTCTGTAAATTTGTGCGATGCGTAAATTGTAGTGTCAAAAGCGGTGAAAAACCTATTTTCGCCATACACGGTTTCTTCAAGATACCGCTGCGCCGTAATCCTTACCTCATTCTTGCTACGAGGTTTCCAATCCAGGGACAGGTGAAAACCCACGGTATTCACGTCATTTACCGCCTCAGGCACTTCAAAATTGTAACCTCTGAAGGCGTAGGATATTTTTGCATTGGCCTCTATCACCGGGGAGACATAGCCCTCCAGACCCAAAGCGAAAGATGCACCGGTGGAATCATTATCGCTGTTCAGATAATAGCGTCTTTTATGCTGACCATACTCAAAATACAAATTCGTCAATGGCGAAAAATTATAATACATAAGGCCATAAAAGCTCAGGCAATTCCTGTTAAACCTTCTTAGGAACTGAAATGGCGTAGACATATAATAATCCACCGTATTCTCCCCCTTTACTCCAAATCCTATAGGGAATATTGGATTTGTCCTAAGCGTAAAATAAACCAAGTTCTTATATCTTTTTGCCCTTTCCGTAATCTCATGGCTTACAGGGTCGGACGTGAACACATATCTGTCTCCCAGTTCAAAAAAATAGTTCCGAAAATGTGCCTGGGCAAGCACATCAGGGTAGCTGTTCCTCTCCGGCCTATATGAATAGTAATGGTAGCCCGCCGTTCCGTTTACGTTTCCTGTTATCGTGCTTTCTGGGAGCTGTCCGGAATATTCCCCCCCTACCTTTGGAGTGATTATGACAGAACCTTTCTCGTTTTCTGGGGTAAGATAGATATTGTCGTCGTAAGACAGTTCCTGTGAGGCGTGATACATGAACACGCCTGCATTGGCGTGAACATTAAAAATAACGGATAAAATAAAAAACAGTGCCAAACGGCACATCATGCCCGGCACTGTTTCAATTAGATACCGCATAATCAACTTTTAAAACTGCTATCCTTGATAAAAGCCCTTTTCAACGTATAAAGCAGGATTTTCAGGTCCAAAAGAAGTGATCTGTTCTCTATATACCAAAGGTCATAAGAAAGCCTTGTATAGGCATCCTTGTAAACAAGCTCGTCAGGCATATTTTCAGGAAGATCCTGCACACAATATGTAGGCGGAGCCTTGAAATTGAGCTGTGCCCATCCTGTCAGACCAGGCCTTACGAAGGTCCTTAACGAATGGTTGTGAACATGCATATTGAGATGCGTATTCTCCATTATGTATATCGGCCTTGGGCCAACAAATGACATATCACCCATCAGTATGTTGAAAATCTGCGGAAACTCATCAATACGAAAACGGCGCAATATGGCACCAAGTCTTGTCACGTCCTCGGTATTAGGGGTCATTGTTCGGAATTTATATATATGTATTACTTCAGCATTTTTGCCGATTCTTGCCTGTGTGAAAATTGGATCAAAACCATCAATTGCCTTTATAAGCAGCCATGTTATCAACATTGGCAACAGCAATACAAGTATCATACATGAAGAGACAACAATGTCAAAAGCCCTTTTGATTATATCCATGTTGTAGCTTTCATTCCTGTGTGACACCCTTCTTATAATCCAATTGAAATCTTTCAGACCTTCCAGAGGAACCCTGTTGAAAATCTTTTCATACATATAGAAATCGGTCTTAAGCAGACAGCCATGTATCAGATATCGGTTCTCTATGTTCTCCATCGCATCCTCATCATTGTAAAACAAATCGGATGTCACCACTATAAGATCAACATCGGCAGCGGTTTCCTTGTTTTCATTAGGACTCTTGTAATCTCCTATAATTTTGTATTTCTTGCTCTTCCTTAACATTGGCTTTATAGTATCCACTGTTGGAGATGTTCCGAACAAGATAGTCTTTATTCTATTCATTTACAGACAAAGCTCCTCATATATATACATATCGGTCTCGTCTGGCCGTATTTATGGCTCTATTATACATAAGATTTGAAATATTGGAAAAATCAATCAATACCTTATCTATAACAGAGCCTTTTATTTTCTACACATATTATAGCTCTTTTTCAAAATGATGTTAATAGGGCAAATTTGCTAAAATGTATATTATGCAGGATTTTTCTGTCCTAATGTCTGTTTATTATAAAGACAGTCCGGAATGGCTTAGGGAAGCAATAAAAAGCGTAATATCGCAGACCGCGAAGCCAAAGGAAATAATAATAGTATGCGACGGCCCCCTTACGCCGGAACTGGACAAGATTCTTGATGAGAACAGGGATTTTGTAAAAACACATCGTCTTGCAAAAAACATGGGATTGGGCGAAGCATTGCGGCAGGGGCTTGAACAATGCTCCTGTAGTCTTGTAGCACGTATGGATAGCGATGACATTTCCCTGCCGGATCGTTTTGAAAAGCAGCTTGCTGTTTTTGAGAAAAATCCGAAGCTGGCAGTACTGGGCGGCATGATAGAGGAATTTGATTCCCATACATTAAAGCCAATCTGTATAAGACAAGTTCCCCTTGAAGATGCCGGAATAAGGAAATTTCTTAAATTCCGGAATCCAATGAATCATGTAAGCGTGATGTTCCGCAAGGATGCCGTCATGAAAGCCGGTGGTTATCAGCCTTTCCCCCTGCTGGAGGATTATTATCTCTGGGCAAGAATGATGGCAAAGGGATTCAGGCTGATGAACATTCCCGACATACTGGTAAGGGTACGCATTGATGCGAATATGTTTGGCCGCCGCGGTGGACTTGCCTATTTCAGGAACAATCTTGCAATGTACGGAAAACTTAGGGAACTTGGCCTTATAACAGTACCGGAATACATATTCAATGCCTGCGTGCGTTTTACCGTGCAGGTGCTTATGCCAAAAAGCCTGCGTGGCAAATTCTACAAAAAGGCTTTGAGATAAAATCAGTCAAAAATGAAAAACATAGGAATACTTACGCATTATCACGTTCATAATCATGGGGCAATATTGCAGATGTACGGACTGACATACGTCCTTAAGGAAATGGGATTCTCCCCATTTACACTGACATACAGAAAGGATTTTTCCTTTATTGACGAAAAACTGCTGAACAAATACAATATATCATTGAAATCCATTCCTTTTTATATGTCGTACATGAAGGAGCAGGGCATATCAAAGACCATTTTCAATGTCAAAAAACGCAAAATTCTGGAAACATTCAAAAAAAACATTTTTGCCTTCAGTCCACTTTATGCAGGTGGAATGGATGCGGTCATTGTAGGCAGCGACGAGGTCTTTTCACTTGAAGCTGGCGTAAACATAATGATGTACGGACATTCAGTGCCTTGCAATCATATAATTTCCTACGCCGCCACATTCGGACAGACAGAGATACGGGAAATAAGGAAAAGAAACTGCGAGGCCCTGATAGCAAGCGGACTAAAAACATTCAAGGCATTGAGCGTAAGGGACCTACATTCGGCAGGAACAATAAAAAAACTCTGTTCTATTGAAGCCAGAATATGCCTTGATCCCGTCCTACTATACGGATTCAAAAAAGAACTTGAACAAAGATGCGACAAGATTCCAGAAAAGCCTTACATGATAATATACGCTTACGACAAAAGCCTAAATGACGAGCAGGAAGTAAAGGAAATAAGGAATTATGCCGCAAAAAAAGGCCTGAGAACGGTGTCGGCAGGCTTTTTCCACGATTGGGCAGACATAAACCTAAATGTTTCGCCACTGGAACTGCTGTCAGTGATAAAAAATGCGGATTGCGTAGTGACAGATACATTCCACGGCAGCGTAATATCCTCGCTTACGAACACTCCGTTTGCCGTGCGTCTAAGGGAACGGAATACAAACAAAATATCATATCTGCTAGGCTCACTGGGACTTTCCGAAAGGGCAATTGACGATTTTTCAGATCTTGAAGGCATTTTCAACAGGAAAATAGACTGGGATGCGGCAAATTCAAAAATCGCAATGCTCCGAAAACAGGGAATGGAATATCTCTGCGAAGCCCTTGGCCAGCCAAAGGAAAAAGGAAAATAAAATGTCCGACCCGATAAGAATTTTGCAGATTGTACCGTCGCTAAACCAGGGAAGCGGAGTATTGCAGGTCGCAATGAACTGGCACAGGAACATAGACCGCTCAAAAGTGCAGTTTGATTATCTTCATTACATAGATCCTGCCCTTTCCAGCGAGGATGAAATTGAACGGCTTGGCGGAAAATGCTACAGGCTGCCATATCCGTCAATGGCAAAACCCTGGATTTTCCTAAAGGCGGCAAAAGATTTTTTCAAGAATCACCGATACAGGACGGTACATTCACATATCACGCATCTCAATTTCTTTTTTTATCCGCTGGCGAAAATGTACGGAACAAAAAACATAATACAACATGCCCACGGCACGGAATGGAGCGACAAGAAGCTGAATGGGATAAGGAATTACCTGATGATGCATTCCGTATGGCCGCTTATGACAAGAAAACTGGCCTGCTCGGATCTGGCAGGAAAATACTGGTACGGCAAAAATTACGAGGTAATAAACAATGCCGTTGACCTGCAGAAATTCCATTTTGACGAGACCCTCCGTGTCAGAATGAGAAAGCAATTGGGACTTGAAGGCAATTTCGTCATAGGACATGTCGGACGTTTCAATTTGCAGAAAAACCACAAATTTCTTGTTGATATTTTTGCGGAAATAATAAAAAAGGAGCCTTCTGCGAGAATGATCCTGGTCGGGAGCGGCCCATTGCAGGAGGAAACACAAAAATACACGGAAGGCAAAGGCCTGTCAAAATATGTCTCATTCCTAGGGGTAAGGCCAGACGTTCCTGCCCTTATGCAGGCAATGGACGTTATGCCAATGCCGTCCCTTTACGAGGGTCTTCCCGTGTGCGGAATAGAGGCCCAGGCCTCCGGCCTGCCATGCGTTTTCGCAGACACGATAACAAGGGAAGTTCTTCTGCTTGAAAGCTCCTCAATGATTCCATTTGCATCAAGTGCGGATGCATGGGCTGCTGAAATTCTCAAACACAAAGGGAAAAAACGCATAGACGGAACAGAAACACTACGTCAGGCCGGTTTCGGAATAAGGGAAATAGCTGAAAGAATGCAGGAAATATATCTTTCCCTGGAAAAATGACTATGGAAAACAGACATTACGGGCTTGACCTGCTAAGGATATTGGCAATGTTCATGATAGTTCTGGGACATTCAATATCCCACTCCTATATAAAGGCAAGTGTCGTGCCTTTTGAACCGCAGTTCATAGCGGCGTGGCTTATTCTGGCATTCGTGCTTTCGGCCACAAACTGCTATGTGCTGATAAGCGGATACTTTCTTTCCGCAAGGGAAAACATAAACACGTCAAGGGCAAAAAAACTCCTGGGACTTACATTTTTTTATTCCGTATCAATGGCATTGATACTGTTTGCCTGCGGATTTGACATAAGTATAAGACAGCTGCCGCAGATTCTGCTGCCGGTGCTTACAAATACCTACTGGTTTATAACCGCCTATTTTGGAATGTTCCTGCTTGCCCCATACATAAACAGGCTTATAGCAATGCTTGAAAAACAGGATTATGTCAGACTGCTGGCGACAGGGGCATTTCTGCTTTGCTTATGGCCTACTTTTTTCATAGCATACCTTGGAAAGCTGTCCCCCCTGGCATGGATTGGCTGGTTCTGCTATCTGTACCTGCTTGCCGGGTACATAAGGAAATTCGGACTGCCTTTCAAAAAATGGCATTATGCGGCTGGATTTGTATTCTTCTCATTAATGGCATTCGCAAGCAAGATGGCATTGTCATACATTCTTCTGAAACATGGTGGAACGACAGAGGGCAGCGCATTCCTGTATGAGTACAATCTTGCAATAATGTTCCCTGCTTCCGTGTGCCTTTTCATGTGCTTTAAGGAAATCAGTATAAACAGCAGGCTGCCGCAAAGGATAATATCAGAAGCCGCCCCCCTGACCTTGGCCGTCTATCTTATAACGGAGCATTTCCTGTTAAGAAAGGCTTTCTGGAATGCCATTGTTCCGCAGAATATATGCGGTGGAATAAAAATGATGCTTACACTTGTAATCATATCGCTGGGAGTGTTCCTTTCGGCAATGATTATTGAGTACATACGCAGACTTATTGTGGGGAATTTTAAAAAGATATGTTCATAATACCCAGGCTATTCGGCGTTGCCATTTATACCTTGGTAATGCTGGCATTCGTGTTCATAGCGAAAAATTCAAAACCGCAGAATGAACACAGGGTGCTTATAGCCTATTTGGCCGCTCTTATCCTTATGGCATATCTTTATGTGCCATATATAACCACTGACCTGTTCAGACTCAACCCCATAGCAGACGCACTGGCCGCAATGCCTTTCTTTGAATTTCTGGATCTAATCCTGTCATCAAGATCGGGCATATTCACATTAATATATTTCAGATGTTTCCATGGCCTTCTTTCACCAGTAACATGTCTTGTTGTTTTCGGCACTATGCTGACACTCATTTACAGGAGCAGCCAGAAATCAGAAGCCCCAGGAGCGGTTTTGGCAGTTGTGCTTTTATGGATAATGACGAATGACTTTTATCTGGTATCCATAACGAACATACGCTCATATATGGCGGCATCCTTTGCGGCATACTGCATTTACAGGGAGGTATTCCTGCACAAATTTGGTCCGCTGAACGTTTTTCTATACCTATGTGCTATTGAGACACATTCCATGGGCATTGTGCTGGTGATGTTCCGTTTCGGTACATATATGCTGACCAGGGGACAGTTCTCCCTATGGAAAATGGCGGCATTTCCCCTTGTGATAATAATTGCCATTGTCGGAGCACCTTTTTATATGTCAATGGGTGCTGACAGCGCGGACAAGTTCATGCGTTATTATAACAATGATGTTTATTCCTATATCTGGGAACGCGTGATATTCACAATTCAGACGGGAGTGCAGATATACATATTGGCAAAGGCTTATGCGTTAAGGGTTTTCAGGGACAAGGATTTCATGTATTACAAGATCGTGGCAACCCTGGCGGTCGTAATACTTACTATATGCCACATCAGGGTGCCATTCATGCAAAGATGGATCATATTTTCCGCAATGCTGGAAATACCGCTTCTTACCGACGTGCTGAAAAAGGAATCGGAGGTAGGCGTAACAAGGGCAAGGAACTTCATGCTGGCAACCATGGTTGTCACATTCCTGATAGTGGTATCAAGGGGCAATCTTTGCAGCCTCAAATTCTGGGAATAACTAAGTCAATGCGGAAAAAGTAGCTTTTTCCGCATTGAAAATTGGCAGTTAGCAATTGGGGAAATGCCTATATCGTCATTGCGAACGGTAGTGAAGCAATCTAATTCAGGAAACACTGCTTTTGAAAAATATTTGTATAGATTGCTTAGTCATTTCATTCCTTACGATGATATGAGTTATCGTCATGCTGAACTTGTTTCAGCATCTCAACAACTTTATGAAATACTTAAAACAGGTTCAGTACGACAAAACGCAGTATCTCTATTATTCTTTAAAATACAGGAATCCTTTTTCAAACGCATAGGGATAAACAAAGGTTTTTATCCCATCTGAAAACTGCACATCAATTTTTGTTTTTCTGTTTCTAATGCGTATTATTGTTCCGCTGCCAAATTTATTATGTATTACAACGTCTCCTATTTCTGGAAAACGTTCTGAAGAATTGCTGGCTTTTTCATGTGAGGGAACAGCGTCAGCAACTTTTTTTATATTCTTATCTGTTAATTTTCCATCAGATTGAATAGGAATTATTCCAATTCCCATCATGGAAGCCTGCTGACCTGCATACAGTTCATCATATTCCTTTCTTGTAAGCACAGTGTCCCAGCCACCGACATTTTCGTTTTCATGCTTGTTAATGCCTGTGTAATTAAGCGACGAATTTTCATACCTTCTGAAGCCAAAAATGCCCTGATTCATTTTTTCCGGGTCAAACAGACCTATGGAACATAAAACGTCAAAATCACTTACATCAAGACCCGTCACTTTTTTAAATAAATCCGGCTCTATCTGCGTTATCACATCCTTAATGCATTGTTCCCTGTAATCCGTCAGATACATAAAAGCCGGAATACGTGCAGCAAGTTTAAGCAGGTTTTCCTGTATTTCCTTACGCAGGGATTTCATTTCCTGTTCCTCTTTTGTAAGTTCCTTTTTCTCCTTGTCAGTAGGCTTGCTGTCCTTTTCTTTTGCTTTTTTGATTTTTTCAGATCTGTTTATTATAATCTCTATATTTTCGTTCAGATTTCTAAAGCCCTCAATGCTCCTTAAAGCCTCCATTGCTTTAGGATTTGCCTGAAGTTTACGCAGAGTATCATTATCCACATGCACAAGCAAGGCTGTCTGCCAGCGTTTTGCAAGCAGCGTAGCTGATGTTCCGGAATATGTTATGTCAAGCACGTCCTGGGCGGATATTTTGTTCATTCCCGCACCGTCAAAGGCAAGAACAGGCAGAAATTTTATAAAATCCTCAACTTTTTTTTCTGGGGAATCCTCGACCGTGCTTAATTTCATGCTGTAATCAGAGATCTGCCTTAACGCACGTTCAAGAGCAAAGTCAAAAATATAACATTCCTTTTTTATGACTATAAGATTTCCTCTATCATCTTTTGCCGTCCATGGGGACTGAACGCGGAATGCCGTCTGAAAATAAGTCTCAGGAGATTTAAGATTGCGCAACATAAAGACACCTGACCACGGACGTACTGTCACGCCTGTAGTCAGCTTGCCGCAGGACAATGTAATTGTTTTTGTTTTAAGCGGATTTCCCATTGACTGCTCAACAGGAGGAAGGGCTTCAATGCCATTGCCGGCTTTTGTTCCCGCACAGACAATTATCTCATAGTCATTGAAAAACTTATTCTGTTTTTGTCTTAAAAGATTATACATGGCATGGCATGAGGCCACATTAGGCATAAACCACAATGTATGGGAAAGAACATTCAGCAAGGTCGTATCGGAATATGGCATTGGAGGCTTCTCGCTGCCTAACTTCAGGCCATCTATAAAATTTCCTTTGCCCTGTATAAGGTCAAGCCATTTCTGCACATAATCCTCATACACGAATCTTGATGTTTCGGGCTTGTCTTTTTCAGCAGGAACGGCCTTAAAAAATTCGTTTATGTCAAACTCGTCATAGCCTTCGTTTACTGCTATTTCCGTCATGGAATCAGGAATTTTATATGTAAGCATTACCATTTTCGGCAATGCCTTATAAGGATTTTCCCCATTCTTATCGTTCCAATTTTCCTTGGCATCCTGCTCATCGGAATATGTCCAGCTGAAAATCTGTTCTTCAATAAATTCTCCGGAATTTAAAGCCCTGAAAGGCGTGCCTGACAGATACAGATAATGGGATGTCTTTATTGGCAGCCAAGTCTCGTTTATGGCATTGTCAGCCTCATTTTCCTTGTATTCCTCATAGTCAAAATCAGGATCTTCCTCATCTGATTTTTCAAAGAGTTGTTTTGCGTTTTCCCTCCATGCTCCAAAATGATACTCGTCAAAAATCACCATGTCCCATTCCGTATTATGGATAAATTCGTTTTTGGCCTTAATGCCTCCGGCCTCGTTTGTTCCAAGAGCATCCTGAAAAGACACAAAAACAACTATGGGCTTATTCTGATCGCAAGCATAAAACTGACCGTCAATTTTGGAAGCATCATATTTGGCCTCCTTGTTTGACACAAACTGCCAGCCTTTGAAATCATTATGATGCATTAAGTCCGACTGCCATGCGGATTCTGCCGCAGGCTTGAATGTAAGGATAAGCACCCTTCTCATTCCCATTGCTTTTGCCAGCTGATATGAGGCGAATGTCTTGCCAAAACGCATTTTTGCGTTCCACAGGAATTTAGGCACAGCGTCTGGTTCTTCTTTTTTTATGCGGACAAAATATTCCATTGTCTTATGCACCGCATCCTGCTGTTCCTGCCGCATTGGGAAATCTTCCGTGCGGTTGCCATCGTAGCGTATGTTGTTTTTTATTTCCTTTACCGCTGTCTGCAAATCCTCTGTACTACATTTAAACCATTCATTGTTTGTACTGCCCTCAAAAATTATTTTTTTGAAATTTTTACGTTCCAGCAGATTATGAACATCATTGTCTGTAAAGCAAGTGCCATCCGCCCTCATTGCACTTTCTGTAAAAATTGTTCTGTGAGGCACGGCGGCTGTATGCAGCTGTTCGTTTATTCTTGTTTCAACATCCTGACGGTCGGTATAGCCGATTTTTATATATCCGGCATGGTCAGGCACGGTAGGCAATATATATCCATATATCTGCGGTTCAATGGATGGGCGATTATGCAGAATTTCGTTTAAACTTATATGTGGCATTATTTGTCCTCCATTGGCTTTATCATGGATTCAATAAAGGAAATCTCCTCTTGCGAAAGACCATATTTAGCATACAGTTTTTTATCCGTCCATTCCTGGCTGAAATCCTGCAATGGGACGAATTGGTATACTCTGCGTGTAGCATTTTGTGTATTTTTAATCATTAAAACCATAAAACGAAAGAATTTTGTTCTAATATAGGACAAAACATTATTTGCAACATCTTTATTCTGGAAAGGCCCAATTAAAAGATATGTTTCCGTACAACAGGTATTAGGTTCGCCTAAAATTGGCTTATTAAGGATTTGATGCGGAAAATCTTCTCCAGCACCATATGCAAATGAGATAAAAATTTTATACGAATCTATCCAGTCTTTATGTTGTGGAATTTGCTTTCTGCTAATATACCCTATTGTTTTATTGGCATATATTTTAACAGAATTGTCAAAAAAAGAATTATCAAATGTTCGGAAATCAGATGCCAAACCAAATGGTTTACGGGAACTGACCAAAGATTCAAAGGATAGTTCTTTTAAATTTTGTACTTTTTTTAGAATTTTCACA
>R20__coassemble_379_pt1 | contig 34038 bp, 26 predicted proteins | sample R20__metabat2_high_PE_044 | metagenome-assembled genome bin R20 | reverse complement strand
ATTTACAGTTAGAAGTTAGTAGTGAGTAGTTAAGGAAATTCCTTATATCGTCATTGCGAACGATAGTGAAGCAATCTGATTCAGAAAGCTCCACTTTTTATATAACAAAAGATTGCTTCGTCATTTCATTCCTCGCAATGACGTGTAGTATTGGCGTGATATAAATATTGGCTTTATATGCGTTTTGCTAACTTTATATACGTCAAGAAGCAAAATTAGGCAGAACACGGATTATTATGGACAAGATTATTATTTCCGGGGCACGTTCCCACAACCTTAAAAACATCAGCTTGGAAATACCCAAGAACAAGCTCGTCGTCATTACTGGACTTTCAGGGTCTGGCAAAAGCAGCCTTGCATTTGACACGATTTACGCAGAGGGACAGCGTAGATATGTGGAATCGCTTTCCGCTTATGCAAGGCAGTTCCTTGAACAGGTTGACAAGCCCGACGTGGACTCCATAGAGGGGCTTTCCCCGGCGATAGCAATCCAGCAACATGCGTTGTCAAAGAATCCGCGTTCCACGGCAGGTACGGTCACGGAAATTTACGACTATCTACGACTTCTTTTCGCAAAGACTGGAAAGCCGGTATGCCATAAATGCGGCACGCCGATACAAGCCAGGACACAGCAGGCCATAACAAAGGAAATACTGTCAAGATACGACGGCAAAAGAACCGCAATCTATTCACCAATGTTCAGGGGTAAACAGGGAACTTACGAGGAAGTTTTCGCCAGGCTGAAAAAAATGGGCTTCATCAAGGCCAGGATAGACGGCAAAATTTATACACTGGAGAATCCCCCCACCCTAAAACGATATGTCAAGCATGACATTGATCTTTTCATAGACGAGTTCACAATAAAGGAAGACAATGCTGAACGCCTGACGGAAGCCGCCGCACTGGCACTGAAACATTCAAAAGGACTGCTGAACATAGTATACGGCGAGGAAGAGGAAATTTACAGCGAGAACAATGCCTGCCCGAAATGCGGCACGAGCTTCCCAGAACTTGAACCGAGGCTGTTCTCATTCAATTCCCCGAATGGGGCCTGTCCTGCGTGCATGGGACTGGGTGTAAAGATTGAGATTGCCCCGGAACTTGTCGTGCCTGATGAGACGCTTTCCGTAAACGATGGCGCGCTTGCGGCATGGGCAAATCCTGTGACCACTAGGACGCATCGTTGGAAAGGCGCATGGGCCGGATATTATGCGGACATGATAAACGGGGCGGCATATTCCAACGGCATCAATCTTGACACTCCGTGGAAAGAACTGCCGCAGAAACACAGGGACATTCTTCTGTATGGCGACGGCGATTTTGAGGGCGTGATAAACAATCTTGAAAGGCGGCACAAGAACAGCGAATCCGACTATGTGAAAGAGGAGATTTATTCCCGATTTATGCACGAGAAAACCTGCCCGGTATGCAAGGGGCTGCGTCTTAAGCCGGAGGCATTGAGCGTTTATGTAAACGGAAAGAACATAGCAGGTGTCACGGAACTTTCCATAGAACAGGCATTGCATTTCTTCACAAATCTGAAATTACAGGGAAATGACACAGTCATAGCGAGACAGATTTTAAAGGAAATCAAATCCCGACTTTCATTCCTGAACAATGTAGGGCTGGGGTACGTCTCGCTTGACCGTCCGTCTGAGACGCTTTCCGGCGGCGAGGCACAGCGAATACAGCTTGCAACACAGATAGGCTCAGGCCTGACAGGCGTTCTCTATGTACTAGACGAGCCGACAGTCGGACTGCATCAGCGGGACAACAACCGTCTTTTGGGAACATTAAAATCATTACGGGATCTAGGCAACACCCTGATTGTGGTTGAACACGACGAGGAAGTCATTAGGGGGGCAGACCATATAATTGATCTTGGACCAGCCGCCGGATTACAGGGTGGCGAAATAATGGCACAGGGCAGTCCGTCGGAAATTATGCAAAATCCTAATTCCGTGACAGGACCATATCTCAAAGCTCAAAAGAAGATAACCCGTGTCCTGAAGAAGCCTTCCGGCAAATGGCTGGAATTTAGGGGCTGCTCTCATTTCAATCTGAAGAACATAGACGTTAAAATACCCCTCGGAGTTATGACGGGAATATGCGGCGTTTCCGGGTCTGGCAAATCCACGCTGATGTACGAAATAATTTACAAGGCATTGGCAAGGCAGATGTACCGTTCAAAGGAACTGCCCGGAAAATTCAGGGAAATGCTCGGCGTGGAAAATCTTGACAAGGTAATCATAGTAGACCAGTCCCCCATCGGGAGAACGCCCAGATCCAATCCTGCGACATACAGCGGCGTTTTTGACCATATACGGAAACTATATGCGGAACTGCCGGAATCCAGACGCAGGGCATTCGGTCCGGGAAGATTCTCATTCAATCTGAAGGGAGGCCGCTGCGAGGCCTGCCAGGGCGACGGCACGCTGAAAATATCAATGCAGTTCCTGCCGGATGTCTATGTCAAATGCTCCGAATGTGGCGGACACCGTTTCAACGAGGACACCTTGACGGTACAGTTCAAGGGCAAGAGCATAGCGGACGTTCTGGAAAGCTCAATAACGGAGAATATGGAGCTATTCAAGGACATTCCAAAGATACACCGGATCTTGCAAACCATGTCCGACGTGGGACTTGGATATTTGAAACTAGGACAGAGTGCGGACACACTGTCCGGAGGCGAGGCACAAAGGCTAAAGCTTGCGGAGCAGCTGTCCCGCAAGGCCACAGGAAAGACGCTTTACATTCTTGACGAGCCTACAACAGGACTTCACTTTGCGGACATAGACAAGCTGACACAGATTATGCACCGTCTCACGGAATCCGGCAATTCCGTACTTGTGATTGAACACAATATAAGCGTATTGGCCTCCTGCGACTATCTGATAGAATTAGGCCCAGAAGGCGGCGGCAATGGCGGAAAGCTGATTTATTCCGGCCCTGCCAATGGCATAATAAAGGCAAAAAACTCCCAGACAGCGGAGTTTTTGCGGGAATATTTCGGATAAATTGGCAATTAGCAGTGAGCAGTTAGCAATTGCGAAGTTTTCCAATGATCAATTAGCAATTATGATATGCAATTTATCTCAGATCACCTGACAAATATATTGGGTTTGACCTTTCCACCTTCGCTCAGTTTTAACGTGTAGATATTGGAATTGCCAACTGAGCGGCATTGAAATGTATAGGAAAAACCGTTGGGAGATCCATTGTTTGATCCATTTATGCAGGAAATATTGCCATTGTAATTAGGATCTATTGTAGACAAGTATGTTCCTATTTCCGCATTTGCTTCCAGATTCGCAGCAGATGTGGAAAAAGATTTCGCACTTTGTGTATATCTGCCCATTACCCAGCCAACCAAAGACACGGCTATATAGGCGAGAATAACGCACACAGTCAACGTTTGCAGTAAAACCGATCCTTTTCTTTTTTTCATAATCAAAAAAACTATATTATTTTCTAAAGCCATTCGGTGTCTTTTTTAATCCAAATGGTGTTTTTGTATTTTTTCCTGTTTCAGATCTTCCCGTAGAGAAATTGGAAAAAACAGAGGTTTTCTGATTTCCCGTCTTTTGGCCAAGCCAGGCATACATCTTGTCCTGGAAATCATTGATATTCCTAAACCTGTAAACATCCCAAAGTATATCCGTTTCCTTTTTGCCATCCCTCAGCTTTGAACAGAAATTTTTAAACTTTATATTGGAGTTGTTATTCGTATCTGTCAAAAATGATATTATCGTATAAGCCTGCAGATACCAATACGAGATCATATCATCATCAACACCATCAAGATTGGAGTCAAAATAGGCAGGCATCTGAAATGTCTTTATATTTGGATATAAAAGCATTGATCTTTCCCATGGGCCGTTTCCACCATAAACCGTATTGCCAAGGTAATTTGCGATGCCCTCGTCAAGCCACAGGGGAGGTTCCTTCTTTTTCTCCATAAAGAAACTACGAAGGTAAAGATGCGACAGCTCATGTGTGATTGTTGCCTTTAGATCGGTCAGATCATTATTCAGATAAAGCACGACTATTTTCTTTTCTGGCAAGGCAATTCCTTCAGACCACTCCTGTGGCTTGAACTCTCCTTCCAGGTAATTTTTCTTGTTGGCATAAAGATAAATGCTAGGTGATTCCTTGTCTATCCACGAGGGAAAAACTGGGAATTTAAGCCTCATATTCTTCAAGGTGGATTCCAAATGCATTGACAATGAGCCTACTGTGCCTTCAGTTCCCTTTTCATAAAAAAACTTGAAATGAGTAAGTTTCTTAAGCCTCCATTCCGTACGACTTCCTTCCTCCACCTCATAATTCTTCAAATGAACATTTCTTTTTCTTGCATAAACCGAGGGATCCTCCTGGGAATCATCAGTCTTTTTTTGTGGCTGCTGCTGTTTTGTCTTCTGATTGGGATTGGTCTGTTTTTCAGGCTTTGCCGCATCACTTCCTGTCCTGTTCTTTTTATCCACAGGATTGGTTTTGACCAGGATTGGATCCTCTTTTTCAACCTTGAAATCCTTTAATGATATTTTTTTCTCAGTATTTTCAGTTTCAGACGAGGTGTCCTTTATGCTGTTCTTGATATCAGTGACAACAGTTGTGGATTCCTGTGATTCCGGTTCCTCATCAGGCAACGGGGACAGGGATTGTATCTTTATAGTTTGGGCAGAAAACACACATGCAAAAACAAAATAAACAAAAAAACATCTGAAAATTCTGTTTAATGACAAGGATTTCCTATACATAATTATTTTGAAAAGAGATTACACGTCATTGCGAGTAGAATTGCTAATGCGGAAATCTCTAAAAACCATTCTTTTTTGCTTGGAATCAATTTTTATATCTAGTATTAAATTGAATACAGTATACACTTCACAATTTCGCCAATGAATATTCTGCAATCAATATCTCAACACAGCATATTATGAACTAAGTACCAAGACACGAATTAACTATATCTGAATTATCGTACGGCAAGTTTAAATAAAACACAACTCTTTGCGTTTTGGTATTATTTCCAGTATTCACAACAGTTGGATTCGTACCCCAATGTTTATTACCTTGGCCCTCCCCGCACGGTCCAGGGATATAACCGCCATAAATCATATAGCTCGCATAACTATCAAAATCAACATTAGCAAAACCAGTAGCCTCACAGTTAGATTGGTTGCCAGAAAAGCAGGATGACAAAACCGCAGAGAAATCGTGGCTAGGAGCATCATATCCCATGCTGCTAAGTTCCATAGTGTCACTTAGGCTAGCACTTAGGCTAGATCTTGCAAGAATCCACTGTGTAAGAGTAACGGCAATATAGGACAGCACCATGCATATAACAAGCGTCTGTAGCAATACGCTTCCATCCCTTACAGCAAAAATTTGTCTTATCTCTTTCATATATGCCTCCTTATCTAGGCTGCATTACTGTAAAGTAAGCTTCAAGTGTGTAGTCAACAGGGGTCTGCGTCGCATTGTCAGCATAATTGGAATTCCACACAGTATTCAGAAAGACATTTATCGTCTGATCATTATGAACAAGACGGGTATGCGTTGGAGCGTCCTTCCTGTTTGTCATGCTGGATGTAGTAGTAAGATCCGTTGGCTGCCGGATTCTGGAAAAAGCATCCATAAAGGCATTGCTGCTGTTGAGATTGCTAATCCTGTTAGCCAAAAGAATACGTCCAGGACCAGTCACGCCGCATGTGGAATTTACATCATAACCATTATAACCGAGTGAGTTTACATGTCCCAAGACACCATCAGGGCAACCCGCACAACCTGACATACTTCCTGTATAGTACCAAAGCCTGCGGCTGCCGTCTATGCAGAACCTGTGCCACTTGGGAGCCGGAGCTCCAAGAGTAGCCGGGTCAGCCATAGGACAGCATGGGGATGCATCTGACGATACGTTTGACAGTACAACCAGATTGTCTCCGGAACTGCCCTCGCCTGGCAAAACTATGTTTGTAGCCTGTGCCATGACATTTGCAATGGCACGCATGGCAGTTGAGACATCGGACTTCAATTTGTCAGAACGGAAATTCTGCAATACATTGCGGTTGGCAGCGTAATAAACACTTACCATGGACAGAGCCACAAAGGAAAAAATCATAGTGGCAACCATAACTTCCATCAATGTGAAGGCATTGCGCTTTTTCATCATCTGTCCTCCGGGATCTCTAGATTGAAATGGACGCTGCGGCACTGATTCAAAGTATCCGCGGCAGATGTACAATCATCAACACTAACGGTATAAGTAAAGGTTGAGCCGTAAAACTGCGGCATATTTGTTAACAGAAATTCCAAATGATGGGTGTAGTTTTCCTGCAATGCCCAGACGTTTTCACCATAAATGTTGTTATTTGGATTGGCTGCCGTAAATCCTGTGGCAGTCGTCCCGACATAGGGCTTCAGATATTCCTGGGCAGAACGGAATACAATGGCAGCAGATTCCTTCTCGTCAGCCTTGGCATGGGAATACCTTGTGGAAAGGATAACTGAAAAAATTCCTGTGGCGGTTATGGCAGATATAAGCACAGCAATAGTCACTTCCAAAAGAGACTGACCCTTTCTTTTTCTGATAATATTCATGCTCTGATATCTCCTTGATTCGTAATAAAGACAAACCTGTCAGGACATTTATGGACAGCTCGGAGAGGCTGCGTGTGTCGCATTTGGAAGCATCTTCTTACATACATTGTCCTGGTCAACATATCCTATATTGGCCCCCCATGAATTGGGAGTTGGATACAGCATACATGCAACAGTATTGGTCTGCGACATCGTAACACCTTTTACAGAGCAGGATGACGCACCATAGGCTGCCGTGGCATAGAATACCTTTCTCTTGTCCGTGGATTTTGGCCACGATGACTGTGATATATATTTCGCACGAACGAGATATGGCATAGTCGCATTGTTGCCATAGTAATTCTCCGCAATACATACCGCCCTGTTGGTAGGATGGTCCATCCAGCACATTTTCTGGGCAGAACCTATTAACATCATCATTCCAAAACCATCAGTGATCCTGGAGCTGTCAACAGTCTTCAAATACTGTGGGGTGGCAACACTGGCAAGTATTCCAACAATCAGTACCACGATAAGAACTTCCATTAATGTAAAACCCTTTCTAAAAGACATAATAATCTCCTTTAAAATACAACACAATAAGCTTAAAACTACAAGTAGCAAGCCAAATTATCATCAGTCGCCGTTAAGGTTCAGATTTCCTCCTATTGTGGGACAGTAATCTGTACCCATTTTTTTCTGACATTGGCCATATTGAACATAATATGCTGGCCCTACCGATGAATTTCTCTTGGCCGTGCATGCCTCAAGCCCCTCACTATTTATGGTTATTGGAGAAGTTGTAGCTGAAGTCATAGAACATCTGGTATCTATGGCTGTTGAAAACACATAAAGCATGGTGTCCCAGGACTTGTTTGACATATACTCCTGGGAAACAATATTCGGAGTTGCCATTGTGCCTGTAAGCTGCATCGCAGGACACTTGGTCTCATCAGTAAGATTGTTTATGCGACAGTTTTTCTGAGCAGATGCTATCTGCATCATTGTGCCTATGGCATCTGTGGCACGGTTTGCCTCCATTGTCTTCTGCATGGAAGGCACAGCCGCTGCGGCCAAAATACCCACAATCAGTACGGTAATCATCAGCTCTATAAGGGTAAATCCTCTTTTAGATTTCATACTTGCTCCCAGGAGTTCCAAATTACATGCTTCCGCCATCCATTGAGGACATCTTGAATATTGGAATGAAGATTGACATGACAAGAACACCGACAACTCCGCCCATACCTACCAGCAGGATAGGATCAATCATCGCGGTAAAGCGCGCTATGAACTGATTTATCTGCTGTTTATAGAATGCCGAAAGAACAACTATGATGTCAGGCAGCTTACCAGATTCCTCGCCCATCCACATCATCTGTGTAACCAGACCTGGGAAAATTCCAGTCTTCTTAAAGGACTCGGATATTGAACGGCCGCCGGCAATATCTGCCTTAGCCGCCGTAAGGGCATTTTTGAAAACAAGATTGCTCTTGAACATGTTTTCAAGAACAGCCACTGAATTCAAAATACTTACACCGCTGCGCAGCAAGGTTGACATTGTTGTAAGCAGCTGCTCCAGCTTCATGTTCTTCATCAGGTTGCCAAACAGCGGCAATGAGAACATAAATCTGTTCCAGTTTAGCAAACCCGACGGAGTGGCTATGTATGCCTTAAGTCCCCATACTATCCCAGCTATTACCAGAATTGTTATCAGTGCGTACTGGGTAAGCAAATTGGAAACCATCATGACGGCCTTTGTAATCGCAGGCAATTCCATGTGGAAGTCCTCAAAGATTTTCGCGAATGTAGGGACAATAAATACCATGAAGTAAATGAGGACACCAGTGGCACCCAAAGCCATGACACTAGGATATGCCAATGCTGATATTATCTTGCCCTTAAGCTCTTCCTGTCCACGGACATAATCCGTTATCTGCCTTAATACAGTGGCAAGCTGTCCTGAAACCTCACCTGCCTGAACCAGGGAACACCATATCTCGTCAAAGACCCTGGGATGCTTTTCCAATGCCTTGTGCAAGGCTCCTCCCGCAGAAACCTCCTTGTAAACCATTCCAAGGCAGATTTGCAGGTTTTTGTTTTCAGCGTGCTCACTTAGCAACCCAAGGGCACGTACAAGCGGAATACCGCCAGCTACAAGTGTGGAAAGCTGCTCTCCAAAGAATACCATATCGGATCCCGGCACCTTGCCGTAATCGCCTTTCTTCCCACCAATTATTATTCCCTTATCCTTGTCATCTTCTGCTATTGACAGGATAAAGAAACCTTTTGATTGCAGGGATTGTACTGCCGCGTCTTCGTCGTCAGCACCTACTACACCTGTTGTCACATTTCCGGAACTGTCTTGTACTGTATATGAATATCTAGGCATAAATCACCTTGTCCATTAAATTTATTAATAGTATAGCATACTTTTTTTCAAATGGCCAAAAAATTATCTTTCGGTCACGGTGACGGCAAGCATTTCCTCAACTGTTGTAAGACCTGCCATTACCCTGTGCCAACCTGCCGCACGGAGATTGCATGCACCGCTCTTTGCGACTTCCTTTTCAAGCCTCTGAACGTCAGCATCCTTGTAAATGATGGCCTTCATGGCTTCCGTATTAAAATATATTTCATAAATCGCACGACGACCCTTATAGCCCATGTTGAGACATTTTGGGCAACCTATTGCCTTGTAAAACACAAGCTTGTTCGGATCTGGAAGCGGATCAAGCATACACTCGCTATTGAACTGCTCTATCAGTTCCCTTGATGGCTTGTATGGCTGCTTGCAGAACGGGCATAGCTGCCTTACCAAACGCTGGGCGGCAACTACCAGCAAGGTACTTGCCAACAGATATCTTTCAATTCCCATATCAATCAGACGGGGAACTGCTTCCAAGGCACTGTTGGTATGCAGAGTGGAAAGCACAAGGTGGCCTGTCATAGCGGCCTTAAGGCACGCTTCGGCAGTTTCATTATCGCGGACCTCGCCGACGAGAATAATATCCGGGTCCTGACGAAGGAAGCTACGCAGGCCGGCGGCAAATGTCAAGCCAATCTGCGCCTTGATCTGCACCTGGCTTATGCCTTCCATCTTGATTTCGACAGGGTCTTCCAACGTCATTATGTTGACCTCGGTAGACTTGATAGTGTTAAGGACGGCATTAAGCGTAGTTGTCTTTCCTGATCCGGTAGGTCCGGTAAGGAACAGAAGTCCGTTCGGAGCACGTGCACCGGCAAGGAAGTCCGCCTTCTGTCGAGGTTCAAAGCCAAGATTGTCAATTTTAAGCTCAACCGCGCCTTTGTCAAGAATACGAAGAACCAGCTTCTCGCCGAAAACCGTAGGACATACGGAAACACGGGTTTCAATAACACGGTTCTGGTATTTTATTGAAAAGCTGCCGTCCTGAGGCAGACGACGTTCAGCCACATCCAGTCTGGCAAGAATTTTCACACGGGAAATAACGGAATCAAGAAGTTCCAATGGAGGAGGAGTGCGTTCATAAAGAACACCGTCTATACGAAGACGAAGTGATACCTTTGAGTCAAATCTCTCTAGGTGAATATCACTTGTACGCTCCATAATGGCCTGCTTTATTATGGCGTTCACCAGCTTTATTGACTGTGCTCCCTTTGAGTTTGAACCAATGACGCGGTCAAGATCCAATTTTCCGTCTGGGTTAAGTCCATCGTCAACAGAATCGCTTGAGCCCTCGTTTTTGTCATCAATAATATCATCAATTATGTTCTGACTGCTGTAAAATGAGTCTATAGTCCTTAAAATCTGATCCTTAGTTGAGACAAAGAGCTGTATCTCCATGCCGCTCATCAGTTTTAGGTTGTCCAACAGCAACATATTCGTTGGATCACATACTGCGACGGCCATTATGCCGTCTTCCATAAACAATGGAACTACGGCATTGTCACGGCAAAACTGCTCGGAAAGTATTTTTTCCAGTCCCTGCCCCTTTTCCGGTGCAAGGACATGGTTGTCAATAGACGCATAAGGAATGCCCAGTTGCTTGCTCAATCCCTGTGCAAGCTGGGTTTCGTTTATGAACTGTAGTTTTACGCAGGCCTCACCTATAAGACATGCATTCTGATTCTGAAATTTAAGAGCCTTTTGCAGCTGTTCCTCATTGATCCAGCCCTGCTGAATCATTATTTCGCCAAGTCTTTTTGCCATTTTTTCCGCCTTTTCTATTATAAAACAGACGGGGATTTAAATAATTCCCCGTCTGTGCGTTTAACGCATATTCATGCCATTAGTCAACAAGTATGGTAGGAGTTACGAAAATAACAAGGTCAGTATTTTCGCGGGATGAGCTTACACTGGTAAACAGCCAACCCACGATTGGAATGTATCCCAAAAGGGGAACCTTCCTAACAGATTTTGTTTCCGTAGAAGTAAGAAGTCCACCCAGAACAACTGTCTGTCCGTTTTTGACACGGACAAGAGTTTCAGCCGAACGTTGTAGAGGGTTATATACTTCGGTTGACAATGAGGATTGTGTCACCGTACCATATTTCGCTGATATGTCAAGAGTAATAAAACCGTCCTTGTTTACCTGCGGTGTGACCTCCATCTGAATACCTGTACCATCATCCAATCCCGCATCGGTAGCACGGTCTGCCGCACCAGTGGTAACACTTCCAGAGTTATTTTCTGTCTGTTCACCAGGACCTATGGCAGGATTTTCAAATGTCTTCATTATTGCCTTGTGGTTGTTCATTGCAATAATCTTGGGTTTGCCAAGATAACGGCCTTCACCACGGGAAATCATTGCCCTGAACTGGGCCTTGAGCTGCTCAATTGAGAAAACACCATATTGCAAGCCAGTCTCATCAAAGGAGAATGACAATCCAGAAGGAGCAGAAGGAGTACCTGAACCACTATATGAACCAAAAAACTTCTTCCACTGGGAATTTGAGAAGAACCCAGGCCTGAGCAAGGCATCCGTAGTATGGGCGCCGCCTTGGAAATATGCCATTTCACCCTTCTCTCCGCCCCATTCTATTCCGAGCTCATTCTTTCTGGAGGTATTGATTTCAACAATCTGAGCCTCGATAAGTATCTGTGGGGCTTTCTTGTCAAGCTCCGATATAATCTGCTCAACCTGTGGGAATGTTTCAGGAACGTCTGTGACGATAAGGGCATTAAGTCTAACATCGGTCTGAACCCTGCCCCATTCTCTTGAAAGAACGCTCCTAAGTACCGGGATGATTGCAGGAACACCCGTATCTGTGGAATTATTATCTTCTCCCGAAGATGAACGAGGATTTCCAAGTGCTGCTGGGTCAGAACCATTCGCCCCCGTCTTCACGTTATCATTAGATCCTGAAGCAGTGACATCCTTCATCAACGGGATATAGTTGAGCGTGTAAATCTTTGTCACAAGATTTGGCTGTTGCAGAGCCGGCTTTGTGACAATATACTGATAATTGGAGCTGCCTACACGCTGATATGTAAGGCCCTTCATTTTTAATATGAGCTCCAATGCGTCGCGAACCGTGGATTTTTTCATAAATATGGTTGTTGTCTTGTTTTCCACATTGTCCGCCAACATGAAGTTTACACCTGACTGAGCAGTTATGACATCCAGAATCTGGGCCAGTCTGGTATTTGTAAGACGAATTGGACCCACCATACGGTTAAGAGGATCAGATGCCTCCTTTCCCTCGTACAGAGGTGTGTCTTTTTGGGATTTCCCGCCAATCTGCACAGGCGTTCCTGGAACGGCAACCTTGGGCATAGCTGTAGAAGATGATGACGTAGACTCCTCATCCTCTATTATCGGGCTTCCGTTCATATCATCAAGAGGACCAGCATTAAGACTTCCTATTGGAAATATTGCCTGCTCCGCTATAAAAATACCGCATAACAAAAGTTTTACGAGCTTCATATTTACTCCTTGCCTTTTTAGTTGTTGTACTAAATCAATATCTGCTACTTAAATTCTTGGTAGCTGTCTTACCCTTATAATCTATTACTATATAATTTCCGCCAACTGATTTCAACTTCACAGCGTTTTTATAGGGTTTTCCCATTTTTATAAACTTGCCCCTCTCATACCAATCGCCGTTTATCAGAGCCATTGTTCCAACTATGCCAGTCACCTTCAGCCTTTTTAAAATGACGGCAATATGGTCTATCTTCGGGGCTTTTTTAGCCGCGGCAGCAGATTCTGGCTCACTTCTGGCCCGTAGGGCCTCCTCTTCAGCCCTTCTTGCAGCTTCCTCGGCATCCCTCTTTGCCTGCTCCTCCATTCTTATTTTTTCATAATCCCTAGGAGACATCATCGGGTTGTGATTGCGTGTTGGCTCATAATAGGATTTGCCAGCTGGATGCTCTTTCTTAGGCTTGACTTCAGCCTTCTTATCCTCAGCTTCAGCTGGAATCTGATTTTGAGCCACATTGTCAGTAGCCGTCTCAGAATCCTTTTTCTCCTGCGTCTGTTGCTCACTGACACTTTCAGGCTTATTTTTCTCGGCAACAGGCACAGATGCTTCCTGCTTGGGAGAAGCATTATCCGTGGCTGTTTCCTGTTTCACTTCCTGGGCACCAAGTATACCGGCTGTTGCAAAAAACAATATGAAAAATAACTTTCCTATCATAAAATCCTCTGACTAATCTTTAATGAACAGCGTAGAAATGCTCATTTTCAGTTTGACATACATTGGAGCATCAGGGATTCTGTCAATGCTAAAATCGGTTATACGTATAAACACCGGAGCATTTTCCAATTTTTCAACCCAACGTCCAACAGTGTCAAATTCCAAAGTTGTTTCAACGTCTCTGGAAGCTATGGCAAAAGCTCCCTGTTCCGTCATACGCTGTGGGGAAAGGGACTCAAGCTCAATTTCCAATTCCTTGGCCGTAGATATTATGATATAATTCAGCCATTCCTCACGATCCTTATACATCGGAAGCTTTTTCTTGTACTCGGTAATACGGTCTTTTGCCGCATTGTACTCTCCGAGACTTGCCGCAATTGTCTTCTGATTTTCAAGCTGCTCCGAAAATTCCATTATCTTGGGATCAAGCTTGGTATATACAAAGAAGTAAATACAGAAAAATATACCAAGAACAACCAAGACGGGAATCTTGAAAGGTTCAAAACCCCTTTCAGCATAAATGATCTGTATATATGCGACATAATCGTTTATCTTGCTTATTATATCCTGGCCACCACCGGTTTTTTTTACTTTTTTTCCGGGTTCAGGTTTTTGCTCTTTTTCTTTTTCAGCCATCATTTAGCTCCTTCCAAACATTCAATGCTGAATTTAGATATTCCATCGCTGGGGGCAGAATTCTGCATCAGCTTGTTTTTCGCAGTGGCAGAAACGGAAAGTGTCATGTTTCCTGCTGGTTGTATGAAAGACTTGTATTCAGATCCGTATTCCTTTAAATTTTTAAGGAAACCCTCCGTTATTTGGGCACGAGCCTCACCTGTAAGGTAGGTTCCTCCACTAAGGGAAAGTTTGCGGGTTCCAGATCCGGCTATACCCGCCACATTTGCCGCTAATCCCAAACCATTTGAATAAGCTATATTCTCAAGCCAAAGCTGCTTGTGGATCTCATCCACAATAACAGACAATTTGGGGGCAACAAAATCATTCCGTGAAAACACATAAGAAAGCGAAGCTGCCTGATCCTTGATCGCAGTTATCTTGTTGTTTATTTCATCACTGCTCAGATCCTTGAGATCGCTCTCTCCATTCTGTGTTATATAACTGTCTAGCTCTTTCTTGATTGATGACAGCTGGTACTCGCCCTTGAGAGTAAGCAACATCAGTATTGATATGGCTATAACGCCAATAGTATAAACTATTTTCTGCACATCGCTATTGGCCTTTATAGCATTGCTTATACCGGAGACATCCATCTTCAATGCTGATGAAACCTTGCCAAACAATGCAGCACCCATGGCAAACAGGGCAGCGGAAGATGAATCATTTGTCCCACAAAGGGCTTCCAGATCAAGTATTGTCACTGGCAGTGGGGCGGCTTCCTTTGCTACGGAATCCCGCATCATCTGGGCATATTCTCCAGTAAGCATAATGCCTTTAAAGCCCTCACCATCGGAATAACGGTCTACATACTGTATAGCACCTTTAAGGTCAAGACGACGGCGTTCAGACATTGCTCCACTGTCATTGTCAAACTCCCTGTGGAGTACAGGCCTATAGCCTGTTGAAAACAGAAGATGTGTGGAATCATCAGCCGCATGTACATATCCATGCTTGAGATGTTCCTTATGGTCAATATATGTAAAGAACCTTTCCATTGAAACCGCACTAATTTCAAGAGAGTGAAGGTTGAACTTTACATCCTTCATCAGCTTGGTAAGGAAATCAACGGTTTCCTTCTGTGTAATACCAAAAAGAACACTGATCTTCTTGCCACCATCGGAGATGAATGCATCGTAGTCCAATGCGGCATTGTCAAAACTTATTGGAATGTATTTTTTTGATTCCAGCGGTATTGATTTTGACCAGAACTTGCGTGGAACGGCAGGCATTGAGAAATATCGTAGAATAGAAAAGTTTTCAGATAACGTTATTACGGCCTCTGATGCCTTCCAGCCTATTTCCCCTACAGCGGATTTGAATTTTGACACCCATACTGCCTCATTCTTGAAGAAATCGGCATTCTGGGACATAGGCCTCTGAGCCCCGCCTTTCTTGGGAAAATCAGTAGAAAACTTAACGAGATGATCCGGCTGCATTTTGCCAGACCCCTTAAGACTAACCTCGGCTATAGCAATCTGTTCCAAGGAAATATAAATTCCAATTACACCATTTTTAGTATTGTTCTTTGCCATAATGCCTACCTTATTTCTTCACTATTTCTACAGAAGCCATATTCTGGGCACTGTCAGAAACAGAAGTGGCTGTATCTATACGGGATGCGTCTATTCCATACTGGTCTGCCAAAGTGTCTGCGACGAAATTGCTCCTTTCATCTGCGAGGGACTGTGGATTCTCATCGTTGGAAGAAGCATAACCCGTTATTTTTACAGAAACGGAATCATTTGCTGAAAGCTCATCGGCAATGCTTGCAATAACCTTTTTGCCAGAAGTGCTAAGATTTGCTGTTTTTTCCTGGAAATAAACCTTATACTCTTTCTGTCCGGAAGTACTAGGCTTCTTGGCGGCCGTGTTTTTCTTCGCATTGCGACCTGCCGCGTTCTTCGCATTGTTTTTCTTTGAATATTTGTTCTTACCAGCGGTTGCCTTTGACTTCGCAGGATACGCAACCGCATCCATTTCCACATTCTTGAACCTGGAGTACTCATTTTCCTGCGTTTTCTGCCGCATCTGCTTCAATGTCACGGATTTCTCCACGCTGGCAGACTTTGCCTGAGCCGGATTTGGCTGTATCTGAACATACCTGCTTACAGGCTTGCTTTCATTTCCCTCTATATCCCTTGCGGTTATTGAGAATATGTACCGTCCTGCGGCATAAGGTACTCCAAAGAAATTGCGGCGGCCATTCCAATAACTTTGATTGTATTGAGCACCGGTACCCCGTATTTCCTGCAGGAGCAGACGTGAGCCGTCCGGTTGTGCCTGGTAAATTTGGAAAGTCCATGAAGGTATGCCGGCAGGTGGTTCCATAATGGAAAACTCAACAACAGCACCCTCGTTCTTATGTGGGGCGATAGCAGTAGGGTATACGCCCAATGAGACCTTCGGACCCTTTTCAGGAAGATTGTCGTCGGCAGGCTTCAATTTCGGTTCCCTGGTATAATCAAAAAGTATTATCAGGCCACCGACATTTGCAAGCTCCTTTGGAATTGAAATATCATTTCCTACGAGATCTACATCTATCTTTGCCTTTGATATGCCACGTTTTTCAAAATATGAGTTTAACGCTATGGCCCGACGTATATTCTTTATCTTTATATCTCCACCGACGGATCCCTCTGGCAATATAAGACAGCTTACCTTTCCCAGAGAGAATATCAGTCCGGATATAAGGCTAAGTGCTTCATCCGTGCCACTTTTGAAGGCTGTATCACCAGCAAAAAAGGCATTTGAATTCATTGAGAGTGCCGTCAGCTGTCCATTTTTAGTGTACAGCTTCACAGAACCAATGTTGCTTAACTTCAAAATTACGTCATTCCTCAAATCTTCCAGAGCCTTGTTTACCCTTTTAGCTATAACTTCCTTTCTGGCAGCTGAATTGGTGTCGGAAATCTGTTCCGGTGAATATGTCTGGGAATCCGGCACTCCGGTAGCGGCACTTTTTTTGGCCTGTGTCTGCTGTTTCACAGCGGCAAGGCCTGCGTCATTGTCGTCATCATTAACACCAGTCACACCGGTGTTCATTCCTATAGTGATTCTGGAAATGTACTCATTGGCTAAAGCTTTTTCCGTCGGAGATCCCTTTATAAGTATATCCATAAAGCGATCCATGGCTTCCGTGGTCTCTCCTGCACGATAGAGGCGTATGGCCTGCTCCATGGAACGGCTCATTCCCTCACCTGAAGACTGTGCAAAGACACTAGCCGAAAAAGGTATTGTCAAAAGTAATAAGAAAGCAAATATTTTGCCCGGCATATAAGATCCTTCCGTTTTTTAATCGGTTTCTCCGCACTACAAATTATAGTATACATTATTAGTAGGCATTTTAACAAAGGAAAATTTTTTTCTTGTTTTTTCCAATGCAAGGCCATATAATCAAAATACAATAAAATTATGAGCTATGACAAATTTTATTCATTATTTTTTTGCAAAAATTGTTCTATTTTCTCCCTTTTCCGTGCCGCCCTGGAATATCTTGGGTTCATACCAAGAATAGCGTCCAGCTCCGCATTGGCCTGCCAATATTTGCCATCAGCCTCATAAATTACGGCAAGACCATAACGCACATCGGCATCCCTGGGGAATCTCTCAAGAACAGACCGCATTGCCTTAGCCGCCTCTCCATATCTCTTTAATTTGAAAAGATATTTTCCCTTAATCTCATTAAGAGCAATGTCATCTGGATTCTCCTGAATTAGTTTTTCAAGATCATTATATGACTTCAGTGTTTTTTCCTCAGGTTCATTGTCAAGAAAACTTCCCAAAAGCGAAACAAGACGATAATATTCCATAAGCCAGGCCTCTGTCTCATTCTCCGTGTGAACAGTGGAATTTGCCAGTAGGAAATTTTCGCACAATGTCCTGTTTCCCGGTCTGGAATGAACAGCTTTTGCCAAGACCGCGGCCGCCTCGGCGTGTCTACCTGCCTGTATGAGCATATATCCCTTTATATTTGGATAATCAGCATTTTCCGGGAAGAACCTTTCAGCCTCATCAAAATCCCTTATCGCAGAATCAACGTTGTATGATCCTGGTGGAAGCTGTGAATATATCCTGCCAAGAAGATTCCATGACGACTGACTGAATGGGTTTATTACCGTTGCCGTCTGAATATAAGGCAATGCCTCGGAGTACAGTCCCCTTTTTGACATTGATGTGGCAAGATTGTAATAAATCTCGTCGTATCCGGCATTCGCATTCAAGGCCTTTTCAAGGTAGGCCTCACCCTTTTGATAATCCGAAACGGTAAGCAGGACATTGCCTGTCTCATAAGCGGTATTCACGTCGGAAGAATCGTATCTCATTGCCTGTTCCAGCATTTTGGCGGCAGCCATTGGCTGTGCCTGACGGAAAGCCTTGTATCCATCAAAATAAGCGGTCTCCCGTAGGAAGATGCGTATCTGTGCCACGGCAGCCCAGGCAAGGACAATGACAATGGCAATGTGCAAAAAACGCATTACCCTGTTAATGCAAGTCTTTCCCGAGAAAGAAATAAATGCGGATCCACCAGTTTCAGCAACAAATGCTCCTGCCATGTACCAGAACAGTGCTGCCGGCACTATGAAATGCAATGAGACGTTGGCCATATTGTCTACGCACATTGCCAGCAATCCCGCGGCAAGGGGAACAAATAGGAATTTTCTGCTATTCCCGTCGTCATCGGCCAAAATCATATCAGAATTGCCAACAGAAGCCGCCATCTTGATACGGAACTGACGCACGAATATGGCAAAAATCAGAAAAACGGCCGCGAGACCGGATATGCCAAGATCTGCCCATTTCTGCAATATCTCATTGTGAGCCTCGTTGGCATGAGTACGCAAATCCCTGAAATCAGGAAAGGAAGCCAGCAGTCTTCCCTGAAAAACCGACGCAAAAAGCTCAAACTGACCAAATCCGTTGCCCAGGAAAGGATTTTCAAGTCCAATCTGCCATGCGGTTGCCCACATCATAAGCCTCTGATATACGGAAATGTTTATTTTCTGACTGCCATAAGCCTTTATTTCGGATTTTTTCTGTATATCAGACCCGGAAACGACAGACTGTCCAGTGCTTACCGCAAGACCGGAAAACAGATCTGCCGCACGGTACAGAGACAATGGACGCATATTGGCTGATCCCGACGGAAAAAACAGTATGAAAAGCAGCAAGGATACGCAAAAAAACTTAAAAAATCGTTTTTTCTGACAAAAAAACGGCAATTTTGCCTTTTTCATGAATAAAAACAGGAAAAAAAGCCCAAAAACAGCCCCGATCCACGAGGATCTGGCCATTGAGCATAGCAAGACCCCTGTAAACGAGAAAATAGCAGTACCGTAAAAAATCCTTTCAAATTTTCCGTCGGAAAATCTCAGCTTGTAAAAGGAAAGTGGCAGCAGCATTGCCACAAAGGCGGAAAGGAAGTTTGGATTGCCAAATGTGGAAACAGGCCTGTTTCCGTATGGATTCAGTGTCTTGTCCCATATAATCTCGCCGCCGAAAAACTGGAAAATACCGTACAATGAGGAAATCACCGCTGCCGCCATTACAAGACGGAATATTTCCTCCCTACTGCCATGCCTTATAGTTGGCCTTATGGCTATGAATGACAGGACAAAAAGAAGTGTGCCATAAACATCAAAAATCCTGCCAAAAAGCGATCCAATGGGGATATTTACCTTTAAATACGGGTAAAAAAGCCACAGAAAAAGCCATAATGCGATAAAGATCACATATCTTTTGCAGGCGGCTTCACCCGTCACTTGTGAAACACCGTTTTTTCCCTGTATTTCTTCGGGAATGAACTTGGAATACTGTCTTACGGCAAGGTAGAACGCAGGAATACACACCGAGACAAGGAACAATGTCTCCTTTCTTGCGAAATTAAGAATGGCAGGACGGAAAAACGGCGAATGTCCGAAATACGAGTTGAGAAATGAGGCAAGTGCCGTTATTGCAAAAAACAGCAATGAAGCATCTACGACGGTAAATGGAAAGGCAGTTCTTCCTTCCCTTATCGCTCTTGCGAAAATACAGATTGCGGAAACAATCAGGCACAAAGACAGCACAAGTGCCTGAAAGCAGAATGGATTCCTGGTCAGATCCGTAAAGAAAACCAGTGGGGCAAGGAAACAGGACAGGTAAACAGCTATTGTACGCATCTTATTGCTGTGGATGTCTCAATGCCTCTTCCGCAACGGCGAGGTTATGCCTTGCAAAATTGGAATTAGGATCAAACTCCAATGCCTTTCTATAATTATAGGCTGCCTCATGGTATCTCTGCATAACGAACAGGAGATTTCCATAATTTAGATACGCCTCAGAGCTTTCATGCTTATGATCCTCTTGAAAGCATTTCCAGGCATTGAGATTATGCTCATACTCAATGGCCGCCTTGTCATACTGCCTGCGTCCCATGTAAATCTGTGCCTTGCGGTAATAATTGTTTGAATAGACAGGATCCAGTTTTTCGTATTTGTCAAAATACTGCAAGGCCTTGTCCAGGGCATCCTCTGCCTCGGCGGACTTGCCATTCCTGGCATAGTAATCATGCAGCTTCAGATACAGGACTCCCTTCTGATAATGCATCTGCACATAATTCGGAGCCATTTTCTCAACCTTGGCATAAGAATCCATTGAACGCTGAAAGTCATTCCTGGGCTGATAATCCGTGTCTCCAAGCTCCTCCCGATAGGAAAGAGTCATATCAAACCTGTCATTGAACACATTTCCGACAAAGTAATAGGGCATTATGAAGAAGGGGTTGTCGTGGGAAACCTGCCTGTAATAATTAACGGCATCAGTCCATTTTCCCTGCCTGGACATAAAAATGGCAAGATTATGGGCGGCATCCGCCTTGAACCAGCCCCAGAAATAATATGTGGGATAAAGGGACAATGCCAAGGCCAGCGACACAAAGACGGATCTTGATTTAAAGGCAGCCATTATGAATACGACCATTCCAGACAATATGGTCAGTGTGAAGAACAGCCACGCAATACGCCACTGTAGCCTCTCACCGGAACTGGAATACAATGCTACAGGCCCCTGTATTGAGTCAAACTCCTTGAACAAAAGGAATACAAAGTAAAATATGGCACATACGGCAGCTATACGGAAAATCCAGACAAGTATCTTTCCGGCTGTGGAATCCATAAAAAGCGAATATTTTTCAGAAATCCTTTTGAACAAGGAAACACTGTTCTCCTCTGCCGCACCTGCTATGTAATGCAGCTCCCACAGTCCCCTGCCTCTCGCTATGTTTACGATAACCCCAGGAAGCAGGCCAAGGAATATGCCAGAAGAAACAAATCTCATACTGACATCAGTACAATTATGAGCCAACATTCCCAGAAAGGCGGAAAGATAACCCAGGATATCATAAGCCTCGTCTGGGGCTTTTCCAGATTGGGAAAGATTCGCCGTCTTTACGGAAAGTGATTTCAGACCGACAGTGGCAACAAACACTATAAGCCAGAAATAAATACCAGCACCCAGAATGCCATTATCCATAAACTGTTCCAGATGCTCCTGCTCGGCGTGATCTGTCTCGGTGTTATGCCTGCCCTCTATGTGAAATATTACAGGTCTGCGGTATGCTGGATATATTACCTTGAAGCTGCCTACGCCTATGCCCATCAGTGGATGTGTTTCCGCTATTTCCCATGTTGAAAGCCATGTCGCCACACGGAAGCTCACGGAAGACGGCCTCAGATAGCTGTAAACAATAACGGCGGAAAACGCAAGAACAGGAATTATGGCCGCTATTCCGAGGAACTTCGCCTTGCTTATCTTCAGTTTTTCCCTAAGGAAGAAATAACCATAAAATACGCAGAAAATAAAGAATGTGACGGCAAAACCCAGCCATGCCCCCTTTGTTTCCGTGGCATACATGCAGAGAAGGTCCAATGCTATAAGGGGCAGCAGTATTATGTTCTTCCTTTTGAGATACTGGGCAACCGCTATTGGAAGAATCAATACGAGGAAATTTCCGAAGAAGTTAGGATTGCCATAAGTGGAAAACACCCTTTTCCCGAACGCCCATCTCCACAGGAACGGGTCAAGCCCGCCGCCGCCCATTTCCTTGGACGGAAAAAACCTGGTATCAAGGAACTGTACAAATCCATACAGTATTGAAATATACCCTGTTATAAGCAGTATCTTTGTAAGACGGTCAATATCCTTTTTGGAAAACTCCCTGACGATTATCAACGCCACGGACATGTAAAGCGTATACCGGACAAGGTCATCCACGCTTGGACCGTGATATGGGGCATGAATGAATGAAATCCATACATACAGAAGATAGGCCAGGAATGGGGCAAACAGCAGGAAATCCGCCTTTTCCAATACCCTTTTCCCCTCCATAATGAGCAGGGACACCCAAAGACCCAGGAGTGAGAAGCCCCCCATCTGCAACAGCGTTATCTTTACCTGGGCGGAATCGTAGGTACGCAGATAGAACGTATCGGAAATGAGCAGATACATTATCGGTATCCACCAGCATATTGCCTTGCGTATGAAACTTACTCCGGGATTGACGGAAATGGGTTGATCAGAGCCGTAAGATGAGAAAATCATATTAAAAAAGGGCTTTTCAAGCCCTGTTCCCTGTTAAAAAAATCTGTCAGCCGAGGATGGGAATCGAACCCACAACCTATCGCTTACGAAGCGAGTGCTCTACCGATTGAGCTACCTCGGCGGTTATATACAGTATACAAAATTTTAACATAAAACAACAAAAGCCGCCAGAAAAGGCGGCTTTTGCCCATTACATATCCGACAAATTACAGGATTATTTCTTGCTGTAGTTTGCGAATATCTTGTCCGTAGCACCCTTTATGCTCTCGGTGATGTCCTTGACCTTCTGGGCATCCCACTGCTTCGGATCACCGCGAAGGAATGTGGTCCTGTCAACGCGGTTGTCAAAGCTGCCGATGGGCAGATGATATGTCTTGCCATGAGCCTTTACGGTGATGGTGTCCTTTATCTCGGAATGTTCTTCCAGATATTTCATATCATCGCAGCCATAGTCATTGAGCATGACTGCCATCGGAACGCCGTGATTGATGATTGAGCCTGGATCGTTCGGATCTGTGCGGGCGGTGTTCTTGCGGCGGCTTTCCTCCGGGGTCACCCAGATGTAAAGGATTACCGCACGTTCCAATATCTCGGGGCAGAACTGTGCCAGTGAGTACTGATAGCCAAATGGAGCGGGCAGCGGCAGTGTTGAACCATCCGGGCCACCGCGGGCAGCCTCAATGACTATTGTGCGACCCTCATAGGAATCAGCATACTGGGCTTCCTTCTCCTCAAGAAGGGCGCGTGTTTCCTTTTCAAGGGCTTCCGCCAGCTTGCAGCGTGCCTCACAAGGAAGCACGGAGAGACGAGGCTCTATTCCGGCTATCTGGCCTGCACGATCCATACGCATGAAAAGCAGTTCGGAGGCTGACTTGCAGGAAACCCTGTTCCTGTTCATAAGGTCCTTGTAATCCTCGTTAAGAAGATTGACAAGCGTTCCCCAGTCCTTGGGATTCTTGAAAGGCTCTGTTCCGGCCTTGAAGAAAATGCGGTTTTCGCCAATCTTGGCAAGCTCGTCATCTATGCGGCGCATAAGATGAACATAAGGGAAATCGTCCAGCTGCATATTCTGTCCGATGTGGAAATCTTTTTTCAGTGTTTCCGGCTCTATGTTGGCAAGGAATCTCCTGACCTCGGATTTTCCGGAAGCCGGCAATGCCAGAAGCAGGACTATGTCAAAAGTATTTTTCATTTAATTTTTTTCCTCCTGATTTAACTGCTAAAAAGAACTGCTTTTAATCATTGTAAATAAAAAAATGGCATAAAGTCCACTATTTTTGATAAAAAAATCAATTTTTTTGCTTTTTTTCGCATTTTTCAGGCTTTTTCAACAATTTTCCACCTTTTTATAGGAAAAAAAGAAATAATCCATCAGGTTCAATTTGTTATATTTGTTATAATTGATCTTATATGGAAATAAGCATCGCAGCAGCTTTCACTATTGGCATTGCGGCCTCGCTTCTGTTAGGGCTGGCAGCAAACTGGCTCAGACTTTCGCCGATAATAGGCTATCTTATGGCCGGAATAATACTCGGCCTTTTCCAGAACATAAGCAGCAGCCATGAGGTAATACGGGAATTTGCCGACATAGGCGTAATACTCATGATGTTCGGCATAGGCCTTAAATTCCACCTGAAAGAGCTTATTTCCGTATGGAAGGTCGCAGTCCCCGGCGCACTTATACAAAGCACAGTATCCACTCTTGCAGCCGCCGCGCTTCTCAAAATTATTGGCTGGCAATGGCATTCCGGCATAATACTTGGAATGTCCATATCCGTAGCCAGCACGGTAGTAATGGCAAGGGTGCTTACAGACACAAGGGACATACACACCCAGACGGGACATATAGCATTAGGCTGGACGGTGGTGGAAGACATTATGACCGTAATGGTGCTGCTTGCCCTGCCAATGATATTCAGCTCAGCCCCCATGTCCGCCGCATCAGAAGCATCTTTCGCGGTATTCGGAACTGCGTTGCTAAAGATAATCCTTCTTGCCGCACTGCTTTACGCATTAAGCACAAAGTATGGACTGCCGCTGTTCCTCAAGGCGATAGCAAAAACACGATCCTCGGAACTGTTTACGCTTTCCGTGGTAGCAATTGCCCTTGGAATAGCCATAATGTCATCAAAATTATTCGGCGTTTCAATAGAACTAGGAGCATTCCTTGCCGGCCTTTCCGTAGGCAGCTCCGATTTTTCGGCAAGGGCCGCAAGCGAGGCCATACCAATGCGGGACGCTTTCTCCGTGCTTTTCTTCGTCTCCGTGGGAATGATGTTCGACGCAAAGGAATTAATATCAAATCCAGGGATCACGATAATAATACTGGTAGTGGTCATGCTTTTAAAGCCGCTTGCGGCAATGCTGACAGTACACCTGTTAGGCAAGCCGTGGAAGGTCTCAACAAACGTGGGAGCGGCATTCTCGCAGATAGGCGAATTTACATTCATTCTCGGTACAGTGGCATACGGTCTATATTATCCAGGAACAGAGGAAAGGCTTATTTCCCAGACGGCTTTCAACGCATTGATTGCGGTTTCAATAATATCCATAGCGGCCAATCCCTTCATATACGGAAGATCCAGAAAAATTAAAATAAAAGACGGAAAAGACCTGCTGCCTAAACCAGAAGAACTGCCGCAGGCAAACCCCAACCGCTGTATAATAATAGGCTATGGCCCGGTTGGTCGTGCGGTATACGGCAAGATAAGCCAGAACAAGGATATAGAAATTTGCGTGGTGGAGCTTAACATAAAAACCGTGCAGAGCCTGAAATCCTCAAAAATAAATGCCATTTATGGAGACGCACTCCGCCCCGGAATACTGGAACGTGCAGGAATAGCAGGAGCGGGATTCCTTGCCCTTACCGTGCAGGTTGAAGACGGTCTGGAAATAATAAAGCGGGCAAAGAGCCTAAACCCGGAAATAAAAATACTCGTAAGAAGGGATCTTGAATGGGGAGAGACCATAGAATATTCAAAAGACCATTCCACAGTGCTTGCCATAGGTGAGGTAGAGGTCGCCAGCAAAATGGCGGAAGAAATAGGCCGCATGATTCCAAAGAAGGCTTAAACCAGGTGGAACTTAACATAGAAACAGTATTCACGATAGGACTTGCCGCATCAATGCTGCTGGGCATAATTGTGGCAAAATTAAGGCTGTCCCCGATAATAGGCTATCTGCTGGCAGGTGTAATGTTGGGATTTTTTCCCTCGGTAAGGGAAAATCGTGCGGTAATAAGCGATTTTGCCGAAATAGGCGTTGTGCTGATGATGTTCGGCATAGGCCTTAAATTCCATGTTGACGAGCTTTTGTCCGTATGGAAGGTTGCCGTTCCTGGAGCTGTCATACAATGTACATTTACCACGATTGCAGCCGGTTATCTGTTCCACATATATGGACAGAGCTGGCCAGCCGCTATAATGTCAGGCATGGCAATATGCGTGGCAAGCACGGTAGTAATGGCAAGGGTTCTTACGGACACAAGAGATATTCACACTCAGGTAGGACATATAACGATAGGATGGGCTGTCGTTGAGGATATTCTTACAGTTATGGCACTGCTTGCCCTGCCGCTGATTTTTCAGCCTTATTCAGCAACCCCGGTAATAAATTCCGCTCCTACTTGGCTGATTTTCGCGACAGCCGCAGGAAAAATGATTATCCTTACGGTCATCGTGATAGCATTAGGGAAATATGTACTGCCAAAACTGCTTACATTCATAGCGGAAACAAGGTCAACTGAACTGTTCACATTGTCAGTACTTGTGCTGGCATTGGGCATAGCCGCAGGATCATCAATATTTTTCGGAGTGTCCGCCGGTCTGGGAGCATTCCTTGCCGGAATAGCGGTAGGGCAGTCGGAATTTGCCGCCAGGGCATCCGGCGAGGCCATACCGCTGCGGGATGCATTCGCCGTGCTTTTCTTTGTATCATCAGGGCTTATGTTCAGTCCGCATGAATTAATATCGCATCCCGGAGTTGCAATAATAGCTATTTTTGTTGTGCTTGTCATAACCCCGGCAATAGCCGCATTGCTTGTGCGACTGCTCGGCAGGCCATGGGACACTGCCATAAATTCCGGTGCGGCATTCGCACAGATAGGCGAGTTCAGCTTCATACTTGGAACTGTCGCATACGGTCTCAAAGACCCTGTTTCCGGCGGCAGACTTATCACGGACGCCTCCTTCAACGCCCTTATTGCCGCGGCGATAATAACCACGGCTCTGAATCCTTTCATATACGGCTGGGCAAGAAAGGTAAAGCTGCGTGGCAAATGCCGTGAATTATCCAAGGAGGAACTGCCGCCAGCCAATCCGTTGCATAATAATTAGCTACGGCCCAGTCAGAAAAGCGGTATACGGACAGATAAGGCAGAAAAAGAATGTGGACATACGGATAATAGAGCTCAACATAAAAACCGTGCAGAAACTAAAGGAGGATAAGCTGAACGTAGTATATGGAGACGCCCTCCGCCTCGGAATATTGGAAGAAGAAGGAACAATAGGGGCAGGATTTCTGGCATTGACCGTACAGGTGGAAGACGGTGCGGAAATAATAAAGAGGGCAAAGCAGCTGAATCCCAAAATGAAGGTTATAGCCCGCAGGGACTTTTTCCGTGGAGCTAGCACATACAAGCTGGCCGGAGCGGATGCGGTCGCCATCGGGGAAGCCGAGCTGGCAAACAGAATGGCAGAGAAAATAGGGGAATTAATGCCCAAGGATTAGGCCTTTTGCCCCATTGACAAATAGGACTTTCAGACTTGCCAATTATCAGCTTTTTATATATAATGTTAATTGATGAGGCCGTTGTTGGAAACAGGTTATACGACGGATTCAATATTATGACATATTTCAAATATCTTATATTTTCAATACTGTTCTCAATACCGTGTGTAGCGGCGGCAGAGGGAATTACCGCTGTCGAGGCATTAAAAAGCTATGCCGGGGACTCGTTCTATGAGATTTCAATCCCTGAGGCTGCCGCTGCGGAAGAGGTGCAGATTCCGGAACTACGCAGCGATGGTGAATCACTGTTCCAGGAGCTGCATAGAAAATCCCAGCCCAAAAACACCCATGGATACAACAGTGCAAAGGGACACATGTATGGAACAGTTGACCAGATAAACTGTCAGGGCAAGAAAGGAATTTACACGTTCTATTCCCTTATCTGTGCTTATGGCAACGGCGAGGACGGCAATTCCTACCATGAGCAGGGAGATCAGAATGGCGACGGTGTAGTAGACAAGATTGTAAACGCCGAACATCTGTGGCCGCAGAGCTTCTTCAACAAGGCGACCCCGATGGTATCAGACCTGCATCACATACAGAGCACGTTCTCAACACCGAATGGTCGTCGCTCCAATTACAGATTCTGTGAGACATCAACGTCAAAATATGCGACAAGGGCAGGCTCAAAACTGTCCTCGGCAGGAGACTGCTTTGAACCCGCGGATGCCGTAAAGGGAAATGTCGCAAGGGCAATGCTTTACTTCGTGACCGTATACTATGACAAGAACATCCGCCAGGGCGACTGCGATTACAAGTCTTTCTGGAAGGACAATGTGGAAATGTTCCTTAAGTGGAACAGGCAGGATCCTCCTGACGAGATAGAGAAATACCGCAATGAGATGATTTACCAGTACCAGGGCAACCGCAATCCCTATGTGGACGATTACACACTTGCGGACAAAATAGGTGCCAATGTGTTCAAAAACCATTGAAAACCGATCAGTATCGGAAAATCAATAAAAAAAGAATCCCCATTTATGGGGTTTCTTTTTTATCTTTAAGGCAAAGGTGGAGCTTCTTAAATGGAAGACAGGTATAAAAAGATTGAAGACAATATGAAAACAGGAAAAAACATATATTATGACATGACGAGGACAATGTCATATATACTTCTCGCATTTGTGTCAATAACCCTTTGCCAGTGCCAGAACAGCCGTCAGGCCAGGCAGCCAAATGCCGAGGAGGAGCAGTACATACCTGCATACACGGCAACAGTATCAGAAAACAAGACTGAAAACGACGAAAAAACAAGCACTAATGAGAACACGGAGGATAAAAAGGAAGAATCATCAACAGCAAATGAGAAAAAAGAGTATTCCACAGATTATGCCGAGACAATAGTGCAGGAAGCACCATCATACATAAGCGACGAGACAAATGACAGCGACAGTGAGGAAGGCGAGGCTCTGGAACAGGAACAGACCATCTCAAATACAATACAGCAGGCTGCCAATACTCCTTCCAGTGTTCAGAATCAGGGAACTTCTTCCAATCAGTCTGCCGGGAACAACAATGAACCATACAGGCCTATTTTCGCAACAGTTGACACCAGAGGATTTGAACGAAGTGAGACAGAACATTTCATACTTTATGAGGAAGGAAACATATCTGATGATTTCGTAAATGCTGCGGAGAGAATGAGAGTATCCGTGCTTGCCAACCTCGCATTTTACAATCCTGAGGCAAGGGAGCAGAAACTAAGCATATACCTGGCACATTCCAAGGACAACTCACAGGCATTTTCAAAAAGACATTCCATTGACACCATATATGACATTCTTGATACAAGGCGTATCTTCCTGGTCAGAAACAGCTCGTTCAACGGAATGTTGGCACACAATCTGGCACATTCATATTTTGGAACATTCTTTCCACCTAAAAATTCCACTCCTTACTGGCTTATGGAAGGCATGGCAATAAACACGCAGATAGAGACAGCTGGAAAACGCTCCCTGCCCGTCTGGTTTGACAATACAATGGCCAAGATTGAAAAAGGCGCACGGTATAGCATAGAAGTTGTCACAAGCATAGACGACATAGAGGGGACGGCGGAAAATGACATACGGATATGGATTGCCCAGGCATACTCCCTTACAAAATTCCTTATTGACCTCAAAGGCAAGAAGACATTTTACAATTTCTGTGTAAACATAAGGAATGGCCTAAGCACGGAACAGGCCATTTATGCGACATACTTCAAGGATCTGAAAACAATTGAGCGTGAGTGGAAAAAGAAGCTGGCCAGTCAGGCAGCGGACAGGAAGAACAGATCAAAAAAATAATTTTTCAGAATTTCGCAGATACGGACAAGGCCGAAAGCATTGTCTTTTCGGCGGATTTCCCGTAAACCTTCTCTCCCGGAATAAAATAGGAACACAGAAGTTCCATTGAGAGATTGCTGCCGAGCGGCCATTTTATCCTTAAATCAGTCTCGTCGGCAATATTTGATTTTGACACGGCATTGGCAGAAGATGCCTTGAACTTGTAATAATCAATGGAAAACAGCAGTCCCTTGAACGGTATGTCCGCTCCGGCATTGACCACGGAAATCCCCGAATACCCAACCGGCATTCCATTCGCCGTATCGGAAGACAGGCTCATATCATACAGTGTAGCGGCTGCTATAGCACCATATCCACTTCGGGAGAATCCATCGTACCGTCTTCCCAATGCGGCATAGAATGAACTGTCCCTGTCAGTGGCGAGGCTGCCATCGTTCTTGTATGATGCTGACGAGGAGCGTCCATACGCCAGACGCAGTTTTACATTGTCAAAAATATAAATCCCCTGTTCCCATGAGCCTTTGAGCATAAAGGCATAACCGGAAAAATCCGCCTTTCCACCGTCGGACAGATCCGCGGTGCCGCCCTGCATGACAGCCTCGCCATCAAATGAAATATGCTTTTTCCTCATGGCATAACGTATTCCTGAGAAGGACCTCGTTTCCGACACGTAATTGCCCCCCACACTGCCGGACGGCTCACCGTAATGCTGATAAAAATGATATGCCTGCCATTCGCCCTCTTCGGTCTTGTTGTTTATCGCAAGACCGTAAACATGGTATTTGCGTTCATGCTTGCTCAGTTCAACATGATTTCCCGAAGTGGAAAAAGACACATCGTATCTGGATGGATTGAAATAGAACATATCCGTACCAAAACCCCAGAAAAGGTTTTCAGTACGCAATAATAAGCCTGTAAAACCGATATTGTCCGACCCAAGCGATATACCCTGACCCAGGGAATAATCCTGCCGTCCTACCACAGCGGAAAGTTTTTCTGTCAATATTCTGTCAGCCCTTATATACGCCTCGTGAAGATAAGGCATTGCATTAACGGAAGGATAGCTTTCCTGCGATTGTGCCAATGGCGGATTTTCCGCCATATTGTCCGTGGAAAGGCCCGATATGCTGCGAATAGACACTCCCAGGCCAAGACGGGAGTCCGGGTAATTTTCAAGCTCTATGTCTGACACGAAAACTCCAATCTTCGTATTCTCAGATATATAAAAATCGTTATAACTCTTGCCCAGATATAATATTTTGTTATAGCTGCGTGCCTGAACGTCAGTTTCCGCCGAAATATCCAGCCTTACAGCATATACTGGCATGGCGGGCAATCCGGCAAAAAGGAATATCAAGAACAGAACGCGAAATCTCATAACAGACATAATATAATTATAACAAATATTGCCAGATCGCATTGTAAAACGAAGGTTTTTCCTTTGAAATCCGCAATAAATTGTTAAAACATAATAATAAACGGCACAAAAAACATTCAAAAAGGAGAAGTTATGGCAAAATCCAAAGTATATTTTACGTCCATGAGGGCTGTTCCCGGAGACAATCTGCCACAAAAGCTGAAACGGCTTGTAAAGACCGCAGGAATAGGCAACATTGATTTCAAAAACAAGTTTGCGGCAATAAAGATTCATTTCGGCGAGCCTGGCAACCTCGCATTTCTCCGTCCAAATTATGCAGCCGCGGTGGCAGAAACGATAAAGGAACTCGGAGGAAAGCCTTTCCTGACGGATTGCAATACACTGTATGTCGGAGGACGGAAAAATGCCATTGACCATATTGACAGCGCGTACAGAAACGGATTTGTGCCATACGCCACTGGCTGCCAGATAATAATCGCGGACGGTCTGAAAGGAACAGACGAGGCATACGTTCCTGTAAAAGGTGGAGAATATGTAAAGGAAGCAAAAATAGGCCGTGCCATAATGGATGCGGACATCTTCATATCATTAAGCCATTTCAAGGGTCACGAGCTGACGGGTTTCGGCGGAGCAATAAAGAATATCGGAATGGGATGCGGCTCCAGGGCGGGAAAAATGGAAATGCACAGTGCCGGAAAGCCCAGCGTAATACAGAAAAGGTGCATAGGATGCGGAAAATGCCGTCAGACCTGCCAGGTGGAAGCACCTGAAATTGCCACAAATGCCGACGGAAACCGAAAATGTTCCATAAACCATGAAAAATGTATGGGATGCGGACGCTGCATAGGCGTATGCCCGACGGATGCCATCGTGCCGGACTGGGCAGAAGCCAATGATGTACTGAACATGAAAATGGCGGAATACGCAAAGGCCGTACTGGACGGAAGGCCGCATTTCCACATATCTCTTGCAATTGACATTTCCCCCTGCTGCGACTGCCATTCCGAAAACGACGCACCCATCGTCGCCGACATAGGAATGTTCGCCAGCTTTGACCCGGTTGCCCTGGACAGGGCCTGCATAGATGCCGTCAATGCCGCAAAACCATTGCCAGATACGGCTCTTACCGACGCACAGCACAACGAGGGAGACCATTTCCACAGGATATTCCCGTCTACGGACTGGCGGCCATGTCTTGACCACGCCGAGAAACTCGGAATAGGCACGCAGGATTATGAGCTTGTTGTTGTGAAATAAAAAAGGAGAACAGTATGAACAGACGTGAATTTTTAAAGAACGGGCTTATAGCCGCCGGAGGCACAATGATTCTCGCAGCCTGCGGCAAAAAAGAGATCATAATGAAGGAAGGCCAGATAGCGAAACGCGATTTCAACGGAATTGACGTTCCCCTGCTTGGTCTTGGCTGTATGAGACTGCCAATGACAAAGAACAATGAGATTGACCAGGACGAGCTGGAAAAAATGGTTGATTACTGCATGGAGCATGGATCAAACTATTTTGATACCGCATATATGTATGTCGGCGGAAAGTCAGAAATTGCCATAGGAAAGGCTTTGAAAAAATACAAAAGATCGGATTTCCTGCTTGCGGACAAGATGCCGCTTTTCCATGTGAAAAAACCGAAAGACGTACAGAGGATTTTTGCCGAACAGCTAAAAAAATGCCAGGTTGACTATTTTGACTTCTATCTTTGCCACAACATAAACGGAAACACTGCGGCATCGTACAGGAACAACAATGTATATGACGAGCTTTTAAAACTGAAAAAAGAAGGCAAGATAAAATTCCTGGGATTCTCATTCCACGGCACGCCGGAACTGCTGCGTGAGGTTGTAAAGGAACACAAATGGGATTTCTGCCAATTGCAGGTCAATTATCTGGACTGGCGCGTCGTAAAGGCAAATGAGCAATACGAGATCGCACAGGCAGAAGGCATTCCAGTGACGGTTATGGAGCCATTGCGTGGCGGAGCATTGGTAAATTTAAGCGAGAAAGCCATGGCAAGGCTGAAAGCGGATTGTCCGGACATCTCACCGGCAGCATTCGGATTGAGATGGGCGGCATCACGGCATAACGTTGTCACAGTCCTGAGCGGAATGAGCAATATTCAGCAGGTCAGGGAAAATATTGCGACATTTATGGAATACAAGGATCTTACCCCGGAAGAGGACAAGACGGCGGAGGCAATAGCACAGATAATACAGTCCCAGGGCGAAATCAACTGCACGGCATGCAAATACTGTCTGGAGGCCTGTCCGAGGGATATAAACATTCCTGCGGCATTCGCATTGTACAATCAGTACAAGGGCAACGGCAGGGCAGGACAGTTCAGAATGTATTATGACACTCTCGGAGAAAGCGAAAGGCCTGAAAACTGCATACAGTGCGGCCTATGCACAAAAAATTGCCCACAGAACATAAAAATTCCGGAATTGCTGGCTAAAATTGCCAACGAGTACAAGAAGATTATATGAAATTTTCGGCGGAAAATTTCATATAATCTTATTATGTCCTTAAAAGAGAAAAAACTGCTCAGGCCTTTGCCAATAGGCATATCGGAGTTTACCGAAATAATAGAAACAAACTGCTATTATTCCGACAAGACCCTGTTTATAAAAAGATTCCTTGACACCGCCGCAAAGGTAATACTTTTCGCACGTCCACGACGCTTTGGCAAAACCCTGAATATGACAATGATGCGAACATTCTTTGAAAAACGGCAGGACGGAAAGGACACAAGCCATTATTTCAAAAATCTGAAAATATGGCAGGCAGGTGAGAAATACACAAAGGAACAGGGCAAAAGGCCTGTAATATATCTTACGCTAAAAGACATAAAATGCGTTGATTTCAAACAGACACTGGATGAAATAACAAAGGCAATAGGCAGTGAATACCGAAGACATGATGAACTGAAAGCAAGCAATTTGCTTGAAGAATACCACAAATCACTATATAGTACAATATCCCTGGAAAAAGCAACATTGAAGGATATGACAACTTCCTTGCTGTCCCTATCTGCAATGCTTTATGCTCATCACGGCATACAGCCGATGATCATTATTGACGAGTACGACACCCCGATTCAGACTGCGAACGAATACGGAT
>R20__coassemble_365_pt1 | contig 34711 bp, 30 predicted proteins | sample R20__metabat2_high_PE_044 | metagenome-assembled genome bin R20 | reverse complement strand
ATATGAAGAAATGTAAATTTTTTGTGGAATCAGATGAGAATGGTAAATATCTGCATGGCAGATGTTCTCTTGCTGATAATTCAAAAGAAGCACTATTGATAATAAAACAGTGCAAGCATTCTAGGAAACCTGAATTTTGCAGAGATTATGTCCCTGCAGATTTAAAAAAAGACTAAAAAACTCCTATCGGGGATTTTAGTTTCTTTTCGGCTCTATGCTGTCACAACTGTTTTATAGAATTTACTTAAGAATTTTATGATAGTGCTTACTTTTAAGGAAGAGTAATTTATGCAAAACATCAAAAACAAATATCCAGTTTTTTTGTTTAATGAAATATCCCTGCGTTTGGCAAAGGAGAAATGCTATTTCCGCCAGTACAAACGCAAAAGTCCGGTTGTTATTGTAAGCAGTCCTGCCGCATGGCGTATTTTTCAGCATTTTGACGGCACAAAGACATTGGCAGAAATTTCAGCTTATCTTGCTCCTTTATTCGGGATAAAAACAGAAATGCTTTTGTCTGATATATGCGGGATGATTAATCCGCTTTTAGAAAACAATATCCTTGTTTTAAGTGGTACGCAGAATAAGCAGATAAGCCACGCATTGGCTATTGTTGCCGATAAGATAAGAAATAATCTCCATATAGACCTGACGGAGATGTGCAATGAAAACTGCATTCATTGCCTTGCTGACAAAGACGGGAATGAGCTGCCGGAGGAATCTGTAATTTCCGCAATGGAATCCGGTGCAAAAGCGGGGCTGTGTTCAATAAGCCTTTCCGGCGGGGAGGCCATGTTGCATCCAGGTTTTTGGCACATTATTGAATATGCCTGTGCCATTGGATATTCAGTCACTCTTTTCAGCAATGGTCTGAAAATAGATGAGGAATGTGCGAAAAGTCTTTCCTGCTTGCCAATTGATGATGTTCGTCTAAGCGTTTATTCCACTGATGAAAGCATACATGACGGCATTACAGGGGTTAAAGGCTCTTTGCATAAAACAATGCAGGCTGCGGAACTGCTAAAAAAACAAGGCTGTCGTGTTTATATAAATTGCCCTGTTATGAAAAACAATTATGATTCAGCCGAAAAAATAATGGAATATGCAAAAAACAATAATTTCCGCTTTAATTTAGACGCAAGCATACAGCCTACGCGTGATGGAAGAAAGGACAATAAGGATTTGCAACTTTCACATAATGAGAAAAAACATATCATTGAGCTGATGTTCCCTAAAGGTGCTTTGGGCTATAATGTTGAAAAAGACAAGATGATTTGCTCCGCAGGAAGCGGACAGAATTATTACATGGATTCCAAAGGACGAGTATCTTTATGCCCAGGCATGAAGATTCATATAGGAAATATAAAGGAAAAAAGCCTTTATGAGATAATAGCTGAAGATACATTAACTCCAGAATGTGCGGCGATAACTTACGAAACTTTAGACAAATGTTCAAAATGCGAGTTGCGCAAAGCCTGCCAGCGATGCCATGCCAGGGCTTTAAGAGACAGTGGCAGACTTGGGGGCTGTTCAAAGGAAGATTTGGCGTTTGCCTTAGTCCATAAGGAAATAATGGAAGAAAGAAACGTCTGGAATGAAAATAATTATAAGGAGCATAAAGATGAAAGAGAAAAATGCAGTTGAAAAAGAAGTGAAATATGTTAAGCCTGTTGTTGAAACATACGAGGACATCCCTGTTGCCGGAGGTTGCGGTGATACTCAACCAGCTTTGTGCAAAAACATGGCTTACAAAAAACATGGGAGTGGCTGTGGTGATACTCAGGAGGCTATTTGTGGCCAACAGGCTTATCGTGTATAAATGACAATAAAGCAGGTGCTTTTGCTATAAAGCACCTGCCCCCAATTTTTTATGACAGATATTTTTGATTTTCATACGCATACAGGCATTGCTCATAATACTGTTCACTTGCCGGAAGAGATTTTGTCCCTGTTCAAGGGGAGTAATGTCAAGGGCGTATTGTGCAGTTCTTTAAGCGGCATTTTTGACAGAAAGACTGCTGAGAATGATATTTCAGCATTGCTGGCTAAGGACAAGCGTATTGCCGGAGCATACTGGCTTAACCCATATCTGTCGGGCTGGCAGAACTATTTGGACAGTTTTTGCGGAAAAAACAAAATATCCTTTATAAAACTTTCTCCTACAGCAAACATATATGAGCCGGATTGTGATTTTTTGCATCCTGTTTTTGATTATTGCAGTCAGACAGGCAGGCATATTGTAATACACACGGACGAACATAGAAGCAATCCGCTTAAATACGCCTTGCTGATAAGGCAGTACCCTAAAGTTAACATTGTTTTATGTCATTTAAATGCCAGCGTTATCAATATACAGGTTGCGGCAGAATATGAAAATGTTTTTTTGGAAACATCTTTTTGTGAAAAAATAATGGGGCTTGCGTCCTTAAAAATGGCATATAAGGTTCTGGGTTCGGAGCGTCTGCTTTTTGGTACGGATTACCCTGTATGCTGCCAGCATGGCACAGAAAATTTCTCTTATGATATTTTTTTAGACATTTATGCCTCTGTGTTAAAACCTCGTGATCTTGAAAAAATAATGTGTCGTAATGCGGAAAATTTGATTTCTTGACTCAAAAAAGGAGGCTGGAAGCGTGTTTCAAGACTGCACGCTCCAGCCTTAAATTGTACCTGATTGCGGCAATTAGTGTTAATGTGATGCGAACACTGTCGCTCCTATTCTGTCCGCAAGAGTATAATCGTCCACGAAAGGATTGCGGTTGCCCTGGAACTTCTCTATGCGGTTATTGCGTTCCATTTCGCGGGCATCCGGAGGGTCCTGCCTGTTCCATTGCAGGAACATTTTTACATTCTGTTTCCAGAAGGCATTGTAATCCATTTTCTGCCTTATGTTGCCGTCATAATATTTTGTGACGAAATACAGTACCGAGCGTGCGACATTGCCCTTGACGACATCGCAAGGCTCATATTTGCTTTTCCCCAGCTTGCTGCCGGATTTTGTGGAATACTTGACCTCTCCGGCAGGGACAACGGCAAACTTGTAATTGGATCGGCGGTTGTTCGGCGTTCCGTAAGTGGACTGCAAATGATGCAGGTCGGAAACCATAGGTGTTTTTTTGCCGAAAAAGCTCTGCGGCCATATATGCTCGGCATTTATGTATTTGTCTACCACCCCGTCGCCGTTTGCGTCGCCTCTTTCCTTATAATCATCACCCCTGCTGCTAGTGCCAGGAGCGCAAACCTGTGAATAAAATGTAAGTATTCCTGCCTGTCCGTCGCAGCCCTGGTTGTCAGCCGTACCGTACATATAGGACTTGGCTTCGCTGTATCCATGTGTCTTGTATCCCTGGCTGACATATTTATGCAGATATTGGAAAAGCTGTTCTCCGGAAAGGCCTGCTGTTCCAGGAACTTGTCTTTCCATACCCCTTGTTGAGGACACATCGGCTTCGTCCGTGGCTGTTTTTTCTTCATCAATTTCCTGAGGCTCGGCTATCGGGGGAATCTGCAATTCCTGTAGGTTTTCCTCAGTGATAAATTCCTTAAGGTCTCCGGCTATTTCCGAAATAACAGATAAATTGTCAATTTCTTCTGAATTTTTTGAGGAATCCGTACTTGCCGCAATCAATAATGGCATTGCAAGCATAAGTGTCAACATCATTTTTTTTGTTTTTCTATTCATTTTTGTTTTTGCACCTTTCCTGACAGACATCTTTATATATTTTAGTCCCTGAAATGTTTTTTTTCAAGGTCTAAAGGCCTAGTGAAACACGGAAAAAGGCACTTTTTATGCGTTTCGAGTTAGAAGTTAGTAGTGAGTAGTTAGGAGTTGAGGAAATTCTTTATGAAATAAATTAAATTTATCTTCGTGACATAAATTCTAGTTAAAATCAGGATTTTGCAGAATTATTCAAAATAACCGTAAAAATGGTAATTTTTGTCTTTTTCTGTAAGATCCTCAAAATATAATATAATAGTTAATGTAGAAAACTACGCAGTTTTTTGTTTTGAAGGAAGTATTGAAGAAGTAATGAACAGAATGTTGAAAAAGGCAGGCATTAGGATTCTACGCCTGTTTAAACCAAAAGTAAGAAGAAACGGTTTTGAGATATTGGGCGTTTCGCCGCAGCTTTTAGCATTATTGGATAAGAACGGTTTTTCCAAACCTACGCCCATACAGAAAAAGGCGATACCAGCAGCCCTGACAGGACAGGATATTGTCGGCATAGCCCAGACAGGAACAGGCAAGACACTTGCGTTTTCACTGCCAATAATTCAAAAACTTAATTCCGTCAGAAAAGGACGCGCCCTTATTCTTCTGCCTACGAGGGAGCTGGCCAAACAGGTGGCTGACGTATGTGCCATGTTTTCTGTCGCAGGCAATATGAGGACAGTGTGCCTCATAGGAGGAGAAAGCAGGGATAGGCAGATCCGTGCGTTGCGTTCCAATCCGAGAATAGTGATAGGAACTCCGGGTCGGGTGAATGACCACATACAGCACGGCTCCCTGGCCACAAGGGATATTTCAATCCTTGTCCTTGACGAGGCCGACAGAATGTACGACATGGGTTTTGCCCCACAGATAAACCGCATAATACGAACATTGCCGCAGAAAAGACAGACAATGCTGTTTTCCGCAACCATTCCTGACGAGGTTATGGAACTTTCAAGTCGGCACATGAAGGATCCTGTACGCATAGAGGCATCAAGATCCGGAACTACGGCTGTAAGGGTTCATCAGCAGATGTATGTCTTAAGGACCGCGTTGAAGCCGCTGCTCACATTGAAATTGCTTGAAGAGCATAAGGGGCAGGTCCTGGTCTTTGTTGAGACACGTTATGATGCGTCAAAGGTAGCCTCTATAATACATCATGCGAAACATAATGTGGCGGAGCTTCATTCCGACCGCTCAATGGGACAACGCAAGGATGCCATGGAAGGCTTCAAAAGTGGTAAATACCGAATACTCGTAGCAACGGACATCGCCGCCAGGGGTATAGACGTGACCGGGATTGAAATGGTAATAAATTACGACATTCCGGCGGAAAATGATGCCTACGTACATCGTATAGGCCGCACAGGCAGGGCCGGCAAGGACGGACTGGCAATAACGTTCGTAAGGCCAGATCAGGGCGGAGATGTTCGCAGTATAGAGGAGCTTACCGGGGTGAGGCTGGAGCAGATGACGCATCCGGACGTTCCTGCGGAAAAACTTTGGGGATATGAACATGCCTCGGCGAACCGTGGCTGGAACCAGAGTGCCGCCCGACGGCGGAGATGAAAATGCTGCAAGACAGCATTTTCAGTTAGCATTTAGCAATGAGCAATTTAGGAAATTCCTTATATCGTCATTGCTGATGTATGATGACATCGTCGTAATATAAATTTTGATTTGCGGATTAATATAATGAGAAAAGATTCAGGATTTTACAGTCTGCACCTTAATACGAAGCTGCTTGAGACGCTGGATGGGCTTGATTTCACCGATCCTACGCCGATACAGGCAAAAGCAATACCGAGGGCATTGAAAGGGCGGGATATAATTGGACTGGCTCAGACGGGTACAGGCAAGACGCTTGCGTTCGCCCTCCCTATGATACAGAAGATAAGGAACAGGGGCGGAAAAGGACTTGTACTTGTTCCAACGAGGGAGCTTGCCATGCAGGCTGCTGAGGCAATGGAGCCTTTTCTTTCCGCAACGGGACTGTATGGCGTCGTGCTGATAGGCGGTGCGAGTGGCAGCGAGCAGTACAAGAAGCTGAAGGAAAACCCCGATGTGATAATTGCCACTCCGGGACGGCTTTATGAGCATCTTTGCCAGAAAAATCTATTCCTTGACGATGCAGAGACATTCGTGCTGGACGAGGCTGACAGAATGTTTGACATGGGCTTTCTTCCGCAGGTTGAGAAAATAATGCGTTTCCTGCCGCCGGTAAGGCAGACACTGATGTTTTCCGCCACAATGCCAGACGAGATAGCCGTTCTTGCCAGGGAAAACATGGTCAATCCAATACGCATTGAGGTTTCGCCACAGGGAACGGCACCGGAACTTGTCAATCAGGAACTGTACATAGTAGAACGTGGCAAGAAGACGGAACTGCTCGGCAAGCTGCTTGACACATACTGGGGCAGCGTGCTGCTCTTCGTAAGGACACGCTACAATGCGAAGAAGATTGCGAAATTGATCAGATCATTTCCTCATTCCGTCGCGGAACTTCATTCAAACAGGACAATGAATCAGCGAAAGGAGGCTTTGGAAGGCTTCAAAAGCGGAAAATACCGCATTCTCGTAGCGACGGACATCGCCGCAAGAGGCATAGACGTTATGGGCATAGAGCTTGTAATAAACTATGACCTTCCAGACGAGCCGGAAAACTATGTACACCGAATAGGCCGCACAGGCCGTGCTGGACATCCCGGACATTCCATAACACTTGCCGCTCCAGACCAGGAATTTGAAATAAGGGCAATAGAGAAACTTGTTCGCAAGAAACTTACAGTGATAGATTTGCCGGATTACACGGCAGAAAAGTTCGTAAAGGGAACGGAAGCCCGCCCGAAAGGTGAAAAACGTCTTCCACGACGGGAGATGGCCGGCAGCGAGAATGACCCTGTAAAAAAGCCGCGCAACATATTTGCCGCCCGCAGAAAGGCCGCAGCCGCAAGAAAGGCCAAGGAATCCGGAAAAAAACCTGCAAATCAGACGGTAATTTCGGAAAATGTGGTAAATAATGCCCCGGAACAGGAATTTGTCCCTGCAAACGCCGAAAAAATCACGCATTATTATTCGGAATCTGGTGAAATTCCAGTCTCACATGATTCGAATGTTTGGGGAGAATCCGAAATAAATTCCGCTATTAGCAAGATTTCTCAAAAAAAAGAGAAAAAAAACAAATTTTCAAAAAATGCCGAAAAAAAATCAAATTTGAAAAAATCAGGCAAAAAAATCAAATTTGAAAAACATGGCAAAAAAAACGAAGTTGAAAAAAAAGCATCTAAATTTGAAAAAACTGAAAAAAAGGCGAAAAAATCAAAAACTGAAAAAAAACAGTCATTTCACGGACAATCAGTAGGAGAAAATCCCTATTCCAGAAGGCGTGGAACACGTCGTGCCAATGCACATCCTCCTGTTCCTCAATATGACAAGGATTACAAGCCGCCTAGACGTTCACTGATAATGGATTCCGCCTATTTTGACGACGACACCCCGGAAAGGCGCTATTTTGACAAAAGACGTAGGACGGAACGCCGTGCAAATGGAAATTACGGCGGCAGACAGAATGCCAATCCCTTTTTAGAAAAAAAGGGTAAATCCAATGCCGGAATCCGTCAGAAAAAACATTCAGGCCGAAAAGTGTTTCGTCCAAAACGCCATTCCCGTGGCAGATGATAGGCAGTCTGTAAACCGTATATGGCAAAAATCCTTCTTGTCTCATTCAATGCGAGGTATGAGCATACCTCGCTGGGACTTCGCTGCCTTATGGCAAACATGGGAGAACTCTCGTCGGAATGTTCGTTGAAGGAATTTACGCTTGACGTATCGCCGGAATCCGCCTTGGAAGATCTTCTCTGCCTGAATCCGAAAATAATCGGTCTCGGCGTGTATATATGGAATGTTGAATTATGCCTTAGATTCGCCAGGGAATTGAAGACATTAAGGCCGAATATAACCCTCGTATGCGGAGGCCCAGAAACAAGCCATTATGTAAAACCCGGATATTCCTGTTATGCGGAACAGCTGTCGGAAATTGCCGATTACATTATATGCGGCGAGGGGGAAGAGTCATTCCGTAAGCTGTGTATTTCCATTATTGACGGAAAACCGACGAAAGAAAAATTCATTCATTCCGAACCTGTAAATTTGCAGGAAGCAAAAACCCCATATCATCTTTATTCTGACGAGGATATTCAGAATAGGCTTGTCTATATTGAGGCTTCAAGGGGCTGTCCTTTCGGTTGCGAATTCTGCCTTTCTTCTTTGGATAAGAAGGTAAGATATTTCCCTCTGGAGAATCTTTTTGCAAATCTGGAATATCTTTTGGGACGTGGACTGCTTACATTCAAGTTCACGGACAGGAGTTTTAATCTGGACGAGGCAAGGGCGGAAAAGATACTCGGTTTCTTTCTTGAAAATTACCGTACCGGACTGTTTCTGCATTTTGAGATAGTGCCGGACAAGATGCCGGAAGGACTGTTGCCGATTCTTGCTAAATTTCCGTCGGGAACTGTTCAGCTTGAAGCAGGAATACAGACATTCAATCCTGAAGTTGCCGCAAGGATAAGCCGCCGTCAGGACAATGACCTGCTTGAACGCAATATACGCCGCATACTGTCGGAAACAGGCTGCTATGTACATGCGGATCTCGTCGCCGGCCTGCCCGGAGAGACATTGGAAAGTTTTGCCGCCGGATTTGACCGTCTGTACCGTCTTGGAACGCATGAGATACAGGTGGGCATACTAAAACTGCTCGCCGGTGCTCCGATAGCACGGCATACGACGGTATACGGCATGAAATACAGCCCACTGCCGCCGTACGAGATACGGGAAAATTCCGCAATCAGGTTTGAGGATATGCGGCGGCTAAGACGGTTCTCCCGGTACTGGGACATAATCGCGAATAGCGGCACGTTCCGTCGTGCCGCACGGAGTATCTGCGGCGGGCAGGACAATTCCGAATCCCCATTCTGGCGTTTTATGCGTCTGTCGGACGCATTGTATTCCGCCACACATCAGACACATTCCATTTCAAGGGCAAGGATGCGTAATTTCATATATGACTGGCTTGTAAATGAAGTTAAAATGCCGGAGGCAGATGCCAAACGCATTATGGAGCAGGATGCCGTTGATGCCCGTCGTACGGAAAAACATCGCACCCGCCAGGCCAGACACGAGAAAAATTAGCAGTTAGCAATTGGAAATGAGAAATTAAGGAAAATTTCTCGTCGCCTATACCAACATAAATGAGTATTAAGCCTAATCTCTCACTGTTAATTGTTCATAGTCAGTCTGTTTGGCATTGCCCTTGTTCAGTATGTCTTCAAGGTATTGCAGCAGCCTTGGTGAGAAATAATTGCTATAAAGCGAAAAAGCGTCCGTATGTCCGTCGGGAGCGTCCCAGAAAACCTTTTCTCCTTTTGCGACATCGTAAAGTTTCCTTCCCTGTTTGTAGGAGACGATATTGTCCCTTAACGAATGGATGAACAGCAATGGCGATTTTATCCTGTTTATTTCATTTTTTGGCGCATAGCTTGAAGTTATCGCTATCGTAGGCAATGGGATTATTGGCCATGTTATCCAATGTCTTGAAAGATATGCCCTTGCCACTCCCTTGTATGAATAAAAACTGCCTTCAAGCACTATTGCGGCAGGGTCAAAGCCAGTTTCAGCAGCGGCAGCCAGGGCCATTGCTGACCCAAGGCTCTGTCCGAAAAGAATGATCTTGTCAGGATCTACGCCGGGAAGTTCCAATGCCGCTTCAAGTGCCGCCACGGAATCCTTTACCGCTGACGAGATGCTGCCAGTTTTTCCGCCTGACGCTCCATATCCCCTGTAATCAAATGTGAATACATTGTATCCATGCCTTGCCGCCCAGGCTATGTAAAGATAATGGGCTGTCATGTTCTGTCCGTTGCCGTGAAAATGCACGATAGTTCCCTTTGCTTGCGAGGTGGATGGGAAGAACAGTCCGGTAAGTGGAGTGCCATCCTTTGATTCAAATGTAATTGCCTCGCAGTTGTACCCTTGCGACAATGGATTTGAGTGAATTACCTTTGTCGGTTGAAAAAAAAGAAAATTGCATCCGCTAAAAAGGAGCGAGGACGCTAGCAGCAATAAAAAAGAAAAATTCCGTATAGCCATATTTTGTATTATATATATTAGGTTAGGCATTTTCCAAATATGCAGATAGGAAAAAAGATAATAACAGCCAGAAAGCCTCTTGTAGAGGTCGCTATGAAAGGCAAGATCGTTTTGCAGGCCGCCCTCGTAGGGCTTGTTTCCGGCCTGCTGGTGATTCTTTTCCGCCTTTGCATAGAATATATGCTGGGCAGTATAACCGGGCTTGCCGCCGGAATGGATCTGTCCCGTCGCATGTTGTTCCTTCCGTGTGTTGCCGCTGTCGGAGGTCTTGTATCTGGACTTCTCGTATGCAGATTTGCTCCGGAAACCAAGGGAAGCGGCATACCGTATGTGAAGATGGCACTTGCCAGAATGGGCAATGTGACACGCATTCGCAGCATTTTTGTAAAATTCTTCGCAGGCGTGGCCGGAATAGGAGCAGGCCTTTCCCTCGGCAGGGAAGGCCCAAGTGTGCAGCTCGGTGCTGGAGCGGGAGCGTTGGTCAGCCGCCTGTTCGGCATAAAAGGCACGTCGCAGGACAAGCTGATTGCCGCCGGAGCTGGCTCGGCAATAGCCGCGACATTCAATGCCCCGATAGCCGGTGCTGTTTTCGTTATTGAGGAACTGGTAAACCGTTTTTCCGCAGGACTGCTTCTCCCCGTCCTTATGGCTACGGTATGCGCTGCCTCGTTGTCAAGGCATTTTCTCGGAGACAGTCCCTCTTTTTCCCTGCCGTCAATTCCCAATGCCGGTTTGCAGCTGCTTCCGGCGGCTATACTTCTTGGACTTATAGCCGGTTTTGCCGGAAAACTGTTTTCCCAAGCAATTTTCGCAAGTCAGAAATTCTATTCTTCCATTAAATTTCTCCCGACATGGGCGAAACCTGCCCTTGCCGGATTGCTGATAGGCATTGCAGGCTGTTTCCTGCCGGAGATTCTAGGACCTGGAAATGCCGCGGCAGATTCCCTTTTCCGTGGTGATATTGCCATTCGTGCCGCCGTGATTATACTTTTTGCCAAATTCATTGCTACGCCTCTTTGCTTTGGCAGCGGAGCGGCTGGCGGCATATTCCTGCCCATGCTGATGATTGGATCATTCCTTGGCTGGATTTGCGGGGCATTACTATCCGCCACAGGCATTAACGCCGATCCGGCTGCGATGTCCCTTATGGGCATGGCCGCATTTCTTGCCGCGGTAGGACGGACACCAATGACGGCGGTCGTTATGGTTTTTGAAATGACAGGCGGATATTCCCTTATCTTGCCGATAATGCTTTGTGCGGCCACGGCGGATTTCATTTCGGATAGGCTTGGAAACAGGCCAATATATTCAGAACTTATACTGAAAGGGGAAAAACAGGGATCGGCGGCTGTACTTTCCGCACTACGGGTAAAGGACTATTTCGTTCCCGGTGGGCCGCTTATGAATCCATCCATGACAGTGGAATCCGCCATTGACGAATGTCGTTCCAGGGGACTGACCACTCTTACGGTGATTGATTCCTCACGACGGGTCGCTGGCACTGTAGCATGGCATGAGCTGGAGGATTTCCTGTATCAGGGCAATTCCGGCAAGGATTCCCTTTCAAAAGTTATGAATCCGGAAGCGGAAATAATCTTTCCCGACGATGACCTTTACTCCGCATATTACCGTCTTCATTCTTCTGGGGGTGGCTCTCTCGTCGTAGTGGATAAGAAAATGCGTGTACAGGGCGTTCTTACCCGCAAGGAACTTAGCCGGGCATTAGGCCGCAACCGGGATATGCTTTCCACCGGCAGGGCTTATGAGAATGCCAGGCCTGTAAGGGTCGCCAGACGAGCCACGATCAGGAAAAAATGAGCAATTAGCAGTTGGCAATGAGCAATTGAGGAAATTCCTTAATATCGTCATGCTGACTTGTTTCGGCATCTCAGAATAAAAATTATTGTACTAGGATATTTGAAGAGTAGGAGTTTTTTAAGTACCTTGATTGCTAATTTCTAATTGCTCATTGCTAATTGGAAACGTGGAAAAAGTCCTTTTTTCCACGTTTCCTTATTCATGCTTTAATGCGTCAACTGGGTTGAGCTTGGCGGCCTGCCAGGCCGGATAAAGCGCGAAAATGAAACTTGTAAACAACGCTATGATTATTGACCCGGCCACGACCCACCAGGAAAATGTCATCTGCCTTATGTTTTCCGCCATTTGCAGCACGGCGGCGTAGCCTAGGAACATTCCGGCAAAAGATCCACAAAGACCCAGCAGCATTGCCTCTACGAGAAACTGTAGCAGAATGTCCTTTCTGGAAGCTCCCAAGGCACGGCGTATGCCAATTTCCTTTGTCCTGGAGGAAATCACCGCCATTGTCACATTCATAATGCCAATTCCGCCTGCTATCATGGCTATGATTCCCATGAAAAGCATATTGTTCAAGGATTTTCTGGCATCCTTCATGTTTTCCTGCAATCTCTCGTAGAAAAACTTTATAACAGGCTTTTCCTCCGTGCCAAATTGCGAACGTAGGAAGCTGTAAAGCGTTTTTGAAGCCGAATCCGCCAGGGATTCCTTGCCAGTTATTATGCGTATCTTTGTTGGATCTCTTCCGTTTTCAGAGGCATACAGATCCATCCATGTCGTATAAGGCAGATATATGAATGATGCGTGTTCCTGTTCATCGGGAAATCTGTAATCTTCCAGTCTCGTTGGAACATGCAGCAGGCCTATCACTGTAAATGAATGTCCATGTAGCATAATCTGCTGTCCGAGCAGATGATTCCTTTCCGTAAAATCCTTAAGGCCTGTCTCCTTTTTTTGCTGTTCATTGGCGGCACGGCGATATCGTACCTTTGCGAGATTCCTTTCCTCTTTTTCATGTGGGAAAACAGTTATTATCGCCGCACGGTGTTTGTTCTCTATGTCCTGCCAGTTGAAAAAACGGCCTTCAAGCCTGTATACAAAATTTGAATCCTTCCATGTCGGCATTATGCCAATAACCTGACCATCCACAATGGATTTGCCATTGTATTCCAATGGATTCCATCCACCAATCCACGAGGAATCCGAAATAAATGAAAGTGAGCTGCCTTCCGGCAGGCGTGCAAGCAGATCCTTGTACTGTATAAGCGTCAGAGTGTGTCTTGTAGACGTATCTATTCGTCCTGCACCGGAAAGGGCGGAACTGATGTTTATCTGTCTGTATTTCTGGCTAAGGACGCTCAAAGTGTAGAAAAATGTCGCTATTCCTATTGCAATGGCGAAAAAACTCAGAAAACTACGCATCTTGTGCGCCTTTATTTCCATCCAGCCAGTAATTGCAAGATCTGGCAGCCTCATTGTATCTTGCCGTCCTTTATGCGTATTATTCTCTGTGTTCCGGCGGCTATTTTCGGGTCATGCGTGACCATTACAATCGTCATGCCGCCTTCATTCAGTTCCTTTAACAAGGTCAGAATGTCGGCACTTGACTTTGAATCAAGATTGCCAGTAGGCTCGTCGGCCAGTATTATTGACGGATTGTTCGCAAGCGAGCGTGCGCAGGCAACCCTCTGGCATTGCCCGCCGGAAAGCTGCAATGGGGTGTTGTTCAGTTTTCCGCCGAGGCCGAATCTTTCCGCCAGTTCCCGGGCCTTTGGAAGTATCTTGCTACGAGGAATGTCAGAATAACGCATTGGCAGGGCAATGTTCTCCACCACGGAAAGTTTTGGCATCAGGTTGAATGACTGGAAGATAAAGCCTATGTGATTCCGTCTTAATTTTGTCAGTTCCGCGTCGGAAAGGCCGGAAACCGCCTTGCCGTTGAGATAGTATTCTCCCCTGGTTGGCTTGTCAAGCAGTCCCAGAATGTTGAGCAGCGTGCTTTTTCCGCAGCCGGAAGGCCCCATTATTGATACGAACTCTCCCTCGCGTATCTCGACGGAAACGTCGTCCAAGGCACGAAATTCATTGGCGGCATTGTAAATCTTGAACAAATGCTCGCATCTCGCGGTTATGTTCATATTACCAGGATTCCCCATAAGGCAGTGTCGTAAGTACCTGATCGTTTTCCGCAAGACCCTGTCTTACCTCGACGTTCCTGTCGCTTGTAAGGCCTATCTGTATTTCCGTCTTTTCCGTCTTGTTTCCGCCGAGATATTTGAATACGTAGTTCTTTCCACCTTTCTCGAATAGGGCATTGGCTGGTATTGTAAGCACATCCTCTTTCTTGTCAATGGTTATGCTCATTTCCGCGGAAACTCCGAGAAGTATCTTGTGATCCGGGTTTTCAAGTTCCGTTATGATTAGGAATCCGGAAGAATCTCCCCAGCGTCCGGTTGTCTCTATCTGCGTGGAGATATAGGATAGCTTTCCCTTTGTCCTCGCACCCATTCCGGATAGTGAATTGACCTTTACATCAACCGGCATACCTGTTTTCAGCTTCATTACCTCGTTTTCCGTCACATAAGCGGATATCAGCAGGGAATCCATGTTCACAATACGCATAAAGCAGGTTGCGGAACTTACATTGTCATAGGTGCCTGTCAGGAATGTTCCCAGCCTTGGCAGGGACAGGTCCTTGTCGGACAGGCTTTTTCGGTAATCCTCGGAATTGACGCATTTTATCACCGTGCCTTCTGCCTCGGCGTATATAGGCATTGGCTTGTAATCCTCAAATTCGTTCTTGCCAGGCTTTATAAGGCCTAGTTTCTGCCCTTTTCTGACATGTTCGCCTTCCTTTACATAAATGGCCTTTAGTATTCCGCTGGGCTTGCTTGTCACCTTTATGTCCTGCTTCGCGGTTATAGTGCCACTGGCGGAAAAAAGAACCTCGACACGGCCTTTTTTAACAGTATACACGTCGGAAGGATTTATTGTCTCACCTTTTAGCTTTGCTAACAGTGGATTTGCAAAGTATTTCCATATCGCAAAACCAATTCCTATTAGTACAAGCAGCAAGACGAATTTTTTCCAATGGTTCCTTATAAATTTCTTCATTTAAAATCCTCCATGGAATACTCAAAGATATTCTCGCCTATGGCGTATCTGTATTTAAGTTTCATGACGGCAAGTTCCGTCACAAGTGTCGCATGGTTTACCTGTGCCGATGTCATTTCCTGCAAGGCGATTGTAAGATCCGTCGCGCTCATGAGGCCGTTCTTGTACTTGTTCTGCGTTGCCTCGAATTTCTGTGTGGCGGATCTCACCCGTAGTTCCGATATCTTCATGCTCTGCATTTTAAGTTCAAGCGAATTGCGGCTCTGTACGACATTGTCCCGTAGCGTACGCAGGAACTGCTCATGGCTTAGCAGGGCATTCTCATAGTTGCGTTCCAATGTCTGCCGCTGCCTTGCCTTGTCCTTGTAGAAAAAGCCCAGGTCAAATGATATTCCGGCGGAAATGCCATAACTGTAGCCCCACTGGTCATGTGTGTCAAAACTGCGTCCAGTGCTTGCGTTCAATCCTGCATATAGCGACGGAAGAAGGCTCTTTTTGCCCCGTCTTAGCGTTATTTCCTGCTGCTCCAGCTGAAGACGACGTTTTCTGGCGTCATGTCTGCGTTCAAGTGCCTGTGCCAGATCCTTGTCCAGTTTTGGCAGGGTTATAAGGGCCTGGTCAATCTTCTCGTCCAGTCTTATCTCTGTTTCCACAGGCTGGTTTAGCGAAATGTTGAAGGACGTAAGGGCGTTTGCGTAATTGTTCTGTGCCGTAAAAAGCGAAAGCTGGCTTGAACGGTAATTTGTCTCGCTTGAAAGCAGGTCTGAACGTGTCTTTAGGCCATTGTCGTAAAGCAGCTTGTCCTGCTCATAGCGTTTTTTTGAAATCTGTAGGTTTGAACGGTATACGTCCAGCATTTTCTTGTTAAGCAGAAGATTGTAATAATTCTGTACGGCGGAAAGTACTGTTTCCTGTATGAATGCGTCAAAATCTATGAATGAGATCTTGTAATCAATTGAGGAGCTTTTGTAGGAAAGCAGGTCCTTTCCACTGTTGAAAATGTTCCAGCTTGCGGATGCGCTTCCACTTGTCCTGAAATGGGATATTTCGTCCAGATTGCCCGGCTTGTTGTCCTGCGAGTAGCTTTTGCTGGCGGATGCTCCCATTGAGAATGAAGGCATAAACGCGGAAAGAAAGGCGTTTTTGTAAGATGCTTCCGCATTTTCAAGGGTGTTTTTCTGCGATCTTACCTGCGGGCTGTTCCTGATATATTCCGTCAGGTAGCTTTGAAGATTGAATTTTTCCTGTGGCTTGTTCTGTGGCAACAGGGCTTCCGAAGCGGTAAAGGTGGCTGCACGCACATCAGTGGCATTAAGGCTTATGAGACAAGTCAATGCGATAATGTGCGATAAGACAAGCAATGCTTTTGCTTTCATAAGATTATTATAATAAATATCCGTAAAGCGAATGTAGATATTAGCGGAAATGACTTTTATGAATGTTTAAAATGATGAAAATCCACCATGTTTTCAGGTATTATGTAGTGTTTTTTACAGTTGGTTATAGCAAATAGTTATAACTAGTAAACAATTATAATTTTTATCTATATATGTGAGACACAAGATTATGTCTTGATTGATTTGACAATTAAGAAATTACAACAATTGCTAATTACTCATTGCTCATTGCTAAATGCAAAAGTCATTCGCTTTTGCGAACGACTTTTGCCTTCTTTCCGCAGAATGATGCTCCGTATTTGAAAATTGGATTCGCTCCGGCCTCTTTCAGTTCCGTAAGGTATTCATTGCTCTCAATTTGTTTCAAGGCCTCTTCTGCGGATTTTGTTAATAATGGTTCCAGTTTTGCCTTTTCAGTTTTTACAGATTCGCATTCGCTGCAATGCTTTAATTCAAATATTATTCCGGGGAGATTGTTTCTCTTTGGAAACATCGCAATATCATACCGACCTTCGCCACTCTCACGGTTGCTCCTTATACTGTAATTGTCAGTAGCAATATAGACAAGGCCTAGAAATACATTGTGATAATCCTTTTCCTCGGTAAGGTCATGGAAACTTAACGAGGACATCAGATAATCCTGAACGAGCTGCTCTATCTTCTCCGCATTTCCTTTTGTTATGGCACGACGCAGCTCGCCTGCCTTCCTGCCTGCCGTCTTGTCCTTGACAAAGCGTTTTATTATCTCGTCAAAATATATCCTTCGCAATTCACGGTTTGGAATTTTTAGTGTGCAGATCAACGCACCATCGTCTATCTCATTGTTTATACTTTTCAAATATCCCGTCTGGGCTAGCAGACTGTATGCGATATTTACATCTGATGATATTTCAGTATATACGGTGTTAGTGTTTATTTCTGCCTCAACGGTGCCGCCATTGACGAGGCTTTCAAGCACATTGCTGTCAACAGAATCTGCGACTTCAAGAGCCTGGCCTACAAGCTCGTTTGCCGACGTGTTCAACCAATAAGGTTGTGCTATGCAGTCATTATCCAGGTATGCTATGACAGACCATGGATTGTATATCTCGGTACTTCCGAACATATATCCGTCGTACCAGTGAGCGACTTCTTCCTTTTTGTCAGGAACTCCGTAAAAGTCAAGCATATCCGATACTTCTTTCTTTGTAAGGCCGAAATACTCGCTGAAATCCTTGTTAAATATTGTGTCAGCCTTTATATTGTTCAGCCCGCTAAAAATTGATTCCTTGGAAACTCTCGTGACCCCTGTCAGAATACCCTTGTAAAGACTGGAATTTGTTTTTAATGCGGCAGAGAACAGTTTTTTTATGAAAGAGGACATTTCCTTGAAATAGCTTTTTTCGGCAAGACATGCGTTCTGCAATGGAACGTCGTACTCGTCTATGAGCAATAGCGGCTTTTCTCCATGATGTTTTTCCAGCATTGAGCATAGAAACTTCAAAGATGTCTCCCATTCAGGACAATCTATGGAATTTAGCGATATGTCCGAGTATATCTTTTTTTCGTATTTGTCCAGCTTTGAACTTTCCTTAAGTTCACCATGCCTGCGGTATTCTGCCGCTATCTTGCTATAAATTTTATTTCTGGCAGTCTCAAATGTGGGACAGTCCATTTCCTTTAATGAAAGCGAAATCACCGGTCTTTTGCCTTGCTCCGAAGTGTATTTTTCACCTTCCTGCCAGATTTTAAGGTTCTTGAAATAATGGGATGTCTCCTTGCTGGCCAAGGGTTTTTCAAAAAACAATTGCAACATTGACATATTCAATGTCTTGCCAAAACGACGAGGACGTGTGAAAAGGAACACGTCAGAGCCTGAATCTATTATGTCCCTTACAAAAAGGGTCTTGTCAACATAATATCTGCCGAGGTCTATCATTCTGCTTAAATCCTCGGTATTTAATGGCAATGGATGCTGGCGTATTCTTTCTTTCAGGGTCATAAGGCAATAAATTGAATCAATTGCTCCAGGACGGTGTGTACGAGCTGCCAGGAATATCTACCAATGCGTGTGGGGCGCTGCCGTCGGCATCCATGACGAATACCTGTTTCCTGCCATTCCGGGTGGATGTGAACGCTATGAACCGTCCGTCAGGAGACCATACCGGGTTTTCATTGTTTCCGGCCTTTACCGTCAGGCGTACGATCTTGCTGCCCGTCAGATCGCTTACGAAGATGTTGAACTTTTCCTTGACGGTTTCCCTGCCTGAAAATACGATCTTGCTTCCGTCGGGAGACCACGCCGGGGAGTCGCACCAGTTCATCCTTGTCAGCTTGCGTATCTTTTTTGTCTCAACGTTCAGAATATGTATCTGTGGGTTGCCTGAACGGTCAGACACGAATGCCACCTCCTTGCCATCGGGCGACCATGTCGGAGATGATGTTATTCCGTATCTCTGTTCAAGGAGTGGCCTTATGGATTTTGTCACAATGTCAAGGGCATAGATATTCGGATCCTTGCCCCTGGATGCCGTCATTAGCAGTGTAAGTCCGTCGGGGGACACCCCACCTGGTATATTAAGCCCCTGGAATGTTGAGAAGGGCTGTATCTTGCCGGTTTTAAGGTTTGCCTCGTACATGTCGGGATTGCCATACCTATATGTGGTATAGTAAATGCGTGAACCGTCCGCAGACCATTTTGGCAGAAGATTTATGCTTTTGTCCGAAGTAACCTTTTTTACGTTCTCACCGTCGTAATCCGCAATATATATTTCCTTTTTGCCAGTGCCGTTGTTTGCAAAGGCGATCCTCGTGTGGGCTATTCCCTTGTTCCCGGTAGCCTTGAAGATGATCTCATCAGCAAAAAGATGGGCTGAACGACGCAGTCCTTTTTCATCGCTTTTGTAGCTTTTGCGAAATACAGGTTTTCTGCCTTTTTCCGCCTTTTCATACAGTGTGCCTGTAAAAAGCCATTTCTTGTCGTCGGCTGGCCGGATCTCCCCATCTGCCACAAAGTCAGATGTGACAGATGGGTTCTGATCCTCGTTTATGTTGAAATAACGGGAATTGTACAGATCCGACCTTACCGCGTCGTAGAAAATATCGGCCTGCATGGAATCTTTTTCCGCACTTTTGAAGGCCTCCAGGCTTATTGTGGGCTTCCTTATCTCCGCCTGTGCCTCAACTCCTATGAAAACATCGGCACAGAACGCGGTCCCTGTGAAAAATAGCAGTAAAAGCGATAATGCGGTCTTATTCATTTTTTCTTTTGTGATGTCTTTGACGAGGATTTCTTGTTCTCACTGCCAGATTTTTTTTCGTTTCCAGCATTGCTTTCCGGGGCATATTTTGCAAGATGTGTCTTTGCCGTCTCTGCCTCCGGGGACGTAGGATAATCCCTTACTATGGACCTGAGGTATTTTATGGCCTCGTCTTTTCTTGGTTTTGGCATTTTTAGCAGGCATTGTGCGTATTTCAGCCTTGCCGCAGCGGTTCTGCCGGATTTCGGGAATTTTTCAAGCATACTCGCATAGGACCAGGCAGCCTGCTCCCATTCCGTCTTCAGATACAGTGATTCACCGAGGAAGAAATATGCACCCTCTGTAAGATCCCCATTTGGAAATTCCACTAAATATTTCTTGAATCCGGATATGGCCTCGTCAAAATTGTCCTGCTGAAAGGCCGCATAGGCCTCATTGTACATTTTTGACGGCAGAAGGGCGTTCTCCACGCTTTCCTGCTGCTTTTTTATGGTCTGCCCTATCGCATTGACGCGCTTGTTCATGGAATTGTCAAGATTTTCCAACTGTTCCGAAAGCGTCGTCATCTGCGAGGAAATATCCTTCATGTTCTCGGAAGAGGCATTAAGATCCTTGGAAAGCTCCTCCATCTTTACTGCGAGATCTGCCTGGTTCTTCTGCATGGTAAGAATGGTCTCGCTTAGCTTTTCCATCTGTCCCTGCACGAGAAGTACGTCCTGCTGTGTCGCAACACAGCAGGACAGTGAGGCGGAAAGTACCAGTAGGGCGTATATTTTTGGCATTTACTTTACCTTTGTCTCCGCACGGCGGTTCATCTGCCAGCACTCCTCGGTATCCTCATCGCAGAGAGGATTTTCCACACCGTAAGAGATAGTTCCTATGCGGTATGGCTGTACGCCAAGACGGACGTAATAATCCCTTACGGAGTTGGCACGTTTCTGTCCCAGAGAGAGATTGTATTCCGCTGTTCCACGGTTGTCGCAGTATCCCTCTATGCGTATTGACCACATCTTGTTTGAATTGAGCACTTCGGCGTTTTCCCTTATTATTTCACGGGCTTCTTCTGATAAATCATATTTGTCATAATTGAAAGGTACTGCCTTTAATCCGCTGTTTGACACGAATGACTGATAGTCCCGTATGTCTGTTTCCGTGTCTGGAAGGTTTTCATCAGTGACATCTGTCTGTGAATCTTTTTCCGCATCTGACACCGCTGTCTGTGCCTGCGAGGCGGAATTGTCATTCTTTACGTTCTTGTTGCAGGCTGCCATTACAAGTGATGATACGAGTATGGCGATAGCCAAAAGGTTTATTTTCTTCATATAAGCCTCCAAAACAAATATTTTCTTTAATTATAATTTATAAAATATGGTAGTCTTTTGCAAATTTGGGCGGAAATGGCATGAAAAAGGCTCTTTTGAAAGAGCCTTTTCCGTTTTACATACTAAAATGACGGAGGTGGCGGGGGATTGTTGGCTGTATTTTGCTGTGGCTTGTAAATCATGTCAGGCTCTGGCATATTCGCCATATTCTCGCTTTCAATGATCGCGGCAGACTTCTTGCGAAGCCTGTTAGCGGTGACCAGTGTCAGGATTGTAAGCAATGCCCCGCCAAACATTGACGCTATGCCGTATTGCGTATTCCATTCCATTATCATGAATGATATTCCGAAAGGATAGAATGAAAGCATAAGTGCGCAGCCTGTAATGAATCCCCTTGCGACCACTGCCTGCTTTGTTTCCGATGGGGACAGGGAGACAATCAGAATAAGGATAAGGGCTATTACGCCGCTCATTGCCGCCCTCGTTCCCCAGAGAATGTCAAGATTCGTTAGCTGGAATGCCTTTTCGCCACGTTTGTTTATGATGATTTTGATCTCGTCGCTGTCAATCATCGTTATCGTATTGATTTCCGTTTCCGGGGAACGTGATGGCCTGACATCTTCCTCCTCGGCAATGGGAGCGACGGCCTCTTCATTCTGCACAGGTTGTTCTATCTTTGTGGCGTTTTTCCTGTTTTTGTCAGACTTGCCAAAGGAAGTTGGCTGTGCGAACAGGTTGCTTGCCGCGAATACGAACAGGAAAAGCGATATAGCCAAAAGGCAGATTGTTTTTAAAGTTCTCATTTTCCACCTCCTGAAAGGCCTGCCGTATTGGGTTTTTCCATATTGTAATAGCTTTTGGCCTTCTTTTTTGTGGAATTGGTATCCGAATAGCTTTTTACATCCTGTAGCAATGTTGATGTTTGTGATGTTATGGCACTATGCTCCCTGGGCAGGTCAGACGGAACGGCAAGCCTGGGCTTGTTCTGTTCTATCTGATAACTGTGTATGTGTGAACGCAGAAGCGCCATGTCGTCCCTGTTCCATGACTGGCCTAGGAAATACATTATGTAGCCTGTCAGAAGAACGCCCAAAGTGAATGCTAGTGGAAAATAATCCTTGGAGCTTTCTTTTCGCATTGTTTCCTCCTCTATAAAAATTCTATGAACAGCCTGTTTGCCAGATACTCCTTGCCAGGCCTTATCCTGATGTGGTTTCCGTCATACACAAGAAGTTCCTTTGCGGCATCGGAGCAAAGCCCTTTTTCTAATTTTATAATTATATCGCTGTCAATTTCAATTCCTTTTGTGAGACGCAGGCCAAGAATTACCTTTTCGGCCAGCTTTTCACGTCCTTGCAGTGTTTCCCTTGATATGCTTTCCGGTTTTCTTCCTGCCGACAATGCCTTTATCCAGCTGTCTACTGATCCGTCCGTAGTGCGTCTTTCGCCGTCTATATACGAGGCTGCTCCAGGTCCAAGTCCTAAATATTCCTCCTGAAGCCAATAATGCATATTGTGCCGGCTTTCCATGCCCGGTTTTGAGAAATTGGAAATCTCGTATTTCTCATATCCCTTTTGTGGAAGGAATGAGCAGGCCTCATTGTACATATCTGCGGCCTCGTCAGGATTTTCCTCAATTCCCTCTCTTCCCAAAGGTGTTTCCTGATGTATTTCAAGTGGGTAAAGAGATATATGATCGGGATTCATTGCCGTCAGAAAATCCATGGATTCACGGAAATCCCGCAAGGACTGTCCCGGAAGACCCGTCATAAGGTCTGCATTTATGTTTTTGAATCCTGCGGAACGCAGAATGTCCCATGCGGCAGCAAAATCCTGCGGCGTTGTTATACGTCCCAGTCTTCTGAGCAGATCCGGCTTGTGGCTTTGCAGTCCCATGCTTATCCTGTCAACGCCGCAGGATTTCAGAACGGCGGCCTTTTCCACGGTCATGCTTTCCGGGTTTGCCTCGACGGTAAATTCCCTGATCCCGTCATTCCTAGTAAGGCCGCCTATTATGCCGCAAAGTGTTTCAAGCTGCCGGGGGGAAAGCAGGCTCGGCGTTCCGCCGCCAATGTACACGGTATCAAAAGTTCCGGCTATATCCGTATAGAAATCCGCCTCTCTCCTCAATGCCGCAAGATAGCTGTCTATTTCCGTTTCCCTGCCCTGATACGATACGAAATCGCAGTATCCGCATTTTTTGCGGCAAAATGGTACATGGATATAAAGACCTCTTTTGCTTCCTGAATTGCTCATTGCTAATTCTATTAAAAAAGCCCCCGAAGGGGCTTTTCATTATTTTGCCTTCTCTATGGCCTTGCTTTCCGCAGACTGGTTTTTCCTGTCAAGGAATATGTTTATCAGATCCATTGGCAGTGGGAATATCGTAGTGGAGTTTTTGTCCGTGGCTATTTCCGTCAAGGTCTGCAGATATCGCAGCTGCAATGTGGCCGGCTGACGGCCTATGATGGCGGCGGCATCGCTCAGTTTTTCCGCGGCCTGCAATTCGCCTTCGGCGTGTATTATCTTCGCACGGCGTTCGCGTTCCGCCTCGGCCTGTTTTGCCATGGCACGCTGCATTTCCTGCGGTATGTCTACATTCTTTACCTCTACGCTGGAAACCTTTATTCCCCACGGCTCGGTGTGCTGGTCAAGTATTTCCTGCAGATTCTGGTTTATCTTGTCCCTGTTGGTGAGCAGGTCGTCCAGTTCCTGCTGTCCCAGGGCGCTTCTCAACGTGGTCTGGGCGAGCTGGCTTGTAGCGTACATATAGTCCTCGACGTTGAGTATTGCCTTGTCCGGATTGATGACACGGAAATACACCACGGCGTTTACCTTTACGGAAACATTGTCCCGTGTTATTATGTCCTGCGGAGGAACATCAAGCACCATTACGCGTGTGCTTACACGGAACATCTGCTGTATTCCGGGAATGAGTATTATCAGACCTGGGCCTTTCACGCCGGAAAAACGTCCGAGTGTAAGTATCACGCCACGCTCGTATTCTTTCAGAATGTGTATACATGAAAAGAGAATGACTACGACTATGATAATGATTGGTGATAATGTGGAAAACATTTCTTTCTCCTTGTTTTCATTAAGTTAACTATAGTATACAAAAATCATGCTATATTCCGACAAGTATTGCATTTATTCGTCAGTACCACGTATTCCGGCCCTTGTGAGTGCGAAATCGTATTTTATCGGGTCGGCAGGATTTATGGCACGGAATGACGCTGTTATTTCCAATGCGGTCTTCATGCTGGTATCCTTCCTCTTGGTAAGTCCGAGGGAGAGGGCCACCTGTCTCATGTGCGTATCCAGAGGCACTATCAGTTTTGACGGGGACACCTTTTTCCATATTCCCAGGTCAACACTGTCATGCCTGACCATCCAACGCAGGAAAAGACAGATTCTCTTGAAGGAGCTTTTCAATGCCGGGTCTGGTGTAAGGGATGGTGGTCTTCCGAATTTGTTCAGATTGCTTACAAACCTGTAAAGTGCGTTTTCTATTGTTTCCTCATTGTCGTCATACCCTTTGAGGAACAGTTTTTCCAACGAGCCATGTTCCATTATGGCATATTTTATGTTAAGCAGGAATATGACGAGTTCGTCAGAGGTTGTAAAGCGATGCTTGAAGCCAGCATATCCCTTGCGTAGCTCTTTCTCGTCAAGGTTTATAAGCTGTCTTCTTGGACTTTCCCTTATCATGAAGATGGCATTGTTGACGCTTCTGAGTATCTGCCTGACATTTCCATAAGCCAGACAGGCGGCAATCAGGGCTATTATTTCCTGATCTTCCGGTTTTTCGTAGTGACGTAGGAACTCCAGCGGGTCGGGATGTATGTATTCCGGCTTGTTCCAGTGAGAGTATTCCTTCTCAAAAAAATTCAGGTCATATATGTTTTTTTGGGGCATAAAATCAATATACAAAATTTTGTATAGTTTATGTATGCTCCGTAAATTTGCCTTAATGCTTTTTGCAGTTTTTTTTATGTACAATTGCGAAGGAAAGGATCCATTTTCCTTTGTGCAGGGGCTACTATTTCAGAAAAAACAGGAAAAATTGCGTATAGGCGTATCATTCCCGACCAAATACGAGACAAGGTGGAACAAGGATCTGGAATATCTGATCAAGGCCGCTGATGAGGCCGGTGTGGATCTTTATTATGATTCTGTTGACAAGAATGCCCGGGAGCAGGAAGCCCAGTGCGATGCCCTTCTTCAAAAAAAACTGAATGTGCTGATACTTGCCCCACATGACGCGCGTGCGGCCGGCACCATAGTGGAAAAGGCCAAATCCGCAGGCGTAAAGGTAATTTCCTATGACAGGCTTGTCCTTGGTGCGGACGTGGATTTCTACATTTCCTTTGACAATGTGAGGGTGGGGGAATTGCAGGCGGAATACATAACAAGGAAAGTTCCGACTGGAAACTACATAGTGCTTTCCGGCGCGCCAACGGACAACAATTCAAAGATGTTTCACAGCGGGGCAATGAATGTGCTAACGCCTCTTGCGGACGCAGGGAAAATAAGGATTGTGGCTGATTCCCCGATAGACAACTGGGATGCCGAGGTTGCGGAAAACATAACAAATGACATTTTGAACAAATACGGAACGGAGATCGGCGCGGTAATTGCCCCGAATGACCGTACGGCAGGCGGCGTGATAAACGCGTTGAAAAGCCATCATCTTGCCGGATATGTGGCAGTAAGCGGACAGGATGCGGATTTTGAGGCCGCAGGACGGGTAATGTCCGGATTGCAGTCCATGACCGTATTCAAGGATTCCCGCAACCTCGCCAATGCCGCGGTAGGCGCGGCAATAAACATGGCACTGGGGCAGCCACCTCCGTCTTCCGGCAGGTTTGTTTATAATGGCAAGGGACAGATACCGTCCATGTTGCTGGAGCCAATAACCCTGGACAAGGACAACATCGTTCAGACACTGGAACAGACGGGGTATATCAGCATGGAGCAGGCCAGGGAGCTGCTTTCCACGGAAAGCATCGTATTTGGCAACGTTGATGAAGCTGTTATGATGCCTGCCCCCACAGGCGGACACTGATTTATCTGGAGCAAAATAATGAGAACATACAAACTGGCATTGATTTCAACACATGGGACAGGCAAGACAACCCTTTGCTTTGAGGTTGCCGCCCTTCTTAAAAAACTGGGATTGAAGGTGAAGGTCTTTTCCGAGATAGCCACACAGGCATTTGAGCAGGGAATACCGATAAACGAAAAGACCACCCTTCCGGCACAGATGTTCATAATGATGCAGCATATCGCCGAGGAACTGCGTGCGGACATACGGGAATACCAGGTAGTCATTTGCGACAGGAGCGTGTATGACAATCTCGTATACATGGAACGCCGTTGCGGACGGCAGGATTTCGTCAGGAGCTTTATAAGGGATTATGCCGAAAAGTTTCCTTATGACGCTATTTACAAGCTGCCACTGGTCGGTGAACTGGTTGACGACGGTATAAGGGATGTTGAAAACCAGCAGTTTCAAAAGGATATTTATGATATGCTTAATGATGTCCTTGATGAAATGCATGTGGAGCATATAACGCTTGACAAGCCGACGAGCGAGATGAGACGTGAATGGGCGGAAAGAATAGTCAATGACACTCTCAAGGCAATAGGCTGGGAAGAACCCGCCAAACAGCTGGCTCTTTTTAAAAGCATTTAAAAAAGGTACAATATAGATTACATACCAAGGAGAGGTGTGTGAGCGGTTGAAACAGCAGGTCTCGAAAACCTGTAAGGGGCAACTCTTCGAGGGTTCGAATCCCTCCCTCTCCGACGATAAAAGCCTAGCTTTTGCTAGGCTTTTTTCGTCAGGGAGGTAAAACTCCATAGTATGGCGTTTTAGGGATTCGAAAGCCGGAAAAGTGTTTTTTGCCAAGAAAAACACTTTGAGGCCAGCCTGTAGGAAAATTGCACGGGAGCAATTTTACCGGAAGGCGAACCCTTCCTCTCCGACGATAAAAGCTCCGAGAAATCGGAGCTTTTTTTTTTGAGAGGTTCAAGGACACGGTGTGTCCCGCCGCTACGCTGTACGCGATGCTACAGCTCCGCGTTTTCCCGCCCTAAAAACGACACACTGTGTCGTTTTTGCCCTAAAGGGACGGGCACCAGGGCATGACGGAGTATCTTTCAAAAACAGGCACTTTTTCTGCGTTTCCCCAATTGTTTTGAAAAATTTTGTTTTTTTGCCAAAAAATGCTACAATATAAACAGTGATGTTAAGTTGCCGCGGTAGCTCAGTGGTAGAGCACTGGTCTGAAAAACCAGGTGTCGATGGTTCGATCCCATCCCGCGGCAGCTTTTTTTGCCTTTTTTCAACAAAATCCCCTAAAAAACTGATTTTTTTGTAAAATCTTACTGTAAGCAGGCTATTTTATGCCAAAAAAGGAGAAAATAATGGAAGAAACAGACATTTTTCAGTTGATAATGGATGGAAACACGTCGGAGGCGGAGAAATTCATATCAGATTGCGACAATATTGATATTTGCGACGAGGACGGCAATACCCCGCTGATTTGTGCGGCATATTATGGAAAGACGGAAATAGCCGCAATGCTGCTTGCAAAAAAACCTTCCCTTGACGTAAGAAATGATGACGGATTCTCCGCCCTGCATATTGCGGCAATCAGTGGCAGTACGGAAATTGCAGGAATGTTGTTGAACGCAGGTGCGGACAAGGAAATAACAGACGAGAGAGGCCGCACACCTCTGCTCACGGCGGCAGCCAATCTTAATGCTGACATAATAAGGATGCTGATTGCGGAAGGTGCGGACAAAACCGTAAGGGATTCCGACGGAAAAACGGCAGCAATCCTGCTACGGGAAGCTGTTGAAGGCCTTATCAGGGAATCTGGGATTCAATAATTGAAAAATCTTATTTAGGAATATACAGGCCACAAAAAAAGGAGGGAGAGCGTCCTTTGCGGATCTATCTCCGCGGGAGGCTTCCCTCAATTCAAGTATAGCAGGTGCAATAAGAATTGTCAACAGGGAATTATGTAAATTTCAATACTGTTGAGATGCTGAAACAAGTTCAGCATGACGGCATAAGGAAATTTCCTCAACTGCTAATTTGGAAACGCAGAAAAAAGGCACTTTTTCTGCGTTTTCTTTACACTTCTATCAAAACAATATTGTGGAAATTGCTATTGTTTTTATCTTCCAAAAACTGTGTTTTCCAGTTTTGTTTTCAGTGATTTGTAATCCGGGCATTTTTGGGACAGCAGGGCATAGAAGGCTTTGCCGTGCTTCCTGTGCGTCAGATGACACAGTTCATGTATTATAACATAGTCTATGCAGCGCTTGGGAGCCTTTACAAGCAGCAGGTTAAGGCTTATGTTGCCGTTTGTGCGGCAGCTGCCCCAGCGTTTTTTCATTTTGCGTATTTTAAGCGTTATTTCCATGCTGTTAAGGGCTGGAAACAGTTTAAGGCATTCCGCAAGCCGTTCGGCGAATATCTGCCTTGCCCGCAGCAGCATGAATGACCGCAATGCGGAAGGAACATCTTTTTTTGCGTAAAAGATTATTTTTCCTGGTGAAAACACGACCCTTTCCGGCTGTTCTGATTTTATTATAAGCTGATAATGCCTGCCTAAATAAAGTACATCGCTGCCGCTTTCATATTGTTGTCTCTTTTGGCTGTACTGCCTGAAAAATTCTATTTTGCCTGCTGCCCATGCCGCCTTTTTTGACAAAAAGTTATTTCTTTGTTCCTGCGTAGCCTGCACAGGCGTTCTGAACACGGTATTGCCATCAGGGTAGACTGTAAGCGCAAAACTTTTGCGGTTTTGCTCTGTTTCATCATATTCAAATATAATTTTTCCGTCGGAAAATATTTTTTTCATAATTTCTTTGGGTAAATATATTGAGAGTATTGATACATTTTATAGCACAGCGTCTTTGCGAGCGTGGTGTCCGTCCCTTTAGGGCAAAAACGACACAGTGTGTCGTTTTTAGGACGGGAAAACGCGGAGCTGTAGCGTCGCGTATAGCGTAGCGGCCATAAAGCAATCTGATTCAGGAGCTCTGCTTTTTAGATTGCTTCGTCATTTCATTCCTCGCAATGACGACGATAAAATTCTAAAACCAATACTCTCCTTTGTCATAGTGTTTCATTTTTTCCGGCCAGGTTCCAGACATTTTCTATTATGCTGTCTATATACTCTATGGATATGTCTATTCCCATTTCGCCTTTTACCGTATCAAAGAAATAGTCTTCAAGCTGGTCGCGTGTTTTGCGTTTTACCTCTATGTTGTCTTTCCAGTCCACTATCTTTTCTTTTTGAATTATCTCGTCAATTTTTTCTGAGATGATGGAAATCTGGCTTTGCGTTGCCTTGCCTTTAAGATCCTGCCTTAGCAGACGGTAATAAGGATGCAGCCTTTTGTTTGGGCGTATTTCCTGCGGAATATCGTTGTCCTCGTAATTTTCTGCCTGCCGCTGCAGTGTTTTTGCCTGTTCCAGCAGTGAATCCATATCCTCTTTTTTTGCTATGCGAAGCTGCTCTATAACAGCTTTTACCTGCCTGCTGAACTTTTCATAAAAAACAGTGTCCTGTTCCCAGCGTTCCTGTATGGTTTTCTGCGTCTGCGAGGCTATGGCTTCTGCCCTGGAGCGTGCGGACAGACCGTTTTTCTCGTCCTCTATAAAGCGGTTGAATTCTTTTATGTCGCTTAAATTTATAGGCTTTGAAATTTCCTCCGCTGTTTCCGCTGTGACATACTTGTTTAGCAGCCGGCGTATCTGGTCTTCATATTTGCTGAAATCAATGCTTTCCGCCATTGCTGTATGGGTTATTTTCTTTATCTCTATGAACCTTTTAAGGTCTTCAGATAATTTTTTTAGCTGCGAGGGTGATATTTTTTCGTAGAAATCCGGCAGGGCGCGGCATACGGAAAGCCCGCTTATGAACTCGTTAACATTGCCGTAAAATTCCCTGCGTACGGTTTCATCTTCTTTAAGCATTGATACACATTCCTCGTAATTGTCTTTGCCCGCAAACATGGCAAGCATTTTTTTGTGCAGCTCAATAAGTGAGGTTATTTTTTCATCAGTATCAAGCAGAGCCTTGTAAATATCTTTTGCGTCAAAATTGGAAAAAAGCTCCAGGGCGCTTTTAAGATTCCTGGCATTCTTTGAGTAGTCAAAAATAAAGCCGTTTGCCTTTACCTGCTGCCCTGGCCTGCCCTCGTAAATACGGTTCACCCTTGCTATGGCCTGCAGAAGATTATGGTCTTTAAGCTGCTTTGCCAGATAAAGGGCGGTGTCCGACGGAGCGTCAAAGCCTGTTAGCAGCTTGTCTACCACTATAAGCATTTCGCAGCCGTCGGGATTTTGTATAAAATCCTTCACCGTTGTTTTTTCATAAGAATCAAGAGAGCCGTAAAGCCTTTTCTGCTCTGCAAGAAATGCTGAGACGGCCTTTTTATGTTCCGGCAGCTCATATTCCTCGCTTTCCTGCTCATTGCTGGCCGAATCGGAAATTATTACGGCTGTGTTTATTCCGCCAAGAAGGTCCATTGCCTGCTTAAAGCATATCGCGGCATATTTTGATGGCAGAACAGCCTGTGCCTTAAGGCCTGTTCCCTGAAAATTTTCCTTATAATGCTTATGCACGGAAAGTGCTATCATTTCTATGCGCTGTGAGGTTTCCTCTATCAGCTTGCTTGTTGTGAACTTTCGCATTAAGTCCGCTTTCTTCTGCTGGGTTAGTCCCTGCGAAATCTGGTTGAAAAAGGCATCCATGGCAGTATTCGCATCCTGGTTGACATAAAGCCCCTGATAGACAAGCGGAAGCACAGCTCCGTCATCCTGTGCCTCGGAAATTGTGTATGCGTCTATAAGTCCGCCGAACTGCTGTATGGAATTTGTCTTGTCCTTTTTCATAAGCGGCGTACCCGTGAAGCCGAGTACGCAGGCCTTGGGCAGCATCTGCAGCATATTGCCGCGTCCTATGCCGCTTTGCGTGCGGTGGGCTTCGTCCGTAAGGACAAAAATATCCGGGTCATTGTCTACATAAAGCGGATATTTCATTTCGGCGAATTTATGTATAAGCGTGGTGATTACGTTAAGGTTTTTGTCTTCTATAAGTTTTTTAAGATGGCTGGAAGATTCTGCCTGTATTACGTCTTTTTTTATACTGCACGCTGCAAATACATCCCTTATCTGATTGTCAAGCTGGGTACGGTCTGTCACTACGATAATGCGCGGCTTGTTTACAATTTCCATGATGTTTTTTACAAGCATTACCATTGTAAGGCTTTTGCCGCTGCCCTGCGTATGCCAGACAAGGCCGCCTTTTCTGCGTCCGTTTTCGTCCTTGTCCTTTATTCTTTCCAGAATGTTCTTTACCGCATAGTACTGCTGATAGCGGGCTATTTTCTTTTTGCCATTGTCGTAAATTATGTAATTACGCATTATTTCCAGCAGGCTCTTTGGCGAAAACAGGCAGAATATTCCTGTATTCTGTGCATTTAGCGGTATTTTTTCCTGCTTATAGCTGGAATGGTACAGATCCTGCCTGATTACCTGCAGCAGCGGCCTTTTTAGAGGCGTGTTCTGGCTTTCAAGTGCCTGCTGTTTCATACTGCGTACAAAGCTGTCTTCGCCACGTATTTTCCATTCGGAATAAAAAGAGGCGGGGGTAAGCATTGTGCCGTATTTGAAATACTGCCTGTTTGTGGCGGCCAGTATTTGCGCATACAGGAAGAACACCGGCACCTGCCCGCCCTGCTGGTTTCGCAGCATTTGCGTTATTGCCTCTTTTACCGGCACGGACGGCTTTTTACATTCTATTACGGCAACAGGTATGCCGTTTACAAAAAGAACAATGTCGGGGCGGCGGCTGGCATCGCCGCTTATTTCAAATTCCGCGGTTGCGTGGAAAGAATTGTTCTGCGGGTTTTCAAAATCTATAAAACGCAGCTGAGGGGACTGTTTTTTTCCGTTTATAAATTCCTGCACGCTGCACCCTGCTGTAAGATATGAATAAATCTGTTCGGATGCCTTTATTATGCCGTTGTCCATGTGCGGCTTTGACAGGGCGGCTATGGCTTCTTTTATGCTTTGGTCAGAAATGTCTTTGGAGTTTATGCGGCGCAGGGCATTGAAGGCTATGTCATGCAGAATGTATTCCCTTGTATTGTTGCCGCGCATTTCCAGTGCCTTATGGCGCGGCAGGTATTCATACCCCATGTTTGCAAGCTGAACAAGTGCTGGCAGCTGGCTGGAGCTTATCTCGTCAAAATCCGGCAGTTCCTGTTTAATTGTCATATATTGGTTTTACCTTTTTGTTTGGTTTTCATATAGAATATTAACGTTTTATTCGTCATTGCGAGCGGTAGCGAAGCAATCTGATTCAGAAACTCTGATTTTAGATTGCTTCGTCATTTCATTCCTCGCAATGACGTGTAATGGTTTGTTATTTATAATTTTGATATTTCATCATATAAATCTTTCCATCCAGGATTCATAAAATTTATCAATTCCTCTTTATGTTTTCTTGAACCGCCTTTCAACTGTTTTTCTCTTTGTATTGCCAAGGTTATATCTTCAAATATTTCGTAATACACTAATTTTACTAAGTTATATTTTGCAGTAAAGTCTTCAACCATTTTATTTTTGTGTTCATAAACTCTGCGGACAAGATTATTGGTCACGCCAATATAAATGGTTGAGTTGTGATAATTTGTCATCTTATATACAAAAGATTGCTTCGTCATTTCATTCCTCGCAATGACGATGGAAGAATTGAAAAATAAATATTTTTGCTTAACACAGCTACTTCTTTAGCTTCTCTTAATCCGTCATTGCGAGCGGTAGCGAAGCAATCTGATTCAGGAACTCTGCTTTTACATTGATTTGTCATTTCATCATTCATTGCGATAACGTTTAATTCAACCTTACCTTGCCAGTAAGCAAAATCTGCATAAGGCCTTTTTTCTGTTGCTGTAGTTTTGCAAGTTTTTCTTTCAGCAGGGATATTTCTTTATCAGCAACAGATAATATCTCGGCTATGGCCTGCTGTTCTTTTATTGAGGGAACTTTTAAAGGAAGTTTAAAAAAATCCTCAACAGACACATTTAAAAGCCCATGCGCCCTGCCTCCTTCGTTGGCGATTTTATCTAAATGTCTATTGAACAAGCCTGTTTCACAATATTGCTCAAAAAAATTATAATTCAGCTGATTATTGTCTTTTATGGCAAAACAAATGTAAAGCGGAGTTACTACCGCTTTTTCAAAATCTTTTAGTCTTTTTATCGTTCCAGACGGATAACCCTGTGAATAACTTTTGTTATAACAGAATTCATTTTTATAAACAAGAAAATAATTTTCAATGGAACTGCTTGCTATGTTTTTACTAAAAAAAGTTGTCTGCGGTATAAAACCAAATTTTGCGGATATTGTTACCACGTTTTTATTGTTTTCAGTATTTCTTCTTGTTATTCTGTAAGTGAAATCAGATAATATATGCTTTTCCCATTTGCCGCTGAATCCTTTCAGCCTTGTTTTGCCTGTAAGCAATTGGCGCATTAAATGCTTTTTCTGAATTTCCTTTTGCTCTATAAGGCGTTTTGTAAGTGATATTGCCTTGTCCCATGTCTCCAGAACAGCAACAATACGGTGTTGCTCGGAAAGGGGAGGGACGATTAAGGGCAAATTTTCTATTAAGTCCCATTCTGCTCTTGGCATCCTTGTTCCGCATGAAATATTTGCTGTATAAATAAATTTTTCACTTTGCACAAGCAGGAATAAAAAATCAGGAATACAAATGCTGACATCGGGTTGTAATACCCATATTTCCGATGTGCAAACGCCGTCAAAATTAGGCATCGCATATTTTCGTAAGTATGGCCTTAACTTGCCGAATAAAACAGAGCCTTTTTGAAATCTGTTTTTTGTGCTGGCAAGTTCAGAAGAATATAATGTATGGGAAATAATGCCAGTTTCTTTTTCAATACATTCAAGCTCTACGCATGGGAGGCTTTCCTTTGCAGATGGCTGATATTTCTGTTTTCCCAGATGTGCAAATTTTCCAAATTCAATTTTTTGCCAAGTGTTGTTATTTTTCATTTTGCGTATTGACGATATGGTTGTATATATAAAATATATTCTCTGCTAATTTCTTACTTTCTTTCCAATGACAATGTAAATTGCCGCCTGGACTTATTTCATAATGAGAACATTTGTTAGGATTAGTCATAATCTGTATGATATATTGTAATCTTTGCTCAAGTTCTTTTTCTTTAAAATGCTCACACTGAAAAGGAAACAAAAAATAATAATAACAATCAAATAACCTTTTATTTAAACTCCCAGTATTTGTTGCTAATATTTTAACAGATTCGTGAAATCTGCCATATAATGAAAGGTCATGTTTAACATCTATATAACGCTGTTCTTTGTAGTTTTTATTTGTATATTTTTTCCCCATAAAATAAAAATCAAGTTTTGGCCTTATTATCATTTATTTTTTTTAGTAGTGTTTTTATTTTTTTGTATACTTGCAGATTCATTATGAGAGTTATAGATTCCTATTACAAGTTGATTTCTGTTTATTTTGTCCCAGATTTTTCCTTGCCACTCTTGATTTTTTAAAAGTAACTTCATCAATTCCTGTTGTTGCAATGCTGTATTTGTAAAACCTTGTGGCCAATATATCTTATTTTTTATATCTAACTGTTCAACATTTATATTAATTCTCTTACCAATTAAATTTATAAGTCTTATTAAGGCATCGTCTCTATTTATCACATTAATTTCTATTTCTCTTTTGTCATTGGTTGGCATATGATTTACAGAATCAAGGAATTTGTTTCTTGCTTCTAATATTTCTTTGTCTTTTTCAAATTCCACTAATATCATATTGAAAGCTGTAACAAATTCCATACATACTATTTGTGGAAAATTTGAAAGCAAAGACTGATAAA
>R20__coassemble_318_pt1 | contig 37792 bp, 30 predicted proteins | sample R20__metabat2_high_PE_044 | metagenome-assembled genome bin R20 | reverse complement strand
GAGATGGGATTGCACAATAAATGACATCTGGTTTTTTTCTTGTCTGCAAATATTTATTTACTTCCCTGCCCCAACAATAATGGCTGAAAAGCCTTTTTATGGAGATGTTTTTTTTATATGCAGGCTGATGAAGAAATGTTATTTTATATGGCAGCTTAACGCCAAAATCCGTTCTATACCTCTTTTTTCCATGAAAAAAATCACATGTAATTATTTCTACATTATGACCTTTTTCATAAAGCATATTTGCTAAATAATTAAACCGGCTATCTGCACGGTCATCAATGCCTATGCCAAAGTTTGAAACAATTACAATATCCACCTAGTCATCTCCATAATTAATATTTGACAAGACAGAATAAACAATCTGCCACCATATAAGACTATTTTATCATATCACAAAAGAGAATTACAAAAAATTCTACAAAAAATTACAATATCTCCACTGTCGCAATTCTTGGCTCATAGCAGCAGCATGGACGGACGCATACTATGCGAACCCCGCTGGCACGCTGTGGGCCAACCTTCATAAAAGTGGCCAGAACGCTGTTTTTTCCGCCCATTCCAAGTGGGCCAACTCCTGCCTCCTCGTTTACGCGACGGGTTATTTCCGTTTCCATTTCAGACTGTATTCCGTATCTTCCATCCACCTGTGCCTGAAGCATCATTGATGCGGCCTCAAAGTGTGAACGCCCTACGCCAACTGCCAATGTACACGGAGAGCAGCCAAGCTGGGACACTCCTTCAACCGCCCATTTCACAATCTCGTCCAGAACTACCTTGGTATTATGCTTGTGGAAAACCCTGTATGTTTTTGCCCTTATGGCAGGGCCGCCGCCAAACATAAGAACGTGAAGCCTCAGCACATTTTCCTTGCACTGGCGGACCAATATCGGGGCTGGCTTAACGCCGGCGGAATCAGGATCAAGACCACCACTCTGGTCTATACGCTGGCTGTCATTTCCCATTATTCCCATAGGGCGGCCTGGCAATTTGCGCAATCCCTGTGCAACCCCATCCTTTATCGCGGCAAGTGTTCTTCCAGTGATTGGGCAGTCTTCTCCGATTTCCAAAAGCAGATGAGGTATGCCGCTGTCATTGCACAGTGGACTGCGACGCTTTTCCGCCACTTCCGCATTTTCAAGGACAGTCCTTAACACCCATTTTGCCTTCTCATTGGTCTCATTATCAATGGTATGATGATAGGCCTCTTTTCTGTTCCTGCTGAACGTAGATCCTGCTGAAACCAGGGCATCCCGGACAATGGAAACTATTTCATCATAAGTCCTAGTCATAAATGCTCCTCCCATGAGCCGCACATATTATGGCTGGGAACTTGTCAGCCTTTATTATATGCAATGCCTCCATTCCCAATTCTGGAAAAGCAAGGACACGTCGTTCGCTGGCCTTGGACTCCAGAAGTGCGGAGACAGGCGGCATTACGGCATAAACGGAATTGTATTCCGCCATTTTTTCCACAGTTTCCTTATGCAGCCTGCCTTTGCCCAGATGTATTCTCACTCCGGCCTTGGACAATGGGACAATGCTGCTTTCAATTTCCAGCTTGTTTGAAGATGTCGGGCCCACGCCGGCAATGCTTACAGCGGAATGGAACATCACCTGCCCATGCAGGTCTATGCCGAGCTGCGAGATTCTGCCTTCCTCAATCATTTTAACGATTTTTGGCAGAACAGCATCCCTGCCGCAAAGCACATATCCGCTTATGGTTATTGTGTCTCCGGGCTGCAATGCCTTTATCTCCTCTTCGCTTATGGGTGTAGACAAATCTATCATATTATAAATTCCTAAATTTTAATTTCAATAAAGCCATTTAAGACATTTCAAATGCTTATAGCCACTCAATCTGACAACAGAATAAGAAAACAGCAATGCTTCGGCAAGAACAACTATAAACAAGATGAAATTATCAAAATATGGTTTCATAAGTCCTAAAAACAATCTATGCGAAAGATATAAAAGAATGCTCATTTTCCTAAAAAGCAAAGATTTTTCCTTGTCTAACTGTATGTCTATATTGTTCCAGATACAGAAAAAAAAGAACATTGCAGGCAAATGAAAAAGGTTCATGTGAGTGTCATGGCTTTTTAAAAAAAAGACCTCTATCACATATTCAACAGTCATAAACATCAATGATACAATAAATCCTATAATCATCGTCTTTAAGTTCATCTGTTTTCCTTTGTTTTTGCTTTTTGCAAGAAGCATTCCCGCAGCCATAAACGCCAAAGCTCTGTAAGGGGCGTTATAATGGCCTATTGGGTTAGGAAACACCCCCCCCCGCAAAGCCTCATAAAAAACGGAATTACTCCAGGTTATGCTAAAGCAGCCAAAAATAAAACAGGCACAAGAGATGGCAAAAACCACTTTTGGCTTAAAAAATTTAAGCAGAACTTCCAAGATAACTATGCCCCATATTGAGGCAACAAGATACCATGTCCCCTGCCCTGCGCCCACAAAGAATATTTGGGATAAAAACTTTGGCATTCCCATGACAGTATATGACTTTATATTACAAGGGAGAAAAATAAAAAACCACGCAAGGTAAAGCAGCCCTATCCTTTTTATATATTTTAAGAGCGAATGTTGCTTTAAATAAAAGAAATATGCGCTTGCCATAAAGAAAAATGGAACGCATAACCTTGTTAAGAAAAAATAACCGCCCTGCAAAGCATGGCTAAAGCCAAAAATCCTTGTGTGTATGCCTACAACAAGCACAGCCATAAGCAGCTTGCATATATCAATTGAGGCATTCATTTTATCTGGTTTTTCAGATGTATCAATCATATTTTGAGGCACATTTGCTGTCATAGTCAGTCAAACAAATCTATATAGTGGGATTCATCTTCTATTACGCCATAAGCCTTTGCACGCATGAGAATTTTTTCCGCCCAGCATCTGTGTGGGCCTATCTCATTCATCTTATTTCCGCTGCCACTCTTGAGAACTCCACCATCCGCTCCCATTATCTGCATCGCGTCATCGTAAACTTCCTTGGTCACTGCGAGCATTCCGTTCACATAGGATATATGCGTTGGGTGTATAATGGTTTTTCCGATAAAGCCATTGGCACGGTCAAGCAGCAATTCCCTCAGAAGACCGTCCACGGCATCGTTTATAAGGGTGTTCTGCTTGAACAGGGAACGGTTTATTGTCCTATGGGGAGTGTCAAATTTCATATCCTTCCTTGCACGGAAATATTCCCAGACAGGACCGGACACGCTATAGTCATTATGCCTTGCGAATACATTAAGGACATCTTTAAGGCAGTCTGCCACCGGCAGAACATCGTAAATCGTATAATTGAGACCCCGGCGTATTCCAAACACGCTAGACCAGTCTGTTCCTCCCACACGCACATTAAGGACAAGCTGCTTATGCCGGTCAAGTATTTCCTTTACGCCCAAAAGCTCACTCTGCCTGCTTTCAATATATGCCATGTTCCGGCTTTCCAATATGGGCATACCATATACGACCTCGCCGAATTTGTCATTGATTTCTTCCAGATGCTCAAAATAGACTTCCCCATCCTCACCGCAGAATTTGGGGAAATTGAATGCAGTTATAAGCCTTATGTGATCAGGCCGCAGCATTGCGGAAAAATGCCTGAACTGCCTTATGTTCCGTACACGGAATATTATCAGAGGCAGATCATTGTAGTTCAGACTTCCATCTTCAAGGGCATGACAAAGCTCGTCCAGGAAGTGTATGGCATTCTGCTCCGCCTGTGGAACAAGATCCGGGCGACAGGCATCTTCAAAACACATGACCATTGAAGTAAGGCCAGGATATTTTTTCGTCAGTATTGGCTGAACAAAATCCTTTGTGCCTGGCATATACATGGTCGCTCCAAGGCAGTATCTAAGCAAGGATATTTCCGTATGCTTGCTAAAATCTTCCGGCTCAATAACAAATTTTTCCCTAGGCTGCAATGAGTGATGTCTCATGTTATTTAAAACATTCCAGGAATTTTTCCCTGGCTCCTATGCCAAAATACTGGGATATGAAATATCCCCAGTTTCCTTCTACCAATACCCAGCCTTTTTTTGATAGTGCGAAATCCCAGGCTATGTATGGATATCCCTTTATGTTCTCATGTGCTTCTTTTACCAAACCCAGCAATTCCTGCCATTTTGGAATCTGAAATCCCTGCAAGGCAATCCCAGAATCAGGATGTTTTTCGTAAAAATGAAGACGATTGTCTATTCCCTTGCTTTTTATCCGTCCAGAGGAAATATCTATTTCCGCTGCTATACCGCCACCGCTAAGATTATCAGTGCAACGCCCCTTGCGTCCCATCCTGCAGAATGCCTCTATAAGACTGAATCCTTTTGAATTCCATCTGGAGGAAATCCTTATGGTGTTTATGGAATCCATATTCAAGGAAGCCATGGTGGAATCCTGAACTATTATTTCCTCTATTATATGCTTATCTTCCATAGAGCAAATAAATTCAGCCTCTGACTGTATACCTGCATCGCTGCCATCATGTTCCCGTATGAATACTCCACGACCTTTTCTGCCTGATAGAGGCTTGGCAATGTACTTTCGGTTATTGTGCAGAAATTCCAACACACCTTCCCTATCCATAGTTGGAGCAATGAAGGCATTCCTATTGAAGAATGATTTAAATCTTTTGTAAAAACCGTACTTGTTCCCTAGTATAAGGCTGTTCGCACCGACTTTTGAGCTTAATGTCAGATCCTTGTCCAGACGGCTTAGGAACTTTGATCTTTCTGCGTCATCCCTTATAGTCCTGAAACAGCAGAAAAAATACTCGTCTGGCTCCATTCTGTTCTTGAACCAGCTTCGTATTATATCCTCTTTAATAGCTGTCCTTTCAGTCTTGCTTATATTAGGGAAAAAGACATCAATAGCATCTTCCGCCGCTTCATAAAAAGGTACAATTTTCAGATTTTTTACGGTTTTTACATTAGGCAGACCCAGCTTGCCAGGTATGTGACGCATAATATGCCACAATCCCGGCAGGGACAGCAAGTTAAGATAAGCTATTCTGGTGCGGCAATAAGCCTTTGCCAAAAGAGGGTTCATTTTAGACTACCTCTCGGAGACCAGACTGCTTCCGGGTAATATTCGTCTATCATTCTCTTTACCAGGCTGCACTGCTTGGCCCTCTTGCGGGCATCGTCCTCGGTGCTGTCCCAGGAATGTGTCGCCGCGACAGATCCGCCTGTCTTCAAGTATATCGGGGCGGCTATGCGTATCATTTCCGGAACCTCGTAATGGCGTATGAACCCGCCGGTGGACTTTGGATTTTCCGTGTGTATGTCTATAGGGCAATCCACAGCCTGTCTCATTGCGGCAAGCATCTGCAACTGTATGTCGCGGACAGGATTTATTGAATCCGCTCCTATGCTTTCCAGCAGATGTGCGGAACACGGATTGCCATGACCCGCATGTGCGGAAACTTTGAAATGGCAGTCCGCAGGTATTTCCCCGGCTTTTCTCATCTCATTCAACACCCACAGACATCCCTCGTCGTACACAAGGAAGCCGCGGCAACCAAGACGGGCAGCTCTCTTGACATCCTCTATCGCACGAACAATCTGCTCCTGCCCACGCAGACGGTAGCCCATCCTTACGCCCTCTTCCGTATGCACGGAAGCGGAAGTGTCCGTAGTAGCCCTTGGGCCAATGGCAAGTATAAGATCGGTCTGCCATTTATGGGCAAGTTCCACCATTTTTGAGATGTCCTCGTCTGTAAGGTGCATAATGCCCTGTGTCTGCGTGACACGGTGCAGATACAGTCCATATCCGTCCATAGCCTCAAGAAGAGCCTTCATAACCTTCGGTCCCTGTATTCCAGGCACTTCAAAGCGGTACTGGCCACCATCCTTAAAGCGTTTTTCAGAAGTAGGCAGGTTATAGGCATCTCCTCCCGGCAAGCCTATTGATTTTAAAAATTCCCTTGTTTTTTCCATGCTGTTCATTTTTTCTCTCCTTCTTTAATCTTGTCAATCCTGTAATTGTTCAATAGAACAAGTTTTTCCGACATTTCCTCTCTTGTTAGAGGGTTTTCCGGCTCTCCTTTGGCATATTCTGTCTGCTCTGACATTGTTTTGCCGTCTTCCAGCTCCACAATGACAACGGCAGCCCTTTTCTGAGGACACAATGCCGTCAGAGCCTCGTCTTCCAGCACTTCCGTTCTTTCTGAAAGACGGGCGGCTGATTTGTCAACCGGATCAAATTCCGAAAGTCCACATCGTCCATAAAGCAATGCCACCGCCACGGAATATGGCGTACTCAGCTTGGCATCTGACATTCCATACACGGTTTTATGGTCATGTCCCTTTACGCCCAGCCTGTATGTCCTAACTGTCACTTTTTTTACAATATCCTCGTCTATGCCTTTTTTTTCTGAAGCATATTGCGTCCTTATCCTGTCATTCAGCCTTATGGCGGCTTCAACCGCGGAATGACTATGCCTGCATGAGGCATAAGGCTTGACATATATGCGTTCTATTTCAAAATAACCAGTGTTTTCCAACAATCGATCCGCGTTCCAGCTATCTGAAAAGGTATTAAAAAAACCACGCTCCCCCCCCAACATATCCAAAGGTACAGCAAAAGAGGAAAGTCCCATATATGCGGCGGAAAGCCCGTCCATCGCCGCACGGCCTACATTGTAAGGCTTTATTTCCGATGACTGGGACTGTATTTCCAACATTCCTGCGGCACTGCCTGCCGCTACTGTCAGGGTTGTTTTAAGCTGGGAGGCATTAAATCCAAGCACAAATGATACCGCGACTGCCGCACCTATTGTTCCGCAAGTTCCACTGGCGTGATATCCTCTTTTCTTATGGGAAGGCTGCATGGACATTGCCGTCCTGCATGCCGCCTCGTAGCCCATGATTATGCCGTCTACAGCCCTGTTGGCGCTTTCTGGAAAATCAGCCCCTGCCGACATGACGGCAGAAACTATACAGGCCCCGAGATGAATCATTGCAAAACGATGTCCGTCGTCAAGCTCCAGTGTATGGGCGTTGAATCCGTTTATCAATGCTGCCGTCTTGCTATCCGTCCTTATGCCATATCCATAAAGCTCCGCATTTCCGTGCGGCAGAAATGAAAGGATCTCCCCCCATTTTGAGATGTTGTTCCTTGCACCTGCCGCAGCCACAGCCATGTAATCTTCCATACACAGTATGGCCTTTTCCCTGACATGGGCTGTTATGTTTTCAGATTTCCTAATCAGATAATCTGCGAATGATTCTGTTATGTTCTGCATTTTAATAATCGCAGGCTATATATGCCTGAACTGTTCTATATCTTCCAGTCGGCCTTGGTCAAACAGTGATATGTTCCTAAAGGCATCCCTCATCATTGAGCCAAACGAATCTGCCGTTATTCCAGCTATGTGAGGGGTAAGAATAACATTGTCTAATTTTTTAAGCGGATATGATTCGGGAAAAGGCTCTTCTTCATGAACGTCCAATGCGGCAAAAGACAATTTTCCATTTGTCAAGGCATCTGACAAGTCCTTAGTGTTTATCAGTCCACCCCTTGCGGTGTTTACAAGAATAGCACCGTCCTTAATATTGCATATAGTTTCCTTGTTTATAAGCCATTTTGTCTTCAGTGTAAGCGGACAATGAAGTGTTATTATATCGGAATCGGACAAGACCTTGCATATATCCGAAAATTCCATGCAAAGCTCTTTTTCAAGAGAAATGTCAGCCCGTACTACGTCCGAATAGAGGATTTTCACTCCGAATGGCCTAAGAAGGGCTGCCAGGGTTCTGGCTATGCTTCCCATACCTATCATGCCAACTGTCTTGCCTTTAAGCTCATAAGTCCTCAATGCCTGCTCATGTCTGGACCACAAGCCTTTCCTTGTGTTGCCAGCAATTATGCTGAGACGTCTTAGAGATGCAAGAATAAGCAGCAGGGCATGTTCAGCCACGCTTTGGGCATTTATTCCTTTGTTCACATATAGCGGGATATTAAGCTCTTTAAGGGCTTTAAGGTCTATGGAATCCAGCCCTACGCCTGTGCGCTGAATCATTTTCAGATTTCTTGCATTGCATAATGCGGCAGATGTTATTTTAAGGCGGCCACCGGCAAGAAGATAATCTGCTTTTTTTATCTGCTCTTCTAGACATTCCTGGCTTTGCTCTTTTAAGAAAATCAGCTTAAAACAATCTGGACATTCCTGTTTAAGCAGTTCAAGAGCATAGTCCTTGTAATTATTAGCAATAAGTATAGTTTTCATTTTTTAGCGGCATTGCTGCCTAAAGTAAACCAGGCAATATTCTCGCCTTTTTCATCTGTTATCGTCAGGCAATCAAAAAGTTCCTTTGCGGCCGCATAGCGGTCTCCATTGCTGTCAAAAACATATTGTATTGTGCCAAGAGCCTGTGCCAATGTTCCTTCTTTTCCAACTGTTGCTCCTGCCTGTTTTTCCGCATCGGATTTAAGCACATTTTGTTTTAAAGCTACTTCTGAAAACCCCTCAATCTTGCCGATTTTCTTATCCGGAATACCCAATACTCTTAAATTAGCACAATTTTTAGGGAAATAAGGAGTTTCTTTATATTTTTCCCAATTATGGGCAAATTTTCCTGTAACAGCGAACTCTAATTCCAAAGCAAGCTGATCAATGCCATTCTGCATTTCAACAAGTCTGTAATGCTGTCCTCCGCTTAATCGGTAGCACATCTCACAGAAATAAAATGAATTCCTGTCTACAAATGCCTGAAACATTATCATTCCATTTTTAAAGCCATTATCTTCAAGCATCCTTATCACTAAAGAATTTACTTCGTCAATATACCTTTTTGTATATATGGAAGGGTATTCGGAATAACAAGAATATGATGATCCAGATACTGGAGAAACATACATTTTTCTGTCGTCAGTCGTTGATAATCTTATTTCGCCATCTGCCGCAAAATAAGAAACGGCTATATTGTCGCATGACATATATTTTTCAACAATGACTATCCCATTTGCTGAATAGGATAAGGCATAGTCATAGCATTTCTTAAACTCATCTTTAGAATTGCATTTGATTACCCCCCTGCTGCCACTGTTGTCAGATGGTTTTACCATAAGAGGATAGCCTGTTTTTTCTGCAAATTTCTCTGCCTGTTCATAGTTTTCAGCAGCTATGCCTGGAATAACAGGAACACCGGATTTTATGCAGGCTGCCTTAAATTTGTTTTTATCTGTGGCTATACCCAAAGTATGCGAATCAATATAGCAAGGAAGATTATTGTCTGAGCATATCTTTAAATATTTTGACAAGTCATTATCTGAAAACCCAGTCATTACACCATCTATCTTTTCTTCCTGTATCAGTTTTTTTATTTCATCATAATGGGAAAAATCTATGCTGAAATGCTTATCCGCAAACAATTTTGCCGGTGATTGTTGCACAGAGTATTTGTCTACTACTATCGTGAAAATACCAAGCTCTTTGGCTTTGTTCACTATCACCTCCATCTTCTTGCTTCCGCCAAGAATCAGGAGTTTCTTGCCTTTTAATTGCGTATTTGAATACATAATATAAACCTTAAAAACAAATAAAATATAAAAGAAATTTCTTGCTATTTAACAATGCTTTGTAAGCAATAAAACAAATTTATCAAAATCACAGCCGTGATTTGGGGTCATCAAAAATTTCTTCGGAATCAAGCAGTATGGGCTCAATATCCACGTCACGAAGAAAAACGTAGGGCTTTTTGTAATGGTAAAACTGAGCACGTTCTATGGAATCACAGCTGCCGCTTTCCATTATTTTTATGGTATCCTCTATAAGGTCAAAGCCGGCATGGGCCATAACGCCTGTGTATGCCATGTGGCGTATATTGATCTCCGTAACTTTCATATTGCCTTTTGAATCTTCTTTCAGGTCAAAAGAAAGTATGCCGTGTGCTTTTACCCCTAATTTGTTTTCAAGATATTTTACGCAGCCGTCGCAGAATTTGTTTATTCTGTCTTCATTCAAAAAACGGGCAAAATGAGTATTTCCTGTCACGTGGGACGGGGCAGTGTTTGCCATCACATATTCCGCACATTCCAGGGCAGCGCCTTTGACATATTCGCCATTGTAATAAAGCATCTGATTTGCGAGATGGCGGCCAGTCAAGAACTCGCTTACGGTAAATTCCTGTATTTTTGAATTAATGAAAAGCCAGCTCCTGTAGCTTGAAATATCTTCCAGTTTCAGTGAGCCTAATCCGCCTGTGCCTTCGGTTGCCCTTATCCAGCATGGAAAGCCTATTTCTTTCTGCACTTCGTCAAATTTCGGGTTATCCTGGGTGACCTTTATTGTCTTTGGTATAAAATCAGTGCCTTTAAGCAGCTCAGCCATTATTGATTTGTCTTTAAGCGAAGCCGAAAGCAGTTTACAGCCCATAAAGACAGGGCAAGGAAATTTGCCGTTTCTTTCAAAATAATCGCCCCATTCAACAATTTCGCTTTCTGGCTGTACAAAAGCATAGTCAATATGGCATTTTTCCACAAGTTTTTCTATAAAAGGGAAATATTCAGGGGAGGAGCATCTTGGGCAGACATAATATTCATCGGCAAGCCCTTTCATAAAAAAACCGACCGCTTTTTTGTCAATGTCGCACCCCACTATTTTATAATCAGGGTGATTTTCTTTAATAATCCTGGCTATTGAACGGGGGGTAAGGCCTCCCAGTCCTGTCACTAAAATTGTCTTCATTGTGTTCCTCTTGAAAAAATAATATATCTCAAATTATATCATTTATGGCAGCTACAATTCTCTGCATGTCATCTTCTGAATAACGCTGGTCGCAGATAAGGGAAAGCTCTGCCCCATACAGGTTTGAATTACAGTCCGCATTCGGATGTGGCCAGTGTGAAGGACAATAAATTCCTTTTGACGCAAGCTGTTTTTTTACACAATCCCGGTTATTGATGACGACAGGCACAAAAAGAGGACAGTCCATAGCACTTTCTGGAAACAGAAAATTGACTTTCCCTTCCAATCCAGTATACAGAACATGGGCATTTTTACGGCGTTTCTGTCTCTGGGAATCAATGTCAGCTTTTTTTATGTATTCCTCTGAAAAAGGGTCAATCAAAAGGCCGTGATAATTTTCTGCAAGCCGGGCATTTGTATTTAAAAATTCCGTCAAGAAGATCTGCTTTTTACTTATGTCAGAATCATCAAGATATGCAGATTTAAGCTGCATTGCATGGCTTTTGCCTTTAATAAAACTGTCAGGCGGCAAAGAATAGCCTTTTACGGAAACAGAACAGTATCCGCCGCAATATAACGGCATCCATTTGCGCAGAGATGCGACAAGAAAGGCGCTCTTATCATGGCATGGAAAATCAGACAGCAGGCTATGAGTTATGTCCTCTATTATTGTGCCGCCAAAATCCGGCATTTCTGTCTTAAACCCGAAATAATTGCACCAAAGCAGGATGTCAGCATTGCCGGAAAATCTTATTTTAAATCCTCCATCAAATTCAACGGAGTAAAAACTTATACCAAAACCTCTGCGACGGAAAGGATCTATCATGGAATCGCAGCAGTAAGCTGGCAGCAATGCCGTTTTCGCACCAGAAATCTTGTCAAGCACGGCATCTATGGCCGTCCTGCCGGAAAAAACCAGCGAGCCTGGCCTTGGCAAGGAAATACCCATTCCGCCTTCAGGAGGCATATAGTGGAACTCGCTGCCTATCTCCATATTCTTAGACATAAGTTTCAATCCCTGTTCCAGTATTCAGGTCTTATTACGCCATTTTCGTCCAGCCAGTCCTTGCGGTGCATACTAAGGCTACCAGGACGCTCCTCTCCTTGACCTATCCCCTCTTTGATAAATACTTTTTTAACGGTCAAAAGTATGATTTTCAAGTCAAAAAGGAAGCCTATTTTCCGCACATATTCAAGGTCGTATTGGAATTTCTTGTCCCAGCTTATGGAGTTGCGACCATTTATCTGAGCCCAGCCTGTAAGTCCAGGACGTACATCATGGCGGTGATGCTCCTTTCTAGTATAGTAATTCAAATACTTTACTGTAAGGGGACGAGGACCTACTATGCTCATATCGCCTTTCAAGATATTGAAAAGCTCTGGAAGCTCGTCTATAGATGTCGCACGTATAAATCTTCCAAATTTCGTGAGGCGTACTGTGTCCGGAAGATTTTTACCATCCTTTCCCTTGGCATCACGCATAGAACGGAACTTATACAGGCGAAATATCCTTTCTTTTCCGGTCTCAGGATCTTTCATGCCTGGACGATCCTGACGAAAAATAACAGGAGATCCCATATTTATACGCACAAGTAGCACGAAAACAAGTAAAAAAGGAGATAGCATAATCAGTGCTACAAGGGAAAAAAGAAAATCAAGACATCTTTTTGTATATTTTGTGTAAAAGTTTTGCATACAATAAGTATTATAAAAAGAGGCAAACAGTCTTTGCGGCCAGAGTATTGTATTGCCCAGCACGCAAACCTTGCAGCTACTGTCAACACTGATCTAAAAACAACATTCTGTTTAATTTTAGGACTAATGCCATGTTGACGATAGCAACTTGTATTACCTAAAACATCTCCTTATCACTTCTATTATCACGTCCTGCTGCTCCGGGGTCATTTTGTTGTCGCTGGGCAGGCAAAGGCCGCGGTTGAATATGTCCATACCCGCATCTGCCGCACCATTGCCTTTAATGTAGGCATTGCTGCGGGCGCGCCCGTTGCCGTCTTTGGTTATAAAGCCGTGCATACGGTACACAGGCTGCATGTGCATAGGCTTCCATATAGGTCTTGCCTCGGCGTTTACGGCGGCTATGGCCTCAAATATCTCGGTAGGGCAGCTTTTCCCGGACTCACTGACATAAAGGGATTCCTTTCCCCCCCTCACCTGGCGGCACATATAGTCAGAATCTATGATAAGACAGCTAAGCCAGAAATTAGGCTCGGAATTCTTCTCATCATAAGGATTCATTTTCAAAGGCAGATTCTTCAGACCTTCCTTATAACGCATGTAAATGGCTTTTTTCTGGGCAATATGCTCTTCAAGATGTGAAAGCTGCCCTCTTATTATTCCGGCTATTATATTGCTCATACGGTAATTATAGCCCAGTTCCTCATGCTGATACCATGCCGCGGCCTCCCGGCTCTGGGTAGACCATTTGCGGGCTTTCTCCGCATCTTCCTGACTGTCAGTAAGCAACATTCCTCCACTTGATCCGGTAATGATCTTGTTTCCGTTAAAACTCAGAATGCTTTCCGTTCCAAACATTCCGGTCTGTACGCCTTTGTATGTAGCTCCGAATGATTCCGCGGCATCTTCCACTATAAGGGCATGATGTCTGTCGCATATTGCCCTGATCTCGTCTATCTTGCCCGGTGTTCCGTACAGATGTGCGAGTACGACAAGACGCACTTCGGGGTACATTTCAAATGCCTTTTCAAGTGCGGCAGGATCCATGTTCCATGTTTCATATTCCGTATCTATGAAGACAGCCTCGCCACCCTCGTAGGCAACAGGATTAACGGTCGCGTCAAACGTAAGATCGCTGCAGAATACCTTTTTTCCTTCAAGGCTGCCGTGTCCGGGCTGCGGCTGTCCATACAGTTTCTCGGCACACAGCTTTATTGACAGATGCAGTGATGCTGTTCCGCTGGCTAGGGCTACGGCGTATTTCCTGCCTGTCTTTGCAGCACAGATTTTCTCCGCCTCGTTTATATTCGCCCCGACGGTACTTACCCAGTTTGTCTCTATCGCATCGGCGACCCATTTAAGTTCCTCGCCGTGCATTGTAGGGCTTGCCAGCCAAATCTTCTTCTCAAACGGTTTGATTCCTTCTGTTATGTTCTTCATAATAATCTCCGTAAATCCAAATTCATTTCCTATAAAAATCCTTTCCACCGAATTCTTTCCAGGTATTATACATATCTATGTAATTTGCCTTTATAAACTTCTGAATAATTGTTATTTCCCTGGAAGTCAGATTTCCTTTTTTCTGCACAACGCTATCACCATTCGGTCTTATAAAGAATTTTGCAGCAGTCTGTCGTGTAAGTTTTTTATCGCTTGCATGTGCGTGCAATGCCTCAATTATACAGGCTGAAGTAAAATACAGGTAATGCCCTGCTATCATAAACTGAAAGAATTTCGGCATTTATACGTCCATAAACTGTAAATTCTTACGACAAAGATCCTTTACTACGGTCTGCTGAATATCATCCATATTTGTTTCAATTAACTGCCCTTCTGAATCAACAACCATGGATGACTGTTCATCCCAAAGGCTTAAAATCCTTATAAAACCATCTTCGCGCTTGAAAAAAGCATAACCTTTGACTATCAGAACGGCATTTTTGATTATTTCCTGTATTTTCTCATTGCTCATACGATATCCTCACATGCTTTATAGGACCCAGGAATTTGTCCTTATCCATATCTAGGTCTTCAAGCACAGGCAGAAGATCAATATATTCCTCTATTTCATGCTCTCTCTGACGGTATTTTGCCATTACTTCAATGTATCCATAATCCCAAAGCAATATCTTTGTATACCTTTCAAGGCCATCGCAGGTACGGAATGTCAGTTTTGTGCCTCCGAACGAAAATGTCGTGTATTTGTCAAAACTACTCAATATTGCCGTATCCTTTTTCATGCCGCCTTCTTTGCCGCAGCGGCATAACTATTGTTTTTCGCAGGCTTGTATGTTGAAACCATATCCGCTACAATTGAGCAAATATCTGCGTCATTGGTATATGCGGTATACATAAGTTTTTCCAGTTTCTGCAGAAAAACGTCCGTGTCAAAAGGAATAGGGCAGCCAATATGTATGAGGTCATTTTCAGTCTTTTTAAGGCCTTCCTCGGCCATTAATTTTTCCTCATATATTTTCTCTCCGGGACGCAGACCTGTAAACTCAATCTTTATGTCCTCACCAGGCCTGTATCCGGAAAGTTTTATCAGGTTTGCCGCCAGATCCGCTATCCTGACTGGACTGCCCATGTCAAGCACGAATATTTCGCCACCTTTCGCATAAGTACCTGCCAGCATGACAAGGCTTACGGCCTCCGGTATTGTCATAAAATAACGAACAATGTCAGGATGGGTGACAGTCACTGGCCCGCCGTTGGCAATCTGCTTTTTGAACACCGGTATCACGCTGCCGTTGCTGCCAAGGACATTGCCGAAACGCACTGCGACAAACTCTGTCTTTATCTGTTTGTAATCAATATGGCTGAACTGCCTTTTCCTTTTCTCGTCGGAAATCTCATGTGTGAAAAGCTGTGGTATCTCTTCAGCCTTGCCTTCTTTTATCTTTGCGTCAAAACTCTGTATTATCTGCTCGCAAAGACGCTTGCTCGCCCCCATAATGTTGGTGGGATTGACAGCCTTGTCAGTTGATATAAGCACAAAACGGCGGCAGCCGTGAACCATGGCGGCAAAAGCAGTCTTGTATGTGCCTATGGAGTTGTTCTTTATTGCCTCATTGGGACTGTCTTCCATAAGTGGTACATGCTTATGGGCGGCGGCATGATAAACAATTTCAGGACGGTATTCGTCAAAAATCTGGAACATCCTGCGACTATCACGGACAGAGCCGATAATAACCCTCAGATCAAGCCATGGATATTTTTCACGCAGCTCCAGCTGAATGTCATAGGCATTATTCTCGTATATTTCCAAAATGAGGAGCATTTTAGGCTTGTGGGCAGCAATCTGACGACAAAGCTCGCTGCCTATTGATCCACCGCCGCCTGTGACAAGGACAGTTTTTCCGTGTATAAACTCAAAAACCTCTTTAAGGTCAGCCTTTATAGGATTTCTGCCGAGCAAGTCCTCCACGGAAACATCTCTCATTGAGCTGACGGAAACCTGTCCGTTTATAAGCTGGAATATGCCGGGAAGCTGCTTCAGCTGGCAGTCAGTTTCCTTGCATATATTCAGTATTTCGCTTCTGTCCTTAGGGCTTGCCGTCGGAATTGTAAAATAAATTTTGTTGATTTTGTATTTTTTTACGTTTTCCGCAATAGTATCTCTTCCGCCGACAATGGGAATATTGTTTATCAGGCAATTCCATTTTACCGGGTCATCATCTATTACGCAGCAGACCTTGTCCTGCATTTTTGCCAGCATGGAAATTTCTTTAATTATCGTATGGCCTGCCTCTCCTGCGCCTATTATCATTACCCTGCCTGCTGCTTTTGATTTCTGGTTCATTGAATGTCTTATGAATGAAAAGAAACGGAAAATGAACCTTGACGAAAGCAGAAACGCCGCCTGAAAAACCATGCCGCCAATGTAATATGTGATTGGCATACGCCCGAAAATCATTGTAATCAGCACAATGTGCATTATTGATGTTCCGGCGGAAGTCATCAATATCCAGGCAAACTCCGGGAAGCTGGCATATTTCCAAATGCCCTTGTAAAGCTGGAACAGCCAAAAAACAAGTATACAGGCAATGGCATAAGGGGTTATAAAATGGCTAAAAGCGGTTAAAAAAACTGCCGGAGGCTCTGAAAACTCAAATCTAGCCCAAAGAACAAGGAAATAAGCCAGATGTATGGATATAAAATCGCAGAACATCATTATGAACGTCCTTTGAGCTTGGCTTATAGATTTTTTTTCGGTTTTTTTTATTATTTCCATATACTTTATCCGCTCGCGCAAAGTAGTAATATTATATAAAAACAGCCGATGTCAAAAAAACATCGGTTTTTTTTCTTTATTAAAGAGTTTTGTTCTCTTAATCAGAACAAGGCCCTCATGCCTATGCCTGCGGAGAAATCATCATAGTCTCTGTTATTGATATTTGATTTTCTTGTTTTATACTCCACAAAAGCACTGCCGGAAAGGACGCTGTTGATCTTATGGGAGAATGAAGGCCTTATCACATAAAGATCGTCATTTCTGGCCTTTGACTGACCACTTGCCTTTTTATCATAGTCAAGGTTATCCCAGGCAATTTTCAAAGATGCTGTAGATCTGGAAGAAAGCTTGTGATTTGCCGTCACAGAGAATGATGTATCTACAAAATATCTGTTCTTGTTGAAATTATTTGCCGCTGTTTCCTCTGTCTGCCTGGAAGCATCAAAGTTGAAGAACGTTCTCTCTGTCATCTCATATTTCAAGCCAAGGGAAAGACCGAGAAGAGCCTTGCTATCCTTGTATCCGTTTGCGGACTTGTGATAATCACGATAGGAATAAAACACGTCAATATCGCCAGTCACCTTTGGAGCTATGCGGCCTTCCATACCTGCCGATATTGCATGGGTACCGGAATTCTGATTGCCATTATCCTGATAGGTTATGTTAGTAAATTTATAACCAACATACATATCTGTCTTCTCAGAGTGGGAATAATATCCCCTCAAAGACAGGGACAAGGTATTGCGATCCATTGAATTGTGGTTCACATACTCATCAACACTGTCAGTAAGTGTTGCCTTAAGCCACAGCCTGTGTGCCTTTTTTGTCTTGAATGAGGCAGAAACGGTATTTTTCCAGCGTTTTTCCCTGTCGTCGTCAGCATTATTGGCGGCATCAGAAGTAAACAGGAATTTCTCGCCAAATTCCATATTCGGGCTGTTAAGATTAAGATTGATAAGTGAGTCTATGGAATTGTTTGTGTTTGAGTACTTGTTATAGGCATTATAGCCAAACATCGCTCCAGAATTGAGTTTGAAAGGTGTGTTAGGCAATACGGTGTTGTATTGAGCCATACCACGCGTAACCCTTATGAGGGAGGATGTCCGGCCTGATGCTACCTTGTAAATATTGCTATCATATTTATAGTCTTCCGATACAGACAATTTCAGATTTTCACCGGCATTGGCGTAATTGCCTGCGAGGGCAATCAAAAAAACAAAAACTAGCAGCTTTTTCATTTGTTGTTATTTTCCTTAAATATTTTTCTAAACGACAAGGCAAAGCCGCATTAAGCGGCCTTGCCTAATACAACCCAGATTAGCGGGTGGAAGGACTAAGTATTTCTTCCTCTTTTATATTCTCGCCCTGTGTCTCATCAATAACAGAGGGTTCAACTTCCTGAGCCACGTTCTCAATAAAGTCCTCGGCTGTTCCTTCCACTGTACCTTCAGACACATTGTCAGCAGTATTTGTATCAGTCGGGGCTGATTCAGTCGGCTGGGGAGCTACTGTCACAGGTGTTGTCTGTGCTGTGGCAGGGGTTTCCTGAGGTTGTGTCTCCACCGGTGTTTCTACTATCGGGGCAGGTGCTTCCTGTGAAAGGGCACCGCTCACATCACCTTTGAGGGAAATGTAGGAATTTACCTCAATAACGTCTCCGGTATTTACCGTGAGATACACAGGTGCGGCATCTTTCGGCACAGAAACAGAACCGTCGGTGACGCTCACAAATATTGTTGTTGGCTGCGGTGCTGGGGCAGGTGTATCACCAGACTCATCTGTCGTCGCAGGAGCCGCCGTAGGATCGGTGGTACTGTATACCGCATTGCCGATTGATATTCCATCCATATCAGGAGCCTCAACCTGAACATTGCCTCCTGCCATAGACAGGTTCACCGACTTTTTGGCAGGAACACCGATTCTGATACCATTGTATATGACAACCTCGTCAGTCTCACCGGCTGTGATGGTCACAGGATCCCTGCTTGTTGTCACTATCCTTGGAGCAGGTGCGGCATCTTTCGGCACAGAAACAGAACCGTCGGTGACGCTCACAAATATTGTTGTTGGCTGCGGTGCTGGGGCAGGTGTATCACCAGACTCATCTGTCGTCGCAGGAGCCGCCGTAGGATCGGTGGTACTGTATACCGCATTGCCGATTGATATTCCATCCATATCAGGAGCCTCAACCTGAACATTGCCTCCTGCCATAGACAGGTTCACCGACTTTTTGGCAGGAACACCGATTCTGATACCATTGTATATGACAACCTCGTCAGTCTCACCGGCTGTGATGGTCACAGGATCCCTGCTTGTTGTCACTATCCTTGGAGCAGGAGCAGGCATACCTGGACGGGTACCAGGACGTACATTTGCCGGTGCAGGACCCTGAGGAGCTGGCCTGGGTGTCTGTGCAGGGGCAACATTCGGACGAGGAGCCTGAGGTCCACTCGGTGCAACTGTCGGAGCTGGAGCATTTGTTGGTGCACCAGCCTGAGGCAAATTAGGCGTCATGCCTGGCGGAACTGGTGCATTTTGTGCACTCGCCACGACGGGTGCGGTTAAAATCGCACACACTAATAATGAGAGTATTTTCATTGTATAAAACTCCTTTTAACTTTTCAAATCATTACCTAAGGAAACGCAGATAAAGTCAATATTCTGCGATTTTTGCAAAAATCTCTCGTCGTGATATTTTTTGCATTTTGCCAAAAATGGCACTTAATCTGCGGTTCCCTAAATTTTAACAATTTTTTCTTGTCAAATCAAGCCAAGACAAAAAACACGACTACAAATTCTAATTACAGCTTGCTGGCCGCGATATCTACAAGTTTTTTCAGTCTTTCCATATTTTTTACAAATGCCCTGCCGTGCAGGCCTATGGGATCTTCAATTTCCTTGTCTTTATCTTCTGCGAACTCGGCAAGAAGATACATCTTGTTCAGAAACTGGGACCATCTTTCTGCCAAAAGCTCATAATGCTCGTTTTCCATAAGGAAAATGTAGTCAGCGGCTTCCATATCCTTTTTTTCGAGTGGCTTTGGAATGTGATTCTCCCTTATACCCATTTCTGCTAGAAAATCCTTCATTTTCTGCGGAACGGCATAATCAGGATTCGCATATATCCCGCGTGAAAAGCACTCATCGTCAGGTCGCAGCTTCTGCATTATCTTTTCCGCCGCATAGCTACGACAAACATTTGCAAAACATATAAAAAGTATTTTCATAATTTCAAATCCGTAAATTTTATTATATAATTTTTGTATGTCATCTTTCCTTAAAATAATTGTTCTTGTTGTGTCAATATTTGCCCCATTCAGCTTTGCTGGAACAGAGCCATGGGCTTTTTCTTTTATACAGGTGGGAATTTTTGGTATTTTTCTTGCACTGTTTTTAAAAAGACATCATTTCTCGGTATCACCACTGATAAAGCCCGTCTGTTTCATATTGGGATTCTTAGCATTGCTTGCGGTGCTACAGTCTTTTTTTACCACTAGCATATTGAAGCCACCATTGCATTATCCATCCACATTTTCAAGACTTTACACGCTTGAACACGCATCCCTTTTTGTCACATGGCTTACGGCAGTACTTGCGATCTCCCAGCTTTTTCAGACCAGAAAGGAAATAATGCAGGCTTTGGGAATCGTGGCCATTTCCGGATTTCTCGTAGCATTATCAGTTTTCTTCTGGTCAGACGGAGAATATGTAAGTTTCTTCCTCGGATACAAGCACATAGGAAAAGGGCCTTTCTTCAACCGTGATCACGCCGGAACATTCCTGGCAATATGCTCGTTCGCACTTGCCGCGATTCCACTGTCCCTATATGCGATTTACAAACATCATCCAGAAGAAAAGGAAAAGATGTATTCCAAGCAATTCGTGTGCTGGTTTCTTTTCGTGCTGACTGCTGCCTCTGTCATTTATACAAAATCACGAGGAGGGATGTTGGCACTGCTTACAGGAATCCTGTCCTTGATTTTTCTGTTGGGAATATCCCTGCCACATCATACAAGAAAGAGGACATATTTCGGATTTCTCGCATTAATGCTTGCGGCAATATGTGGATTTTCAATAGCAAACAACATAGATGCGATAAACAGATATGCGGACAGGGCAGGGGACTCTTTCGGCGACAACAACACGAGGATCGTTCTGTACAAGGCTGTTCCGAAAATACTTGAAAAATATCCAGCGGGAATAGGAATAGGATCACTTCCCCTTGTAATAGAACAAAACTGTTCCAAACGCATAGGACGATATGTAGAGCGTCTACATTCGGACTGGCTGGAAATACTGACGGGTATCGGCTGGGGAGGTGCGATATTCGTAATAGCCGGACTTGTATGGTATATTATTATTGCCATAAAGACGCTGTTTTGCCTGCATAGCAAGAAAAAGGTACTTTTCGCATCAATTCTCGCCGGACAGATTGCCATGCTCACGGCCTGTGCGTTTGACTATGAGTTTTTCGTACCCGCCGACGCATTGATGTTCTTTATCCTTACTGGACTTGCATGCAGTCCAAGTTTCCACAAGGATCATGTACATACATACCATATATACATTCCTGCGAAATGCGTAGCAACCGCAATATGCCTGCTCGCCGTAATTATACCATTAAGAAAAACAATAGCCTGGAGATACGTATTTCTTGGCAAAAGCCGATTTAAAGACGAGAAACTTGTGCTTTTTGAAAAAGCCAAGGATGTGTACCCAGGAGCAAGATACGGTCTTAGGGCCGTCGTCGGATACTACAATACTGCCAACGGCGAGGAACGCAATAATGACATTGAAAATGCGAAAAAACACAAGAAAAGGGCAATGGAACTGACGATGCAGTTTCTGAGAATGTATCCAAAGGATACGGAACTTTCCGCAATGTATTACCGTCTGCTGGGAGTACAGAAAAGGCCTCCAAAAAAACTGAAAAAATGGAGCGTTCATAAGAAAAGCGCAGGTTCAAACAGGAAAAAACCTGACACAAGAAACAGAATAAGGTAAATTAGAAATTAGCAATTGAGGAGATTCTGAATATCTCTTTAATTAGGCAACAATCAATTTTTTTTGTATAATTTTTAATATATGCGCAACTTAATAATATTAATTTCCATGTTATCTTTTTCGGCATGTGCCCTGTACGACGCAAATCTTGGCAATGAGACGGCAACAGTAGCCCCAAAGGTACTGTCAGAAAAAATACCTGATATGCCGGATTTTCAGCCGGATGTCTCAGTATACAAGCTATCCCCAGGCGATGTTATAGCAATCAAGGTTTATCTCGAAAGTTCCATGGATAGGGAATTAAGGATAAACGGCGACGGAACTATCACATATCCAATGGCAGGCAACATACAGCTTGCCGGCCTTACGGTGACAGAGGCGGAAAAAAAGATATCAAAACTTCTTTCCGCATATTACCGCAATCCACAGGTAAACATTGTCATTAAAAACTACAACAACAAGAAAATAGCAATATATGGACAGGTTCACAAGCCACAGGCAATGACATTGCCAGCAGAAAACAAGATGACACTTATGGAGGCCATCACCTCCGCCGGGGGCTTTACCAGCATAGCCAATACCGCGAAGGTAAGAGTGGTAAGAATGGTGGAAGGCAAGCAGCAGATGCTTGAAATAGACGTGACACAGATAACAAAGAACGGACACAAGGATCTTGACATAGAACTTATGCCCGGCGACCTTATCTATGTGCCTGAAACGATATTCTAAATTCTGACAAATCGGTTTTTGATATGGAAAACAATATTCAACAGATTGAAGAAGAAGAAGAAGAACTTGATATTGGCGAGTATATTGCCATCCTGCTCAAACATATATGGCTTATTCTCGGAGTAATGATTTTCGGAATTGTAGTGGCGGTAATGGTAAACATTTTCACGCGTCCGCAATACAAGTCTGCCGCGCTGATAATGATTGACAAGGAAAATTCCGGCTATATTGACACAATAAACAGGTCATACAGCGGCGAGGAAGATTATTACCGTACGCAGTACAAACTGCTCACCAGCCGCACAATACTTGAAAAGGTTTTTGACAAGCTGAACCTTGCGGATCAGGAGCAGTTTCAGAAAAAGACCCCTAGATCTCTTGCAAAATACATTAGTGTTGCCCCGGTATTGCGCAGCCGCCTTGTGAACCTGGAGGCAACAACCTACGATCCACAGTTCTCGGCAGATCTTGCAAATGCCATCGCAGAACAGTATGTAGAGGATAATGTCAATTCCAGAATAACAATGGGAAAGGACGTTATCAAGGCTTTGGAGGAAAGCGAAAAGAGCAACAAGAAACAGAAGGAAATGCTTTACTCACTGCCACAGGTTGTAAACAGCTCCTTCATAAAGGATTTGAAAAAAAATCTCAACGAGCTTACTGTAAAGGAAGCAGGACTGCTTGCAAAATATACTCCACAACATCCTGAGGTTCAGGCATTGAGACAGCAGATTGACACAATATCCAACAGGATAGAGCGTGAGACAAACAGGATCATACAAAGCCTCAAGATAGAGCTTTCCGGCCAGTTTTCCGCAAACAATGTAAGGATAATTGACAAGGCCCTTCCTGAGCCAGCACCGGTTTCCCCCCGTAAGAAAGTCAATCTTGCCATAGGGGCATTTGCAGGCCTGATGCTTGGTATGCTTATCTCATTGCTTATGGAATTTATGGATCAGAGCATAAAGAACTCTGACGAACTGGAGAAAAAACTTCATCTGCCTTTCCTTGGACAGATTCCATTTGACAAAAACCGCGACAGGACAAAGCATGAGTTCTCACCTCTTACAAGCAAGGTGCAGAGCGTTGCAACGGAAAATATCAGGAACATAAGGACGATGACCTATTTCGCCATGGCGGAAAACCATAATGCTCCATTACTTATTACAAGCGCGTTCCAAAGCGAAGGAAAATCATATTTGTCAGTAAATCTCGCAGTAGCAATAGCCCAGACCAACAAGAAAGTACTGCTGATAGACGGAGATATGAGACGAGGCCAACTGCACAGGACATTCTTCATTGAAAACAATATTGGATTGTCAAATATATGGACTTCCGATCCGGCAAAGTCAAAATATGAGAACAACGTACATAAGATTGACACTGTGGAAAATCTTTATGTAATGACCTGCGGCAAGAGACCGCCAAATCCTGCCGAATTGCTCAATACTCCGAAGTTAAAGGATCTTGTACAATGGGCGGTGGATAATTTTGACCAGGTCATAATTGACTGCCCTGCGACGATGCCAGTGTCCGACACAATGCTTTGGGGACGCTATATAGACAAGGCCGTCTTCGTCGTCAAATGTGGCGAGACAAATGCCAAGGCCGCTGAACTGGCCATAAATCAGCTTAGAAAGGCAGGAATCAAGATTCTCGGCGTAATACTCTCATTCTACAAGAGGGAAGGACTGTCCTACTACGGAAAGTACAGCTATAATTACAAACACAGCTACAATTATTCGTACTATACCGATGACGAGGGCAACCGTGTACGCAAAAAACACAAGATAAGAAAGAAGGAAGAAGACGAAGACGACGAGAAAAGCATAAATCCCAGCTAGGGAATCTCTACAGAACCTGATTACGATTATGCAACAGAATACTCTAACAGGTTTTGAATGACTTAAAAAAGAGGGTGTGCGACATCCTCTTTTTTTAAGTCTCCGCCAAATGAAAGTATTGATACAAATAAAGCGTTTAAATATTTATATTCGGAGAGGACATAATGGAAAATGAAAATCTAACAGAAAACAAAAAGCCGTTAAATCCTGCCGCGGCAGGAATTACAGACGAGATGGCGGCAAATGACCCGGAACTCAGATGGTTCAGGGATGTGTACCAGGGCGACCATATAAAACAGCTCACCGTAAGGGCTGTGATAATGGGGGCATTCCTTGGTGGATTCATGTCCCTTTCAAACCTGTACGTCGGCCTAAAGACCGGATGGGGACTGGGTGTGGCAATAACCGCCTGCATACTTTCATTCGCGATTTGGAAGGCAATACAGTCAGCATTGGGTGTTTTCGGAATGAAGGTTTCCTCAATGACGATACTGGAAAACAACTGTATGCAGTCAACAGCATCCTCGGCAGGATATTCCACAGGCGGAACAATGACCAGTGCCATTGCGGCATATCTGCTTATTACAGGCACTCACATGCCGTGGCAGGTCCTTACGCTTTGGACCATATTCCTGGCCATGCTCGGCGTTTTTATAGCCATTCCAATGAAAAGGCAGATGATAAACATAGAGCAGCTTAAATTCCCCAGTGGAATTGCCGCTGCGGAAACACTAAAAAGCCTTCACGCCGAAGGCAAGGAAGCCACACTGAAAGCAAAAGCACTTGCATATTCCGGCCTTATCGGGGCATTGCTCGGCTGGTTCAGGGATTCCGGCAAGCCATTCATGGGCCTATGGAACTGGGGCAACGGAGTTGTTTCCAAGATTTTCGGCGACGGTGGAATATTTGCCGGAGGAATGTTAAGTTTCCCCGGAAGCATAAAGGGAATACCGTTACCAAAATGGACCATTTCCGCAGAAGTAAGCCTGCTTATGATAGCGGCAGGTGCTATCATTGGCTGGAAAATGTGCTGGTCGCTTCTTTTCGGAGCAACGCTCAATTATGCCGTCCTTGCCCCCTATGCGGTAAGTGCGGGAGCGATAGATCCGGATGCCGTCGGATACCGTGCAATAGTTTCCTGGAGTACCTGGACGGGAGCCGCGATAATGGTGACATCCGCCCTATACGCATTTGCAAAACAGTGGAGAACCATAGCAAAGGCCTTCAGCGGCATAAAATCACTTTTCACAGGCAAAAAAGACACATCGCATGATCCTCTTGCCCCGATAGAAGTTCCTACATCATGGTTCATAACGGGAACAGCCATTGCCGGACTGGGCTGCATAATCGTTCTCTGGCATTATTTCCAGACCTCAATAGTCATGGGCATAGTAGCAGTAGCATTGACATTCGTGCTTGCCATAGTGGCAGCAAGGGCGACTGGAGAATCCGACATAACACCCGTCGGAGCAATGGGCAAGATTACGCAGTTATTGTTCGGCGTGATTGCCCCTACGAACATGACTACTAACCTTATGACAGCATCCGTGACAGCAGGAGCGGCAGGCTCAACGGCAGACCTGCTGACGGACTTAAAGAGCGGATACCTGCTCGGTGCGAATCCAAGACAGCAGTTCCTGGCACAGTTCTTTGGAATTTTCGCCGGAACACTCGTGGTAGTTCCGGCCTTCTATCTGCTTGTGCCTGATGCGTCGGCACTGGGAACACAGCAATGGCCCGCTCCGTCTGCCCAGGTTTGGGCGGCTGTCGCAAAACTGCTTTCAAACGGTTTCAGCTCCCTGCACATAACGGCAAGATGGGGACTGCTTATCGGCGGACTGGCAGGAATAATAATACCGCTCATTACGGATCTTCTGCCTGAAAAGGCACGGAGATTCATTCCATCCGCAATGGGAATCGGTCTTGCCATGGTGATACCGTTCTACAATTCACTGTCAATGTTCCTCGGCGGACTTATCGCATTGCTGATGGAAAAATTTGCAAAAGCAACAGCGGAAAAATTCCTTGTCCCATCCGCGGCAGGAATAATAGCCGGTGAATCCATTATCGGCATTGTGATCGCATTGCTGATGTCTACTGGAAAGCTGTAAATCAGCAATCAAACCAATAAAAAAGCCTCCGTTTCGGAGGCTTTTTTATTGGTTTTTTGACCTTTATTTACCGTTTCCGCATACTGCCCTTATTGCCATAGGGAACAGGGCGACCACATAAATTATCAGGAATGCATGGAATGCGAATCCTCCCCAATGGACACCTGCCAACGAGAGGAATGGGCCTTTAAGGAATTTCATCATAAGGACCAATATCAGAAGTCCAATTATTCCCATGGCTATGCCTTTCAGATTAAGGCCGGTTTCCTTGAATTTCACCCAGGTCTTCTCTATAAAACGCCCGACGCAAAATCCAAGCAGGCTGCCTATGTCCTTGTAGCCGTCATTCATCATTTTCTGAGGATCTACGAGCAACTTGTCATTCACATAGTCCATAGGATAACTTTTGAACGTTATGTAAATCAATGCGAGTACGCACAGGACAATCCCCCCCGCAAGAAGGATATTCTCCTTTTCAGGCTTGGCTTCAACATAATTGAAGAATCTCACGGATGCCCAGATTGACAATGCTCCGACTATAAGGCCGACAATCACATCCTGCGGAGTGTGAACACCGAGATAATTGCGGGAAAAAGCCGTAAGCAGCAGCAATAGAATGAAAACAGATCCTGCAATCCTTCCATATTTGCTTCGCCAGTATTCCACCGTTGTGCCGCCATACATGGATGTCGCCGTTGTCGTGTGTCCGCTTGGAAATGAATACCCCGTGGCGGTAGTTATCGCATCTCCCGCAGGGATAATACGGGCATCGCGTATCCATGGCCTGTACGCACACACTGTAAGTTTTACGACGGCAGTAAAGGCCCTTGCAAAGCAGAACGCACCCAGAATACGCAGTCCTTTTGTCTTGCTCATGCACCAGTAAATGAATACTGGCATTCCAAAAAGGCCGGTAATGGCAAACAATGACAGGTTTTCCAGAAAGGGAGTAAGTGCATCATTGATACTCATTCTGAAATCCTGCAAAAACAAAAGATAAGATATATCCATTTTTTCTCCGAAAATATGAAAATGTGCTGAAAACTGTTCAGCATACCGGGCATGGCAATATCTCGCCTTGCCCAGCACGATAATATTTTAGATTATTTGAAGAGACAAGGAAACACGCTGCGTTTCCAATGAGAAATTAGCAGTTAGCAATGAGCAATTGAGGTAATTCCTTAAATCGTCATTGCGAACGGTAGTGAAGCAATCTAATTCGGAGAGTTCTGCTTTTAGAATTTATCAATCACAGATTTCATCGTCACTAATAATCCTAATAATAGCGTAATATCTAGTCGTATTTTTATTATGCCTGCGTTTTTCAGGGAATTTTCAAATAATAAAAAAATTACCGAATTTGAAAAACATGCAAAAAAAATACGAAATTTAAAAAATTGAAAAAAAACATCGTTAATTCAGTAACGTTAAAAAATCTTAAAACAATTCACATATTTTCTGCAAATAATGTGATTATAATCACGTTTTTTATTGTTTTTATGTGATTTTATCAGTTTTTCAAAAAATTTTCCGTTATCTTTACGAAATTATCCAGCATGGAAAGAGGTGCGGATATGTCCGAAAAACGCAGTCCATCCCCGTCCTTGGACTGTATGAAATGCAGTCTTTTGCCATAAACCTTTGCCCAATAGCGTACAAGGTTTTCATTTATGGCGGAATCCCGACGGAAAAATATTTCCAGACTGTCCCTTATCTGCCCGGCGGAACGCACTCCGATTTTGGCCAGTCGTTTTTTCAATGCCGCCGCACGGAACAGGTTTATTACCGGCTCCGGGGCAGGACCGGCAATGTCCTCCAGCTCCGCCTGAATTGCCCTAAGTCCCGGCAGATCTGATTTTAGGATTTTCTTGTAATAATTGATCCTTTCCATCTCGTCGGTGATATAGCTTTCCGGCACAAATGCGGCAATAACTATGTCAAGTCTGGGATCTGGCAGTTCCTCTTTTATTTCAAGGCCTTTGAGACGGTTTATCTCGCCGTTAAGCAGCTGAATGTACATTTCCAGCCCGACGGAATTTATAAAGCCGTGCTGACGCATTCCCAGCAGGTCTCCCGCACCGCGAATTTCAAGATCCCGCATTGCAAGACGAAGTCCTGAACCCAATGCGGTAAATTCCTCAATGGCCTTCAGACGGCGGGCGGCATCTTCCGAAACTGCTTTGACGGTTTCCTTGCCATCAGCACCCTGCCTTCTTTTCTGCTCCTCGACGGAATAATGAGCAGATTTTATTGCGGCGAATTTTTCCGGCCTTATCCAGCCCGGATAATAGAGATAGCAGTAGCCCTTTCTCTTGCTGCGTCCAACCCTGCCTCGTAGCTGATAGAGCTGCGCAAGTCCCATCTCGTGTGCGTTTTCAACAATGAGGGTATTGACATTTGGAATGTCTATGCCGCTTTCAATAATCGTCGTGGCAAGAAGAACGTCATACTTGCGATCCTGAAATTCCTTCATTGTCTCCGACACGGAATCAGAATCCAGCTGTCCGTGAACAACTGCGATGCGAAGCTCCGGCATTATCCTTTTCAGATATGACTTCCTGCTTTCAATGGTCTGCACCCTGTTGTGAACATAGTATACCTGTCCCCCTCTGGAAAGCTCATAGGCCACGGCGGATGCGGCATCCTTCTCGCTGAAAGGCCTTACGAACGTATCGGCTGCCTGTCTGCCCGGAGGAGGTGTCTCTATCACGCTCATGCTTTTCAATGCTGAAAGGGACTGATACAATGTCCTCGGTATTGGCGTGGCACTCATAAGCAGGCAATGAACACCCTTGGCCTTTTCCTTTATCATGTCCTTGGCCTTTACGCCAAAGCGATGCTCCTCATCGACCGCCATAAGTCCCAGATTGAAAAACCTTACATCCTTCTGCAAAAGACGATGTGTGCCGACAACAATGTCAACAGTGCCTTCCTCTAGCTCCCTCAGATACCTTTTCTGGTCTTTCTTCGGGACAAATCGGGAAAGCTCCCTTATGCGTACAGGAAAACCGGCAAATCTTTCAACAAAGTTATTGTAATGCTGATTGGCCAGAATGGTAGTTGGAGCGACTATCGCGGCCTGAAATCCGTTTGCGACGGCACGCATGGCCGCCCTCATGGCAACTTCCGTCTTGCCAAAACCAACATCTCCGGCGAGCAGACGGTTCATAGGAATATGCCCTTCCATATCGTGCAGAACATCGTCTATGGCCTTTTCCTGATCCGGAGTAAGCTGATATGGAAAGCCCTCCGCAAAAGCCTCCTCAATCTCGCCACCACTTTCAAAGGCCGCCGTATGGAACATCGCCCTTTCCGCTTCAAGCCTCAATATGTTTTCAGCCATGTCGCGTACTTCTTCCCTTACGCGATGCTTCATTTCGCCCCAGGTTTTCGTATCCATGTGCGAAAGATGCGGCTGTTTTCCCTCGGAACTTATGAATTTCTGTACTTTTGTAAAATCGTCCAAAGGAACAAAAAGGGTGTCCCCCCTGGCATATTCCAGATAAAGGCAGTCCGAATCCTCCAAGGTCTTTCCATCGGAAGACTTGTAATAAACCTTTTTAAGCCCCCTGTATCTCGCTATTCCATAATCCTCATGCACCACATAATCGCCAGGCTTCAGGTCGCTCCATTTGAAGAATTTTTTGTGGCTACGGCTTGTCTCCCGACTGAATGAGTATTTGCGTCCCAGATATTCCGCCGAAGTGATTATGGCAATTTTTTCCTTGGGGCATACAAAGCCTTCAGCGATATATCCTATATCCGGGGAAATCTGTCCGCCGAGCCTTTTGCCCTGCAACTGTCTTGCTATACGTTGTGCCTCGGCATTGTTTATGCAGAAGAAATGTACCTTGCAGCCTGCCTTGCGAAGACGAAGCATTTCCGACGCAAGAATGTCAGGAGACATTGAAAAAGGAACATTCCTTGCCGCCCCAAAATCCTCTGAATATTCAGGTTGAAGACCATCTGTTATGTACATACACGGAATCTTATCCGCAAGTGGTATTTCCTTGTGTTCAATCTGTATTTCCTCGTCCTCGGAATCTTCCAAAGAATCAGTCTGGGCATCGTTAGAAATTGGATTCTCCTCGTTGTCGTCCGCAAGAAAATCATCTTCGGAAACAACAAAATAATTTTCTCCAAAAAAAGACAGGAATGGACGTTTTATGTCTCCAAAATCACGAGGAGGAATTTCCAGTTTTTCCAAAAATCCGGATGTGTGCTGCGTGTCAATCTCAAAATACCGTATTGCGGACAAATCGTCGTCCTCAAAAAACAGCCTTATAGGCTTGTCCGACGAAAGAGGAAACACGTCCAGAACAGAACCCCTTACGGCATATTCTCCCCTGTCCTCGACGAAATATACACGCTCGTATCCATGCTCGGCAAGTCTTTTTGTCAGATTTCCGCGTGGATACGTTCCTCCTCTTGAAACGCGTATAGTCATTTCCTCGTAGGCGGTACTGTCAGGAAAATAATCCGCCATTGTCTGTTCTGAAACTATATGAAAACGAAGAGAATCCCCGGACTTGCGACAAAGATCCTTCAATGCGTCAGCCTGCTGGGCGGTATCCCCCTCCCAAAGGCACAGACGTGGCTTTTGAATGTCCTTGGGAAGAATGGCAAAAAGGGATTCGGCGGAATTTAATGCCTCGTCTGCTTCTTCCGCCTTGATTACAAATACAGCGTCCTGTTTTTTCTGCTGCTGCCGCAGCATGGCAAACCACATCCGGGCGCTTAGATTTGGAATGCCTTTTACAAAATGCTTCATACAGGCAATAGGGTATGATTGCTAATTTGAAAGTCATTCGCTTTTGCGAATAACTTTTGCCTTCTTCCCGCAGAAAGATGCTCCGTATTTGAAAATCGGATTCGCACCGGCTTCTTTTAACTCTGCAAGATAGTCATTGCTCTCAATTTGTTTTAATGCCTCTTCGGCGGATTTGGTCAATAATTGTTCCAATTTTGCCTTGTCTGCCTTTACTGGCTCGCCATCCCTGCAATATTTTAGTTCAAACATTATTCCGGGGAGATTTTTCCTTTTAGGAAACATTGCGATGTCATAGCGTCCTTCGCCGCTTTCACGGTTGCTCTTTATGCTGTAATTGTCTGTCGCAATGTATACAAGACCCAAAAATACGTTGTGATAGTCCTTTTCCTCGGTAAGGTCATGGAAACTTAACGATGACATCAAGTAATCCTGAACAAGCCGCTCTATCTTTTCCGCATTTCCTTTTGTCATCGCCCGGCGTAGCTCACTAGCCTTTCTGCCTGACGTCTTGTCCTTGACAAAGCGTCTTATTATCTCGTCAAAATATATTTTTCGCAATTCACGGTTTGGGATTTTCAATGTGCAAATCAATGCACCGTCGTCTATTTCATTATGCACGCTTTTAAGATAGCCTGTCTGTGCAAGCAGGCTGTATGCGATATTCACATCTGAAGCTATTTCCGGATATACGGTATTTGTATTTATTTCCGCCTCAATCGTGCCGCCATTGACAAGGCTTTCTAGTGCATTACCGTCAACCTGATCCGCAACTTCAAGAGCCTGCCCTACAAGTTCGTTTGCCGACGTGTTAAGCCAATATGGTTGTGCGACACAATTGTTATCCAAATACGATATGACAGACCACGGATTGTAAATTTCCGTTTTTCCGAACATGTAACCATCGTACCAATGAGCCACTTCTTCCTTTTTTTCAGGTATGCCGTAAAAGTCAAGCATATCTGATACTTCTTCTTTCGTGAGGCCGAAATATTCGCTGAAATCCTCGTTAAATACGGTGTAAACCTTTATGTTGTTCAGGCCACTGAATATGGATTCCTTGGAAACCCTGGTGACCCCGGTCAGAATACCCTTGTACAGATTTGAATTTGTCTTCAATACCGCGGAAAACAGGTTTTTTATAAAAGCCGCCATTTCCTTGAAATAGCTGTTGTCCGCCAGCCATGCGTTCTGCAATGGCACATCATACTCATCTATGAGCAGCAGAGGCTTTTCTCCATAATGCTTGTACAGCATTTCGGAAAGCATTAAAATTGAGAAATTCCAATACTCGTCTTCCGCACAATTTTCTGATAATTTCCTATATTTCTCCTTTTCATTCCTTGTTAAATGACGGCTGTTCCTAAGTTCCGAATGTCTGCTAAATTCATTGGCTATCTTGATTCTTAAATTTTTTAATGATGATTCAAATGTGGAACAGTCTATATCTTTCAATGAAAGGGAAATTACAGGTCTTTTGCCCTGTTCCGAAGTGTATTTCTCACCTTCCTGCCATATTTTAAGATTCTTGAAATAATGGGAAGTATCTTTTCCGTCCAAGGGTTTTTCAAAAAACAATTGCGACATTGACATATTCAGCGTCTTGCCAAAACGACGAGGACGTGTGAAAAGGAACACGTCAGATCCTGAATCTATTATATCCCTTATGAACAATGTCTTGTCAACGTAATATCTGCCGAGGTCTATCATTCTGCTAAAATCCTCGGTGTTCAAAGGCAAAGGGTGTTGGCGTATTCTTTCTTTCAGGGTCATAAGTAGATTATATGAAATTTTCGGCGGGAAATTTCAGCAAATTTACAACATTTCAATGCTACTACAAATCTTTGTAAAATAGATTTTGTTATGCTTAAATGGATTGAGATTGACACAGGTGTAATAACGGAAAACGCACGCATAATCAGGCGTTCGTTAAATCCCGGAGTTGGATTTGCCGCCGTAGTAAAGGCCAATGGCTACGGACATGGTGCTGTTCAGGCCGCCATTGCCGCAATTGAAGGCGGAGCGGACCGTCTTGCCGTGCTTACTGCCGAGGAGGGGGCGACACTCCGTGCGGAACTGCGGTCTGAACGGAATGGCGGCGGCATATACGGCAATGTACCAATAACGCTGCTTGCACCAAGCCTGCCGGAAGAGGCGGAATCAATTGTCAAAAACCGTCTTGTACCCTGTGCTGATTCCCTGGACTTTCTCGCCGTACTTGACCGTATATCTGAAAGGGACAGCGGATTATTGAAGAATGATATGTATTTTTCAAAAATACATGACGTATTATCAAAAAGAGATCACGTATTTTCAAAAATAGATAATGACGGAACGATAAGATATCCTGTAATAATTGAAACGGATTTGGGCATGGCAAGATGGGGTATTCCTCCGACGGAAGTTCTGAATTTTATAAAAAAAGCCATGAGTTTCAGGCATATACGGATCGCCGGAATATCAACACATCTGGGATACAGGCCGCCGGAAAATCTGACAGACGCGGAGGAAAAACTGCGTATTTTTGCGGATATCGCGGCACAGGCGGAGCAAATACTTGGGTACAAGATTGAGGCCGCCGCGGCAAATAGCACCGTATTATGCGACATATCTGGCAGCCAGTTTGATGTGGTACGCATTGGCAATCTTATGTACGGCATTTACCCGACGGACATTTACAAAAAAAGACGCGGCGGCCCGCCCTTGCCGGGATTGCGGCGGCCTTGGCAGATGTACGCAAGGATAATTTCAATCAAAAACATTAGGAAAGGCGAGAAAATCGGTTATAACAGCGAATTTACAGCTCCAAATGATATGCGTATAGCGGCAATTCCGGCGGGGTATAGCGACGGTCTGACAATGGAGCCAATGGAATACAAGATACGGATCGTATCTGGTTTCAGGTACTGGGCAATGATAAACGGGAAAAAGGCATATTTCGTCGGAAAACCTGGTATATCACATACATTGCTGGACGTGTCTGACATTCCGGAGGCCACCGTTGGAACTGTAGCGGCACTGCATGTACGCCGGACATCGGCGAATATACTGATACCGAGGATATACAAAAATTAACTCATTAAAAAAACGCCCTTTCGGGCGTTTTTTTAATGCTCCAGCTCACAAAAATGCTTTGGCTCTGTTCCTGCCACGAATGCTTCTAGCAGTTTTGGCCTGCATGACGGCAAGGCAAGCTCGCCACTGTTCTGGTCTATGCTGACGAATGTTACGCCATCTGGAACTGGGAAGTCGCGGGAAGGAACATCCTTTAACACGCCTTCCATAATCTCAGTCCACCACGGAACAACAGTTCCACCGCCGCTCCAGTCGGATTTTGACATCATGACCTGGTCATCATAGCCCATCCAGGCACTAGCTGTTATGTCCGGTGTCATACCGATAAACCACATATCCTTTGAATCCTGGCTTGTACCAGTCTTTCCGGCAAGTGGACGTTTTAGTTTCGCCGCCCTTGTTCCTGTTCCACGCTGAACAACGCCTTTCATCATATTCACAAGGACATAGGAAAGCTGCGGCGAGAAGGCCTCAGTTTCCTGCGGATAATTTTCATAAACTACGCGTCCCTGGCTATCCACGATCTTTGCAATGGCGAATGGCTCAACGTGTATTCCGCCATTTGCAAACGTGGAGAACGCTGTAGTCATTTCCATTGGTGTGACAAGTGATGTTCCAAGCCCTATTGACGGAACTGGATTTAGCCAGCGTTTTTCCGGTATGCCGGCACGATGTGCGACGTCTACGACCGAGGTAGGGCCTACCTGCATGACGAGATACACGCTGGCAAGGTTGCGCGAGGATTCCAACGCACGTCGTGCGGTTATCTTGCCACGGAATCCGCCCTCGTAGTTGTTCGGCACCCATATCTTGAATTCCGGATTTCCTACGAATGGAGCGATTGCCATATCTATTGAATACTGGTCAGTAGCACCTTCCAGCTGACGCCAGTCCCTGCCGTCAAAATAAAACGCCATCGGAGAGTCCTCAACAATGCTGGCCGGGGTAAATCCGTTCATAAGGGCTGCCATATAGACAAATGGCTTGAATGTAGATCCGGGCTGTCTTCTTGCCTGCAAGGCACGGTTGAACTTGCTTTCCTGGAAGTTCCTTCCGCCGACAAGACAACGTATTCCGCCAGTCTTGTTATCCAGGATTATGAACGATCCCTGCACGGGGGCGGTAGATGGCTGCGGTGCCTCATGCTCCTCACCGTTCTCGTCTACGATCTTTTCCGGCTCGGGCTTGGGCATCTTTGCTACTGCCTCGTCGTACTTGGCAAGATTCTTCTCCATTACCTCTTCGGCAATGGTCTGCATGTTTATATCAAGAGTTGTATAGACCTTGTACCCGCCCTTGTAAATCTGATCGTCGGAAAAACCAAGTCCCTTCATCTGCTGGCGTACATATTCAACAAAATAGGCACCGTGTCTTACGGTGTTCAGCTCCGCCTCGGTACGAAATTCCTCCTCGTTGGCCTTGTCCGCCTCTTCCTGACTTATGGGCCTGTAATCCGGGGTCCTGTCATTCTTGTCCTTCTTGCGATGAGAAAACTCAACAAGCTGCTTCAGGACAATTTTTCTCCTGAGCTTGGCATTTTCCGGATTCCTGAATGGTGAGTAGCTTTCCGGCGAGGGGATAAGTCCTACCAGCATGGCACATTCGGCAAGATCAAGCTCGTCAACATTCTTGCCAAAATAATGCTTGGCCGCGGATTGCACGCCGTAAACACCTCCACCGAGGTAAATCTGATTTAGATAAAGCGTAAGTATCTCATGCTTGGAAAACTTGTGTTCTATATAGAAAGAGAGCAGTATTTCCTTTATTTTTCGGATTATGGTCTTCTCGGAGGTAAGGAATATTCCTCTTGAAAGCTGCTGCGTTATAGTAGAACCACCCTGTGCCTTTCTGCCACTCATGACATTGCTGACAAGGGATCTGAATATGCCCTTTACGGAAATACCAGGATGATTGAAGAACTGCTGATCCTCCATGGATATAAGGGCGTGTTGCAGATTCTCCGGTATATGGCTAAGCCCGAGGTAGGCCCTCTTCTCAACCGAAAATTCCGAAATAAGGGTATCATTCACATCGTATACATAGGTAGTAAGGGACGGCGTATAATTTTCCAGGCTGTCCGTGGACGGCAATGATCCCAGCAGATAACGCAAGGGCAATGCCACGGCGAGCATAAAGAAAAGGACAAGCAGCGCTGTTGCTGCCAGAAGCCAGTAAGCCAGCTTGTGATCGGACATTGAAGATGACATAATTCCTTCCAAATCAAAAAAATTTTTCCTGATATTAATTATAGCAATTTGCAAGGCTTGCCCTGCGTTTTATAAAATAACATTATGCGAAAAAATCACCTTTAATGATTTTTTCCATGTAGTAATCCTATTCAGCAATCCTTAAAGGAGGATTCATGAAAGTACCAATGGTTGACCTTACGGCTGGTTATCCACCGATAAGGGAAGAAATAGAAAAAGCAGTAAAGGAAGTATTTGAGAAAGCAAATTTCATTCTGGGCAAACAGGTTGAGGATTTTGAAAAGGCCTTTGCCGCACACAATGGAGCGAAGTATGCCGTGGGTGTGAATAGCGGCACTGACGCGCTCAGGCTTGCATTGCTGGCAAGCGGGATAAAGCCCGGAGACGAGGTTATAACAACACCTTTTACATTCATAGCCACGTCGGAAACCATAAGCCAGTGCGGTGCTATTCCTGTTTTTGCGGATATCAACCCGGAAACATATACACTTTGCCCAAAATCTGTTGAGAAGAAGATAACTAGCAGGACAAAAGCCATTCTGCCGGTGCATCTGTATGGCATGGCCGCGGATATGGATGCCATAATGGAGCTTGCCAAAAAGCACAACCTCAGGGTGATTGAGGACACTGCCCAGGCGTTCACCGGCAAATACAGAATGTCAGATGGAACATGGAAATACCTGGGAACTATAGGCGATTGCGGAACATTCAGCTTCTTCCCCGCAAAAAACCTTGGCGCTTTCGGCGATGCCGGAGCTGTCCTTACCAATGATGACAAGATTTACGAGGAACTGAAGGCACTCCGCAATCATGGCAGCAAGGTTCGCTACATACATGAAATAGAGGGATTCAATTCCAGACTGGATACCGTGCAGGCGGCAATTCTTGGCGTACGTCTGAAACACGTTGAGAAATGGACCGAGATGCGCAATGATGTAGCCTCAAAGTATGCCGACGCGTTGTACGGATATTGTGCGACACCAATAGTGCCGGAGAATCGCCGTCATTCCTTTAACTATTACACGATAAGGTTTGAGACAAAGGAACAGCGCGACAATGCACAGAAATACCTTACAGAACAGGGAATAGCAAACCAGATATACTATCCTATCGCACTGCACCTGCAGAAGGCCTACGCACATCTCGGCGGAAAACGCGGAGATCTGCCCAATGCGGAAAAAGTACAGGATACTGTATTCTCACTGCCGATGTACCCAGAACTTACAGACGAGCAGATAAAGATTGTCACCGATGCCGTAAAGGAATCAATGAAGAAGTAAGGGCGTCAGGGACATATAAAAAAGGGCATCTCACGATGCCCTTTTTTATTTTTGCACAATTGCCGTCAAATTTCCTCAATTGCGGCTTAATGTGCAAAATTGTTGGTGACAATAGTTTTTTATCTGCCAATAAA
>R20__coassemble_286_pt1 | contig 39635 bp, 43 predicted proteins | sample R20__metabat2_high_PE_044 | metagenome-assembled genome bin R20 | reverse complement strand
CCTGCCGCCTGCAATACCTGATATGCCTCCGGCTCGCTTAATGATTTGCGGCCTTCCGCTCCGGCCTTGTCCAAAATCTTCTCAATTTCTTCAAAATTTGTCATTTTTTGTTGTCTCCTGTTTGCCAAAAAAATACTCCTATCATTTATTTTATCTTTTTTATTAAGGAAATGGCATTGATTTGTTATTTCTGCGAAAAAAATTATATAAGTATAGTATGGGAATATATCGTATTACATGCGTATTAAATGTGAAGGAAAAATGAAAAACCTTATACTAAACCTAAATTTTGCTGTTAACAAGACTGCGGTGATTCCGTCTTTTCAGGGTGGCCACGTCTACCGCTTTGACGAGGCTCTTACCACTCCTGGCGGAAAGGGTGTCAATGTCGCCCGTGCCTTGCGTTCACTTGGCGAAAACGTAATGCTTACAGGCTTTGTCAGTGGTCATAATGGAAACTGGATTGAGGAGGCACTTGCCAATGAGGGGCTTAAATTCCAGGCGGTAAAGCATCATAATGGCGAGTCCCGTATATGCTACACACTTGTTGACAAGAAGGGACATTCCACAGATATAAACGAGGACGGCCCGGAAGTTCCATTGGAATCCCAGAATGAGTTTCTTAATCTTTTTGAAAAAAATATTTCAAGAAAGGCCCTCGTCGCAATATGTGGCAGGGTGTCAAGAGGTCTGAAAAATGATTTTTATGCAAGACTGATAAGTAAGGCTCGTGAGAAACAATGCTATACCATAGTTGACACAACTGGCCATGTCCTTGAGGAAAGCCTGAAGGCAGGATGTTCCACTATAAAGATAAACCGTTATGAGTTTGAGGATCTGACGGGGGAGAAATTCTCTCCTGCGAAGTTGTCAAAATTCGTAAAAGGTTATGAGAAAAACGGCTTGCAGCTTGCAATAATAACAAACGGCAGAATGCCTACCTGGGCAGCTTCCCAGAATGGGCTTTGGAAGGCAGTTCCACCAAAGGTCGAGGATATGAAAAGTCCTACAGGTGCTGGGGATTCCTTTATGGCAGGATATCTTTATGGCATTATGAGCGATTTCTCATTAGAGGAATGTATAAGATTCGCATCTGGAGCTGCCGCCGCTGACTGCGAGACCATAGGGGCTGGCATGATAGACCGTGAAACGGCCTTTGATTACGCGGAGCTTGTGCAGGTTTCAAAAACAAGATAGTATGCTGTTTTCCAACTGTATGCTGTTCCATTGCCAGCCAGCGGAAAAAAATTGTATAATATGATTATAACATAACGCCCCCATAGCTCAACGGATAGAGCTGCCGCCTTCTAAGCGGTCGATCGAGGTTCGATTCCCCGTGGGGGTACTTTTCCAGCCTTGTGATTTTTCTTAAAGTATTGAGTTGTCAAAATTGGTTCAAAGGAGCTTTTATGAAAAAAACCTTGTTCACAGTTCTTGTTGTTCCGGCATTATTGCTTATGGCAATGCCTTCCCATTCCAAGACAAACGCGATGGAGGATGCCATAGCGAAGACTAGCCGTGAGATATCCCATAGCCAGGATATTCCGTCAGATGCGAAATTCATATTTACGGATTTCAGGGAGACCGCCTCTGGCAAAAAGATGAATCTTGGTTTTGCCATAGAGGACGAGCTTTGTATATCGCTGATAAGGGAAATGCCAGGTCGTCTTGCCGTAAGACATGAAAAAAATCAGCCAACGGAAGAAAACCGTGGAACTGAGGCCGTCTTTGACAGTCTGGAGGCAATGCGCGAATATGCGGAATCACTTCATGCCAGCTACATAATTGGCGGAAACTATTATTTTGACAAGGAATATGCGACAATAAGCGTAAACGTAATACGTGCGGAAGACGGAATGATAATCTTTTCAGAGCGTATAAAGATAAGGATTTCCGATCTTTCAAAAAAATTGCAGCCGTCAAATGCTGACTGAAAGGAGCGTATATGAAGAAAATACTTTGGATACTTATAGTTTTGTTTTTGGTTGTTGGAATTGTGTATTATTCAATGTCATCGGGCAGGTTTGGTGCGTTTTCCAGCTTCAGACATTCCGGCGGATTTGAGGCATTCTTTGACGAGACTGCCAAGGAGATTTCAACAAGCCAGCATCTTGCCCAGACTGCCACTTTCAATGTTTCCTATTTTGAAAATGCCTACGGCGAGGAAAACGGTGTTGCTAACATAGTTGAAAACGGTATCAGGAATGCTCTTTCACTGGCATTGCCTGGCAGGGTTGCCGCATACAGGAATTATGTATTGCCTGCAACTGTTTCAAACAAAAAGGAAGAACATAAGAAGGCTGATAAGACACAGTCTGATGCTAATACGGATGAAAATGCTGATGCCGCTTCCCAGACTTCTGGACATTTTGTAATAAGCGGTACATACAAGGAAGAGGACGGATTTCTGATAGTCAATGTTTATGCCGCTGATGCCGAGAATGGCCGTGGCTACTATGCACGCAGGCTTGCGATACCGGTTGAAAACCTTCCTATGCTGTTCCAGAAAAAGCCTGTTGAAAAGACAGCTGTTCCTGTGGAAGTACAAAATACTCCGGAAGAAAAGCCGTCCAATGTTCAGCCTGCTGCGGAAGAAGTGAAAAGTGAGCCGGAAGTCAATAACATCAATCACGAGGTCAGAGCGGATGTTGAGCCAACAGAGACATCTGCCGAAGATTCAGATCCGTTAAGGAATGTGATTCCGTAACCTGCAAGTTCATCAAATCTGATTGTTCATAAAAAACGCTGGAGATGCCTTTCCAGCGTTTTTTCTTAATATAAAGACCTGAATGGCGTTTGCAAGGCCTTTGTTGTTATAAAACATTATAAAACAATTACGTCAATATTGCTTCTTTTCAGAATAAGGTGTGCCGTCCGGATTTTTGTCTGTATTTTCATACAAATCATAATAAGCCAGTTCACTTCTCTCTTTTGCTTTATGCTGTGCGGCTGTTTTGTTAAAATAAATTTCCGAAGGCTCTAAATACCATTTATTTTCCTTTACATCAAACCATACGCCTATGAAAAAACCATTATCAGTATAAAACCCTCCTGAGCTGAAATCTATATAATGCTTCAAATATCTGTTTATGAAATCATATATTATGTCTTCTGTAATCCTATCAACTTTCATAGAATTGGCAATACCTCCTACGGCATATCCAGTAGTTGCCGGCATACCTGTCATAGGATATATCGTCGCACCACTATTTTCTATGGCATAATGATAAGTTATTTTAGCCAATTCTCTTATTGAAAAAGGAATAGATGCTTTTATATGCTTACGCAAATACTCGTGTTTTGCTCCTTTTACCGTCCAACACCCTGGTTCTTCAAATTTTGAATATGGCTTATAATATTTATAGAAATCATCTAATTTGATAATCCCGTATGTACATAATGTATTATAAATCTCATTAGACATTGTTAAAAAACACTTTTGCTCACTTGTAAGCTCATATCCATAAGTCTTTATCCAAAAATCGTCTTTATAGTCAAAAGAGTATTTGCCGCTCAATCTTTTCCAACTGCTGAATTTATACCATTTCATAATTTCTGCTTCCTTATTTGGATTGCTAAATGGAATTGTGCTTTTCAGAAATTATACATTATGGCATTGACGGCATATTGACACATTAGGGAAATAAAAAAGACTCTGCTATATTTGCAGAGCCTTTTATGTGTTTGCTGTGTCTATTCCTTCGTTTCCTTAGAAGAATGCCCTGTCTCCCGCGTCGCCCAGGCCTGGTATGATGTATCCATGATCATTCAGTCTTTCGTCAATGGCGGCAAGATATATTGGCATATCGGGATATTCGGCTGACAATTTCTCCAAACCCTGTCTTGCGGCTATAAGTGAAATGAATGTTATCCTTTCCGCTCCCTGTTCCCTTACAAGCCTTACAGCGGCGGCGGCAGATCCTCCGGTGGCAAGCATCGGGTCCAGAATGAACACGGTACTGTTTTTAATGGATTGGGGGAGGCTTAGCATGTATTTGACAGGAAGAAGCGTCTTTTCGTCCCTTTTAAGGCCTATATGCCCCATTTTTGCCTCTGGGAACAGTCTTGACATTCCGTCCATAAAGGCCATTCCTGTACGCAGGACGGCGGCAAGCACAACGCCGCAGGCGATGGTTTCCGTCGCGGCCTTGTCAATCGGTGTTTCCGTCATTCCGGGGTTGAGCGGCAGGCTAGCCATGGCCTCATAGCCCAGATACATTCCGGCATCCGATAGATACCGTCGGAAATCCTCATGCCGTGTATTCTTGTCTCGCAGTCTTGCAAGTCTGTCCTGCAACAAGGGGTGTCTGCAAATGTGTATGTTCCTGTTCATATTATAGTCCTGTCATAAACTTAAAAAAGTTTCCACAATTGATAAAAAAAGCGGGATTTTAATCCCGCTTTTTTGTTGATCCTTACTGAATTATCTCTTTGATAAGAGGTTCTTTCACAGGTGGCTCCTGGCCGTAGGCAAGTGATTTCTTGAACAATGCCGTTCCTTCGGCAAGAAGTTTCTCGTCGCTTGCATAGGCTCTTGCGATTATATCGCCGGGAGCGACCTTGTCGCCAGGTTTCTTTTCAAGAATGAATCCTGCTCCGAAATCCACCGGGTCTTCCGCCTTGGCACGACCAGCACCCAATGCCACGCTGGCAAATCCCACCGTGCGGGCTTCCATTGCCGTAAGGTATCCGGCCTCCGTGGCCTTGATTTCCGCCATATATTTGGCCTTTGGCATCTGACCGTCCGGATCATCGACGACTTTCTCGTTTCCGAACTGCCATTTTACGGTTTCACGGAATTTCTGCAATGCAGATCCGTCCTTGATTGATTTCCTGGCCTTTTCCATGCCTTCTTCAGGTGTGCGGGACTGGCTGCCGAGGTAAATCATCCATCCGGCTAGCGTTTCAAGCACGGTCACGAAATCCTCCGGGCCTTTTTCGCCGGCAAGTATGCGTATGCTCTGGGCAACCTCTATTCCGTTTCCGACTGCCACGCCGAGAGGCTCGTTCATGGCACTCATAACGGCGACACAGCGTATTCCGAGTAGTTTTGCCGTATTCATCAGTTTTACGGCGAGTTCGCGGCTCTTGTCAAAATCCTTCATGAATGCGCCGCTGCCGTATTTTACGTCCATTACAAGCCCTGAAATGTCCTCGGCGTATTTCTTTGAAAGAATGCTGGCCACGATGAGCGGTATTGCCTCAACCGTGCAGGATGCGTCGCGCAATGCGTACAGTTTCTTGTCTGCCGGGGCCAGCTGCTCCGTCTGTCCGAAAAGGGACATCCCAGTTGCCTGAAGCTGTTTTACGATGTAATCGGGTTCAAGGCGAACCTTGAAGCCCTGCATTGCTTCCAGCTTGTCAAGCGTTCCGCCAGTGTGTCCGAGGCCGCGGCCACTCATCATTGGCACTATTACGCCGCAGGCGGCAGCGATAGGGGCAAGGGCTATTGATATGCCGTCTCCCACGCCGCCGGTGGAGTGCTTGTCAACCTTTACGCCTTTCACCGAGGAAAGGTCAAGTTTCATTCCTGAAAATGCCATGGCCTTTGTAAGCCAGGCTGTTTCCTTGTCGTCAAGACCGTTGAGGAATGCGGCCATAAGGAATGATGTAAGCTGATAATCCGGTATTGAGCCGTCGGCAGCGCCCATGGCAATAAATTTTATTTCCTCTTCGTTAAGCTCCATCTTGGAGCGTTTTTTCAAAAGCAGATCCAACATTCTCATAAATCATTTTCTCCTAAAAGGAATTTCTTGCCGTCAGCACAAGCAGACACGGCCTTTACGCAGACGATTGCAATCGTCTGCAATTAGTAATAAGCAGTTAGAAATTAGCAATTATCGTATTCTGTTTTTAGGAATTAAAGAAATTCCACAATTGCTAATTACTCATTGCTAACTGCTAATTATAAATGTCTGCCGTTTCCAGCAGACATTTATATTATATATTATTTTTCAAGAACAGGGGAATTGAGCAGTCCTTCAAGCAACACTCTCATCTTTACAGATGCCGCTTCTCCGAGTTCCAGCACTTCCTCGTGGGAAAGCTCGTGGTCGCTAAGTCCTGTGCAGAGATTGGAAATCCAGCAAATTCCGGCCACGTTCATAAGCATCTGCCTTGCGGGAATTACTTCCGGCACTACGGACATTCCGGCAACTGTTCCGCCGAGCATAGCATACATTTTCACCTCGGATGGTGTTTCGTAGGTCGGGCCTGATGCTGCCCAGTAAACGCCTTCTACTGCCTTTATCTTGTTTTCCTTGGCGATTTTTGCCAGCTCCTTGCGGTAGGAAGGCTTGTACGCATCTGCCATTCCGGGGAACATTGCTCCGAAATACTCGTCGTAATTGCCTATCAGCACATTGTTGCCCATCATGTTGATGTGATCTTTGAGTATGACCATGTCTCCCGGTTCAAGATAGGGAACAAGTGATCCGACTGCCGCCGTAACAATGAGGTTTTTTACACCGAGTTCACGCAGTACCCTTATCGGGAACGCGATCAACTGTATGGGATGACCCTCGTAATAATGAAAGCGTCCTCTCATGACGACTACGTCCGCTCCGCCCATTCTGCCGAATACGAGCTGACCGGAATGCCCTTTTACCGTGGTTGTCGGAAAGCCGGGAATTTCCGAATAAGGAATTGAAATCTGCTCCTCCAGGCGTGGCAAAGCATTGCCAAGTCCTGAACCTGCTATAATGGCGGTGACTGGCCTGTATGCCGCTGTTTTTGACTTTATCCAGTCCGCTGTAGCTTTGACTTCCTTTACAAGGTCTTTTTTCATCATTTTCTCCTTACCTGATTTTTTTTTACAGAACAAAATCCATTCGTTTCCAAAATTGCTAATTACTCATTTTACACGTCATTGCGAGCGGTAGCGAAGCAATCCGATTCAGGTACTCAGAATTTTTCAACAAAAGATTGCTTCGTCGCTAATTCTCCTCGCAATGACGACACAAGAATTTCCAAAATTGCTAATTGCTCACTGCTAATTGCTAACTCCCAATTAGTACCCATGTCCGTCGGCATTGAATGCGTCTTCAATATGTTCCGGCGTATTGCCAGGCACTACCGTAATCACGTCAAATCTGAAATCCGTCTGTGGCGAAAATTTTTTTATATACGCTTCCGCCGTCCTTATTATCTTACCAATTTTTGAGGCAGATATGCTCTCAATGGGCGTTCCGCAGCCGGAATTTGTCCTTGCCCTGACTTCAACGAATACTGTTATGCCGTCCTTCTCGGCGATTATGTCAATCTCTCCGAATCTGGAGCATATCCAGTTTCTTGCCCTTATCGCATATCCCTTTGATATGAGCAGCTGTGCTGCCATATCCTCGTATTTCGCACCTCTTTTGTTCATTTTTTTTGTTTTTTTGTATTGCTATTGTATATACATTGTATGTGTATTGTGCGTACAGCTGCAATACAATTTACTAAATTGCTTATGTGACCGATCGGTAACTTTTTTGCAATCTTTTTTTACGTCCTTGCAATGACTATACAAGGAACTTCCACAATTGCTAACTTACTAATGAAACACTGATAAAGTCTCCATGTCGTCATTCCCGCAGGTTGTTAGCGGGAATCTTTGCAGTTTATGCGTCGCACACCGTAGAGATGCCCGATTACTACTTTTCGCTCTTTCGCTGTACGTGCTACTACAACGAAAGAGGTTCACGCCTTAAAAACGACACACTGTGTCGTTTTTGCCCTAAAGGGACAGGCACCAGGGCATGACGGAGTATTTTTACAAAACTGCTATTTTTTCTGCGTTTCCCTAATTGTAAACCTTCCCTTTATCGGTGCGAATGTGAACCTGTGCTCCGGGCATGGTCCGTATTGCTCTATTGCCGCGATATGCGCCTTTGTTCCATATCCCTTGTGCTTCGCAAACCCGTATTGCGGATATTGCCTGTCAAGCAGCATGAGCCATCTGTCACGTATCACTTTTGCGAATATGCTGGCGGCGGCAATTGATGCGGATTTGGCATCACCGCCTACAACTGTCTGCTGCCACAATTCCCCATTGTCCCTGATCCTGCGGTTTCCGTCTACCAGGACAAGCGTCCTGCCAACGTCAGGAGTGTGGGGGAGCTGTGCTTCCAGCTTTCTTACGGCGGCAAGCATTGATCTTAGCGAGCAGGACAGTATGTCCGTACTGTCTATTTCCCGTGCCGATGCGAAGGCGAAACCGAATTTCACGCCACATTCAAGCATAAATGAAAAAGCCTTCTCCCTTTTGTGGGGGGAAAGCTTTTTGCTGTCATTTACCAGTCCGCCGATTAGGGAATAGGCAGCTGTAGGTATGTATGCCGCACATGCTACGACAGGACCGCATAATGGACCTCGTCCAGCCTCGTCCGTGCCGATAATGCGTATATTTCCGTGCTGTCTTTGCAGATCCGTGTCAAAAAGACAAAGGGCACTTTCCTTGTTTGAGAAAATCTGCCCTTCGTCCTTGATCATTTCTTATTTTGCTTCCGGCTTTGCCTCGGCGGCAGCCTCTGCGGTCTTTCTCTTTACTTCCTGCAGTCTGGCAGCCTTGCCCTGGCGATCGCGGAGATAATAAAGTTTTGCCCTGCGTACCTTTCCGGATTTGACAACCTCTATCTTGTCAATTCTGGGGGAGTGTACCGGGAAAACACGCTCTACGCCTACGCCGTAGGACATTTTGCGTACCGTGAATGTTTCCGAAACCCCGGAACCTCTGCGTGCGATAACAACTCCATCGAAAATCTGTATTCTTTCGCTGTCGCCTTCCACAACCTTTGTGTGCACCTTGACGGTATCGCCTGGCTCGAAGCGTACATTCACTGCTTTCATGCCCAAATGCTTAGCGATATTGTTCATACTGCTTTCCTCCTGTTATTTAAAACGTTTTTCCTTTTTTTGACTGGTTCTTTGTCTTTCAGGAACTTCCTGCTTTTGACAGCGGCATTGGTCAGCTCTTCGGCCTTGCTGCGCCGCCATGCGGCAATCTTCTCATGATTGCCACTTAGAAGCTCGTCCGGCACGGGATTTCCACGCCATACGGCTGGCCTTGTATACTGGGGTGCTTCCATAAGACCGTCAGTGAATGTCTCATTCACTGTCGCCTCTTCCTTCTTCAGCACTCCGGGCAAAAGCCGTGTTATCGCATCTATTACGACAACGGCCGCCGGTTCTCCGCCTGTAAGCACATAATCGCCTATTGATAGCTGCATGTCTGCGAGCGGGGTTATCCTTTCGTCTATACCCTCGTAATGTCCGCAGATGAAAACAAGCCTTTTTTTCTTAGACAGCTCAATGGCGGTTTTCTGACTGAATGTCTGCCCTTTTGGTGTGAGAAGGATTACATAGGATGTCCTCTTCTTCACCTTTTCAAGGGCACGGCAAACAGGCTCGGCCTTCATCAACATTCCTGCTCCGCCGCCGTAGGGACGGTCGTCAACAGTCCTGTGCCTGTCTTCTGTAAAATCACGCGGATTGACAAATGCCAGCTTTAATTTTTTCTGCTTTCTGGCCCTGCCCGTTATGCTTTCCGAAAGTGGATAATCCACAAGTTCTGGAAAAAGCGTAATCACATCCACGTTCATAAGTCAAAGAACGTAAAGATATTTCAATCAATATCCAAGTAAACCCTTTTGTTCTGCTTCGCCGCAAATTCCTGTAGGATTGTGCGTATCGCCTTTATGACACGCCCTTCCTTTCCTATCAGCTTGCCGCGATCCGAGCTATCCAGGGTTAGCTTGAAACGTGTGACATTCCCGTCCTCGGAAACGCCTATCCTGACGGCCTGCGGGTTCTCCGCTAGAGAACCCACGATATACATTAAAACATCTTTCATTGTATGTATGAAGAAAAATTATTTCTTTTCTTCCTGTTTCTCGGCCTGTTCCGCTCTTGCGGCGGCCTTCTGTGCGCGGAGTATAAGGTTGGCTACTGTCTCAGACGGTTTTGCTCCGTTCTTCTGCCAATATTCAAGTTTTTCGTTGTTGAATGAAACTTTTTCCTTGTCCTTTTCCGCCTTGGGGTTGTAATGCCCGATAACCTCGAGAGGCTGCGCACGGGGACCGCTGGTTTTCTCTATCGCCACTATGCGATAATGCGGCTGAATGCGTTTGCCTATTCTCTGAAGCCTTAATACTACTGCCATTTGTATTCCTCCTTAAACTGCTAAAAAAACTGATAAAATCTGCCGGACTTGAACATAGATCGTCCTAGCATAATATTATAGTAAATTTTGAATGGTTTTTGGAAAAAAAATGCCTTATTCGTGTTTTTTCGCATTGATATTGTTCAAAATGCCATTCAGATATGCATCTGGATTCTCCTGTTTGAACAACGCGCTGCCCATTACAAGCGAATCCGCTCCCGCCTTGACGGCCTCCAATGCTGTATGCTCGTTTATTCCGCCATCAACCTGAAGCCATATTTTGCGTCCGGTTCTGCCTATCATGCTGCGGATCTCCTGTACCTTGGGCATCATGTCTGCCATGAATTTCTGCCCACCGAAACCCGGCTCAACAGTCATGACCAGTATCAGATCCGCTATTTCCATGAACGGAATCAGTTTTTTCGCAGGTGTTTTTGGCTTTACGGAAATTCCCGCCAGCAGACCCAATGACCGTATTTTACGCATTGCCTCCAGTGGGTCTTCGGCTTCCTCATGCACAGTTATCAGATCCGCCCCGGCCTTTGCGAAAGGCTCTATGTACCTGGCTGGCTGGCTGATCATAAGATGTGCGTCCACGCAGAGTGGGGAGCATTTTTTTACCGCTGGTATCAGCAACGGGCCGAAGCTGATATTTGGTACAAAATGCCCATCCATGACGTCAAAATGAATCCAGCCGGATCTGCCGTTTACGCCGGAAAGGCTTTTTCCCAGATCGGAAAAATCCGCTGAAAGCACGGACGGCGTTATGACCGTATTTCCGTCTGGGATTGGGAATTTTGCCGCTGTCATTTTACAATACGCTCTTCAACCTGTATTCCGTTTACAAAGATACGTACCTTGCTTATGTCCTTTTTGGGTATGGTGAAGTTTATCGTTGTACCGGGACTGCGTGTTCCGTTGAAAACCTCCCTTTCGCCATTCTTGCCCAGGGATACTATCCTGATGTTCCTTTCCGAACCGGTGGAAGGTACTTCGTATTTTATCGCATATCCGCCTTCCGCAGTAGTTTCGCCCTGCTTTGTGCTTACTGTCACTCGTACCTTTGCCTTTCCATCCAGCAATGTGTCAGGCTCTGGGGACTGGTCAATTACGGTGTCTCTTGCGAATGTGGATTTGTCGTCCCCGCGGTAATCAACATTTACGTCATTTTTCTCCGCCCACAATCTTACTGTTTCGCGATCCTTCTGTCGGAAATCAGGCATCATCAGTATTCCACTTGGCGGAGCTCCATCCGAAACCTTTACGTTTACCATTGTGTTTTTTGCTACGCTTGTCTCTGGCTTGGGGGATTGGGACAGCACCGTGCCTTTTTCAACCTTCATTGAATACCCGGTACTGATTTCTCCAAGGCTAAGCTGGCTCTGACGCAGCAGAAGCTCGGCGTTTCTCAGGGACATTCCTGTAAGTGTCGGGGTGAATACTGTCTCTCCGCCCTGGCTTACCGTTATGCGTATTGTCTTGCCTTCCCGTACGGTTGTTCCGGCTTCTGGCAGCTGCTTTATGACAGTGCCTATAGGTTCTGATTCCTTGAATTCATATTTTTCAATGTTTACGGACAGCTTTACCTTGGAAAGCGTCTCCAAGGCGTATACGGAGGATTTTCCAGTTATGTCGGGAACAATCACTTCCGGCTTGTTGTGTATGATGGCTTCCGCCGCCCAGTTGTAAAGCCATACTCCCAGTCCGCAAAGCAGGATTACGAGTGTGATCGCTATCAGAATGAAGTTCCTCATAAACTTCATTGCAGGACTGGATTTTCTTACTTTGCTATCTTTTTCATTGGTAAATTCCATTTACATCTCCTGAATCGTCTACAAAAATTAAATCTGTTTCCTCGATTGCTTACTGCTAATTGCTAATTGGAAGAATGCTTCCAACTTTTAGCCTTGCTCCGTTGAGAAAGTCAGATCCTTTCATTGTCTTTTTGCCTTCCGGTCTGACTTCCCTTATGTACAACGATCCTATCTCACATTTTACATAAAAGCCGCCGCCCTTTTCTACTTTTGCTATTGTTCCGGGAGTGTTCTGCCCGAAATCATCCTCGCATGGCAATGTTGAAAATACCTGCACATATTGTGATTTCTTCCCTGGTATTGACATTGTGAATCTTGCCCTTGGACCGCAGGAAAGCCCCCTTATGCGGTTATGTATTGTTTCTGCCGGGGCATTGAAATCAAAGACAGCCTCATCAGGGGAAATCATTGCCGCATAGGTCGCCTCTCCCTCTTGCGGTATATGCGGTGCTTTTCCTTCCGCACACATTCTGAGTGATTCTGACAGCATTTCCCTGCCCAATGTGATCATTTTTGCAAACAGGGATTCCGCATCGTCGGATATTTCAACCGGAATGTTTCTTTTCATCAATATGTCGCCGGTATCCATGCCCTTGTCAAGCCAGAATATTGATACACCACTTTCCTTTTCGCCTGCCATCAATGCCCGCTGTACAGGAGCCGCTCCCCTGTATTTTGGCAAAAGCGAGAAATGCACGTTCAGAAATCCCAGTTTCGCTATTGCGAGCGTTTCCTCCAGTATTATCCTGCCGTAGGCACAGGTTATCGCGATGTCCGGTTTCAATTCCTGTATTACGGCGTGAATTTCCTTTTTTTTGGCCGGCTTGTATACGGGAAGACCATATTCTGCCGCCTTTATGCTTACAGGGGAGGGCTGCAATCTCAATCCGCGTCCCGACGGTCTGTCCGGCTGGGACAATACCGCTATGGTTTCGCAATACGAGGAATTTACAACTGTTTCCAGAAACGGTACTGCCACTTCCGGCGTGCCTAGGAATACCGCACGCAGTTTTTTGCTATCTTCGGAACAGTTCATTTCCTTTTTGCCTTTTCCTTGTCCGTAGCGGACATTATCTTTGCAAGCTGTCCCTTCATTCTTATTTTGGCAATGGGGGAAACCTTGTCTACGAAGCAGATCCCGTCAAGATGATCCATCTCGTGCTGAATGGCTTTTGCCAACAGGCCTTCGGCCTTTATTTCAACAGGTATTCCACGCTCGTTGAATGTATGCACGGTTATCTTCTGGAATCTCCTTACCTTGGCGTATATGCCAGGGAATGAGAGACAACCTTCCTCCTCGTGCATTTCACCTTCTTTCTGTACTATGACCGGGTTTATCAGAACAACGTCCTGAAAATCTTCTGTTCCTTTTATAGGTACGCTTATCACGGCGAGACGCATATCAAGTCCCACCTGGTTTGCTGCAAGTCCAACGCCCTGGGCATTATCCATTGTCTCAAACATATCGTCTATAATGCTTCGTAGACTGCGTATCTGCGTAAGATCCACAGGTTTCATTTTGCGTCTTAGTATCTGTTCACCGTATTTGTAAATTCTCATTATTGCCATAATTATTTGTTTCTCACTCCACTTTTGTAAATTCAGCAAGTCCTGATCCCTCTACCGATACCAGAAGGTAATCATCTTCCTCAATCTTTTTGAAAGGATCCACGAAGGCCCAGTTGCCGTTTTCCTTTTTCATTCCGACAATGTTCATCTTGTGTTTCTGGCGTAGGTTAAGCTCTAGCAGGTTCTTGCCCAGCCATTCCCTTTTAGGCCTTATTTCCGCAAGACTAAGGTTTCCGTCAACCTTGAAATAGTCTAGCAATAGGTCAGACGAGAGTATCCTTGCGGATCTCATTCCTCCCTCGTCCTCCGGCACTATAACCTTGTCCGCTCCTACCTTTTTTAGGATTGATGACATTCTGTCAGACGAGCTTTTTGCAACCACAAGGGGAACGCCCAAATCCTTCGCTACGGAGACGGCTATTATGCTTGCTCCAAGATTGCGGCTCATCGCAGTCGCGACTATATCCATGTTCTTTAGACCCAGGGCAAGCACTTCCTCCTCGTTGGAAATGTCCGCACATACCGCGGCTGTGCAGCTGTCTGCGAAATCCCTTATCTTGTCCTCGTCCTGATCTACGGCAAGCACGTCCGCACCCATAGCATACATGTTTTTTGCAAAGCTCATGCCGTATCTGCCTAATCCGAGAACAGCTATAGATTTTGTCATAACATCTCCTTATCCGACAAAGAAATTCCCTTCCGCATACTGTATCTTGTTTTTTGAACTGTAATGCCTGCTGAACATGATAGCCATTGAGATTGGTCCTATCCTGCCAAGATACATTGCCAGCGTTATTATCAACATTCCGGTGGCATTCAGATGTTGCGTTATTCCGAGGCTTGCCCCCGTTGTTGAAATCGCGCTTATCGCTTCAAAAAGTGATTGTTTTAGAGGGAAGCCCGTGGCGGCCATTAGCAGCATTGCGAATGTTATTGCCGTCAAGGCACTCACTGCCACTATGGCGGCTGCCTTTCTCATAATTTCCGATGAGACCTTTTTGCGGAAAAGCGTTGTCTTGTCCTCTCCCTTTATGTAGGAAATCATGTTCATAAATACCAGGAAGAATGTGACCGTCTTTACGCCGCCAGCCGTGCTTATCGGTGATCCTCCTATGAACATTAACAGGCATAATGCTAGCGAGGATAGATCCGTCATGCTGCCCTGCGGGAATGTGCTGAATCCGGATGTCCTTACCGCTGCGGCCTCAAATATGCTGTTTAGTATCTTGTCCGTGAGGGACATGCTTCCTATCGTGCCTGGATTGCCGTATTCCGCCGCAAAGAACAGCAATGCCCCAATCGCACTTATGCCAAATGTCAGGCATATTGCCAGCTTTGTATGCTCCGTAAGACGGGAAAAAATCTGCCTTATGGAGAATTTCGCCCTGAATCCGCTTAATATGGTATCGTGAAGGTCAAACCATACCACGAATCCTAGGCCGCCAAGAATGTTCAGCATTGTGGTAGTGGCAAGTACGTTCAGATCCGACTTGAATGGGACAAGGCTGTCCGGGCCTAGAATGTCAAAACCCGCATTGCAGAAGGCGGATACCGCATTGAACAGTGAGGCCCACAGTCCCTTTGCGAAACCAAAATGCGGAATGAATGATAATGCGAGAAAGACAGCTCCCACAAGTTCAACAAAAAGTGTTCCCTTGAATATCTTGACCAGCAGGCTTAGAATGCCATTGTTCTGGTTTACGTTCAATGCCCCCTGCAAGGCCAGCCTGTATCCCAATGAGAATTTGCGATGGGCTATGTGCAGCAGAATTGCCGCCACGGATATTATGCCCATTCCTCCGGCCTGTATGAGCAGCATAATCACCATTTGCCCGAAAATGCTCCAGCTGGAATAGGTGTCCGTGACCACGAGGCCGGTCACGCATACGGCAGATGCCGCCGTGAACAATGCGGTAAGAAATCCTGCACAGTGTCCGCCGGACGAAGCGAAAGGCAGCATAAGCAGCAATGTCCCGACGACTATGGCCGCCAGGAAGCTCAATGGTATCAGGTATACGGGGGATATGCTCTGCTTTCGCATTTGTCTTGTGTACTGCCAGCTTCTTGTTTCCTCAATTGCTAATGAAACACAGATAAATTCAATGTTTCTCTTGTTATGCGTCATTGCGAGCGGTAGCGAAGCAATCTGATTCCGGAAGTCCGATTTTTTATACAACGAAAGATTGCTTCGTCGCTAATACTCCTCGCAATGACGAGATAATGAATCTCCTCAATTGCTCATTGCTAACTGCTAATTGGAAATGCTGAAAAATGCCTTTTTTCAGCGTTTCCCTAGCCAAGTATCTTTTTCAGAAAGCCTCCGGCGGCCTTTATTTTCTCTACGGCCTCTTCCCTGTCTATGCCCAATCTGGCCATAACGATGGCTGTCTTTACGTCGTTGCCAGTAATGTCAAGCAATTCCCTGGCCTTTTCTCTGGAAACCTGTCCTACCGTCGCGGTTATGCGTTCGGCACGCATTTCCAGTTTTTTTGACGTGGTCTTTACGTCCACCATCCAGTTCCTGTAAACCTTTCCGGAAATTACCATGGACGATGTTGAAAGCATGTTCAATGCCAGTTTTGTGGCAGTGCCGGATTTCATTCTGGTAGAGCCGGAAACAGGCTCCGGGCCAACGTCTATGGCGATTATTATTTCCGCCTCTGGAGCATGTTCATTCTTGTTGCAGGTTAGAAGGACAGTCTTCGCACCTTTTGAAAGGCCTGCCGAAAGGCCGCCCTTTACATACGGTGTTATTCCGCTTGCTGCAATGCCTATGACGGTATCGCCGGGCTGTACAACATCGGATATTTCCCTTTCGCCATCTTCAAAAACATCTTCCGCACCCTCTTTTGACAGGAATACCGCCTCATGTCCGCCAGCCATAATGGCATTGAACACTCCCGGGGCGACACCGTAAGTGGGGGGGATTTCCGCCGCTTCCAGCACGCCAAGCCTGCCGCTTGTTCCTGCCCCTATGAAGTAAATCTTCCTTCCGGCAAGATAGGATTTTGAAATTTCAAGTGCGGCCTTTTCTATCTGTGGTATTGCCTTGCTTACTGCCGCAGGGACAAGCTCGTCCTCTCGGTTCAGCATTAGCAGAACCTCGTTGAGGGAGACCCTGTCCAGATTCACAGTTCTCGGATTTATCTGCTCTGTTGGCAGTTTTGAGTACTTTTCTGCGATATTTTCTTCTTCCATAATCATTGTCCCTTTTTTGGAAAAATTCATTCCTCATCAACGATTTCCGGCTCGCCTTCCTGTTCCTCGTCTTCAAATGAAATCACTGGTGGCAATGCGGAATTGTCAAGCCATGCCAGCAGCCGTTTTATATTGTATTTTGTTATAAGTTCCTGACCAACGCCGCTATATTCCAGCATTACCGTCACATTGCCTACGCCGCAGGCCAGCCTTGCCAGATCATTCAGCAATATCAGCTCCCTGTATTGCCTGTCGCGATCCGTACCGCCTACAAGCAATAGCGGCCTTTTCCCATAAGCTGTCCTTAACGGATTTACCGTCAGAACGTCGTTTGCGTTGATTGCCGGGGAAATTGCTATGGTCTTTGCTATTTCCGGGTGAATGGCGGCGGTCTTTATTGCGAGATTAGCTCCAAGAACGGTTCCCGCTAGGACAATCTGGCTTTCAGGAATGCCTTTTTCTCCCAGCCACGCTATAGCACCCTCAACGTCGCGTACCATCTTGTTGTACTCATTGTTTAGGCCGGATATCGCGAAACGCCGCCAGGTCGTTGTTGATCCAACCGGATTGACCAGGCTGCGTCCATGTCCCCTCAGATCCAATGCGAGATAGCCGATTCCTGCTTCTTTCAGATACGGAAACCATAATTTCCATTCGTTCGCACTATTCCTTTGACCGTGAACAAGGACTAGCGTCCATGTGCTTTTTGTGGCAGGATAATAACGTCCCTTTATGTTCCATTCGTCGTCTGTAGGAAATTCAATAAATTCTTCCTTTATTTCGGGTGAAGCTATGTTTTTTGCCGCAGACTGTGCCTGTGCATTTCCAGCGAACATCGCGCACAGGATAATGGCCGCCATTGGCACAAACAGTGTTTCAGACGAGAATATTGTTGGAATTTTCTTTAATATTTTAAACATTTTTTCAGACATATAGAATCCCCTCATCCCCTTGTTGTCCCCTTCTCCCACAAGGGGCGAAGGGGAATTGTATTTATTTCCCTCGCCACTTCGGAAGAGGGAAACGCCATAATAGGGTGAGGGGAATATGATGTATTTTCCACAATTGCTAATTTGAAAAATATAGTCCTTGCAAAAGGGCTATATCTTTCATGCTGGTATTATCTCATCAGGCCTGAACCAGACGGAAATCTCCCTTTCTCCTTCTTCGGGAGTTCCTGACGCATGTATTACGTTCTCAAACACATTGTTTGTCGTTATGCGACCGAAGCTGCCCCTTATCGTGCCTCCGGCGGCCTTTTCCGGGTTTGTGTCGCCTACTGCCGTCCGTATTGCCTTTACAGCATTTTCTCCCTGATAAACAAGTGCTATCACACGATGATGCGACACATTGTGCAGGTCGCCCTTTATGAACGAGATCAATGCCTCGAAGTTTTTCGGATCTGCGAAATAACCCTTGCCTTCCAGCAACGCATAATGTTTTCTGGCAAGCTCGTCTGTAACGGAAACCACTTTAGCGGCTGCCATCTCAAGCCCCGTGGCCTCAAGCCTGTCTATTATGAGGCCTGCCAGCTTTCTCTGCATTCCGTCAGGTTTGACAAGTATCAAAGTTCTTTCAAAAGCCATTTTATGCTCCTATAATTATGATTTGCAAATTACGATTAGAATATCGCCATGAAGTAATAGACTACGGGTGCCAGGAATATGTAGCTGTCAAACCTGTCCATTATTCCGCCATGTCCGGGGAGCAGGTTTGAGGAATCCTTTGCCCCTACGGCACGCTTTATCATGGATTCGGCTATGTCTGACATCTGTCCGAAAATTCCTATTATCACGCCCAATGCCGCCGCCCTGCCATAAGATATGTTCCCATGCGTGAATTTGGCTATAAGCATTGCCGTTCCTATGGCGAATACAAATCCAGCTATAGCTCCTTCCCAGGTCTTCTTTGGGCTGACCGCTGTAAGCTGGTTCTTTCCAAATTTCTTTCCGAAGAAATATGCCGCCGTATCCATTACCCATACCGTTATTATCAGCAGGAATGCGAGTTCCATTCCATGCGGAAGCGTCCTAAGCGGTATGAACATGAACAGACACCATGAAATCATGAATATTCCCAGAAGCGTAAGTCCCATTCTTTCAATATATTTTTCCTTATGGAAAAGTTCCATGCAGAATGTTCCTACTACGGCGAGTGAGATCATCGCTCCTGCGAAATGGTCGCTGGCCACATTTGGCATATAGTCAAAATAAAGCACTATCGGCAGCAAAATTCCGAAAATATACAGTGCCGGACGGTCCAGTGGCTTTGATCCAAGCCTCATCAGTGTTGAGTATTCGTAAAGTGAAAGAACGATTATGGCGAATATCAGTCCGGAAAACGCAAGTCCTCCGGCGTAAATAAGCCATATCATAAGGGGTATTCCAACTATTGCTGTAAGTATTCTTGGTAAAAGCATTTTATGCTCCTCGTCTTATTTCCCTTTTGTTGAACGCCTTGATGGCTTCAATCAGGTCTTTCTCGTCAAAATCCGGCCATAGCGTATCAGTCACATAAAATTCCGTGTAGGCTGTCTGCCATAACAGGAAATTGGATAGACGCTGCTCGCCGGAAGTGCGTATGAGCAGATCTGGGTCAGGCATTCCGGCTGTGTACATAAGGGAAGAGAATGTTTCCTCGTCCAGATGTCTTATGCCTGCGGCAATGGCCTTGTTTGCTGCCGCAAGTATTTCCTGTCTGCCGCCGTAATTGAGTGCCAGGTTCAGGGTAAGGCCGGTATTGTCCTTAAGTCTTGCAGCTCCGTCCAGAAGGCTTTGCCTTGTCTTTTCCGGCAGGGCGGAAAGATCCCCACTGAACACCAGACGTACATTGCCTTCCATAAGTTCGGCGACATATTCCCTTATGGCCTTGTCCAAAAGAAACATCAGGGCATTGACCTCGTCTTTGGCCCTTGCCCAGTTTTCCGTAGAAAATGCGTAAATCGTAAGGTATTTCACACCCAGTTTTGAGCATGACCTTACAATCCGATGTACTGCTTCAACTCCGGCGGAATGGCCTGCGGCGGCAGGGAGCAGACGTTTTCTTGCCCATCGCCTGTTCCCGTCCATTATCACGGCTATATGCGTCGGAATCTTTATGTCCTTGTCAGTTTTTCCGCTTTGATCCATTGCGGTTATACCGTCATCAGCTCTTTTTCCTTGTTGCCTGCGGCGTTGTCAATGTGCTTGATGTAGGTGTCGGTTATGTCCTGGACTTTCTTTTCATAGGTTTTAAGATCGTCCTCGGTGATTTCGCCTGCCTTCTGTGCCTTTTTTATCTTTTCAAGTGCCTCTCTGCGCAGATTCCTTACGCCTACGCGGAAATCCTCTGCCATTGAATAGACAATCTTGACCATTTTCTTTCTCTGGTCTTCCGTCATGGGGGGAAGGTTTATCCTGATTGTTGATCCATTTCTTGACGGTGATGAGCCGAAATCTATCTTACGCAGCTCGCTTTCAACCTCGTTTACGGCATTGGCATCCCATACGCGCACTTCCAGCGTTCTTGGCTCTGGTACGGATATTGCCGCAACCTGCTTCAGAGGGGTTCTGGCACCGTAATATTCCACATAAACATTGTCAAGCAGCTGCGGATTTGCCCTTCCGGTACGAAGGCCACTCAGATCCTTCTTGAATTTTGCTACTTTCTCGTCCATTTCCATTTCCTTTTCGGAAATCACGTCGTCTATTGATTCTGCCATTTTTGCTTCTCCTGTAAAATAAAAAATCTGTAATATGCCATAAAGGCATGGCGGACAGTCAAATATCCGCATACAGTTATATTATATTAATTAATTCAATGTTTTTGGAATTTTGAAGAATTTTTGTTGCTTTTATATAATAATCGTTAAGGAAACGTAGAAAAAATCTTTCCGCATTTCCAATGAGCAATTTGTAATTTGGAAAATTTTTTTAAAAACAGCCGGATTCTTGTCCGGCTGTTATGTTTGATGTATTTTTTTCCTTTATGCTATTCTGTCTTTCTCAAATATTCCGGCGGAACATAATCGCATAGCCATATCATGCCATTGCCTAGGTAAAACACTATTCCTGCGGACTGCATTGCCGCGGCGTTTATTTCAAGCAGGACAGGATGCCTGTCCTTGCGACGGCCTGCTTCCAGGGCAATTTCCTTGTCGGCGGAAAGATGAACCTGCTGCCTTGCCATTGGCTTCAGTCCATCAGTCTTTATTATTTCCCAGGCCTCATGCGATGTGGCATGGTAAAGAATGTCTGGTGCTACGGCAGGTGTCTTTGTTATTTTCTGCTCCACGGAATGACCATAGCAGGCACGTATCCTGCCGTCCTTTGCCTCGTGTCGTTTCTTTGCCGCATTGCGTATGATATAGTCAATATCGTCGGCGGTTATGGGGCGTTCATATACGCCATTGCTGTTTATTGCGGCAATAAGCTGTTCCATATCCGCCCACCCCTCTTCGTCAAGCGTAATGCCGTACTCGGCAGGTGCATGACGTAGGGCATAAGACAGTTCCTTTGAAAGTTCCTTGTAGTCCATAATGTTTTTCCTTAGTTCTGCTGATACTTTTGTGCCGCTTCAATTACTTTAGGATCTTCCCAATAATGATAGTAGGGGTCTGAAACAATATCCACATTCAATACATCAAGAGCGATTGAATCAAAGAAATCTCCACATTCGTCCCAGTATTTATCCAGATCAACCTTCGCCAGCAGATAGCCCATAAAATCATAAGGGTCAAAAGGATGTGGAACAGTCATGGAATCTGAATAAATGAAAATCAGGTTCACACAGTTTATTATTTCCTTTTCCGTATGGCAGTTGTCTCGCAAATAGCCGTTCCAGCTTTCAAATACATCTTTCCAAGGATATTTCTTTTGAAGCTCTTTTGCAACATCTGTGCGTGCGTCGAGTTCTTCATCTTTATAATTGAAGTAGTCATAATTAAACAGATAATCGTTATAATCAGATATTTGTTTCATAGTTTCTTGTTTGATATTATATGAAAAACAGACACAATTGCTAATTTGAGAAACTTCCTCATTAATAAGCGTGTCTTACCTTGAAATATTCGGCTGTTGCCGCATCTGTGTCAACAATATGGTCTTTCATTATTGCCTTTATGTTTTCCGGCAAATCGTCAAGCATTAGAGTCTTGGTCGGCCTTGATATTATTACATATCTGTCGCTGTTTTCGCCTCCGTCAAAGCAATATAGGCCTTTTTTAGAATATATTTCACAGTCCTGACACATAGAATTATCTTTCCACGGTATCATAAATTTTGCTTCTCCTATTTCCTTTGCCTGTTCTATGAAATAATCCCCTAAAAGGTCTGTTTCCTCAAAACTACGGCAGACAAATTCCGGAACATTTCCGTTTACACCGGAAAAACAGGAAAACACACGTCCAAAGGAATCAATCCCAAACCATAATAAGTCTGTTATTTCCAAATCTTCTTTTGTTATTCTCATAAATATTCCTTGCCTGTGGGGTCAAGCACGGTAAATTCCACACTGTCGGCTGTTATCTGTATCTCGTAATATCCTCCGTCTTTTGCCGGGTTTGCCACGCTATCATCCATAATACAGATAGTCATCGTATTAGAATCTTCCATAATTTCATCCAAAATGGAAAAATACTGAAAACTTCCTGTAAGCCCAGAATATTCTTTGACACCGTTGAAAACAAGGCTTATTGGAACAACATCAGGGGAATTTTCATTAAACCCAGGCTGCTCAAAGGTGCAGAAAGCTATACGCATGGAAAGAGTTTTCTTTTCTTTGTCGTATGTTATGGTTTCTAATGTGCTATCGTGGAATGAGTAATTTTTGTTTAATTCTGATAATGTCATTTTTGATCTCCTGTTTAAGGCAAAATATGGGAAGGATCTGAGCGTTTAGCTACCGGATTTCCGAACTTATCAAGATATAAATCTTTATCTCCAGTTGTTTTTGGATTAATTACATGATAATGATCTTTTCCTCTAAATCCTGGTTTACCTGGCCGTCCTTTGTCAAAATTAATCTTTAATCCAGTAGAACTTTCTATAAAAGTTCTAGTATTTGATCTTATTTTTGCCGTAGGGTGAGTTGTTTCAACCCACCCCATTTTTAATAGCATATTTGGGTCAGATGGTAAAGAGTTTATTGTCGCAACCAGATGTCCCATAGTGCCTGTATATAGATAGCTTTTATCCTTGCTCATTTGAGGCCTCCTCGTAGATTTTTACTCCATTCTTTTTGCCGATTGTGATTTCCTCAAACACTCTTGCAGTTCTGCTTTTGTACTCAACTACTTTTATTCCCTGTTCCCTTAATATCTCAAAGCATGGATATTTGGCTGAGCCGTAAGTTATTATCGTGTGCGGCTTCAGTCTTTTGACAAGCTCTTCAAGTCCGGCATTGAATATTGGTCTGTTCTCCAGTTTATGCGGACTTCCTGCAACAGTACCTATTGAAAGAATGCTGTGCTTTGGCAGACCTGAAAAAGTATAAATATACGTTTCCGGCGTTCCCCAGCGTACATTGTTTATTACCTCAATGCCGCAGCGTCCAAGCCAGTATCCAAAAGCCCTCATGCGGAAAGTGTTGTACCGTTTTATGGGGTCTGGGAAATCCAGATATGTTGAGAAATCCGGAGTTATTGCCCCGGCGAAATGCCGCAGTATTTCAAGTGTTCTTTTAGGCTTGCGCCATATTCCGCTTATGCCGTCAAACTTATGGTCATGCAGGTAAAAGCATACAAAAGAATCGCAAAAATAATCCTTTTTGCCATTTCTTATATTTCTGCGGTGCATTCCCTCCGCCTCACGCCAGTTTATGATGTCTTTAGGAATATCTCCTGCGGTAGTCGGGCAATATGGAATATCCTCATTATCAAATACCGCTCCGTCGCACATAAAAGCGTTCCATATATCCTTGCAGTCTTTCTTTACTTTGGTGTTCATTGTATTATCCTCCGTTATTTTATTGGCTGCAATAACAGCATTTACTTTAAAGGACAGCCTCCTTTTTGGTATGCTATTAAGTGCATTAATCATAGTGTAATAGTCGGCTTTTTAAAAACAGTATGTTTTTAGCTACAAAAAGATACAAATAGCTACATTTATGACGAGAAAATAGTTATGATAAGCATAAAAACAATTTTTCTTTTACTAAAAAAACATCTAGAGGAGGGTGATTCTGTATCATCATTTTTTAAAAACCTCGTCGCAATTATTACGCCATTAGAAAAAACTAAAATCGGGACAAAAAAAGATCCAGCAGAAAAATTGACAGAAACTACTATAAAAAGCTACATTTATAGATCTTTTCCTAAAAAATATGCACAACAAATTTTAAATGTCGCAAATTTTAGTAAACTAACCAGCTATATTAATCAGAAAAAAATAGGAGTACGTCGTGCATTGGCGGCAGATTTGCAGCCTTATGCTCCTAATGCAGAAGAGAAAAATGTCGGAAATATCGCTGCTGATATGCTTGAACAGGCTTTGCGTGAAGCAGCCGGATCTATTCCAGCTGACGAGGCGGAAACAATACGACAGCAGGAAACATATAACAATCTGAAAAAGCAGTACGGAGAATTTCTTTTCCAGGAAACAGGAGGGCTGTGTCCTAATTGTGGGAAACAACTGTATTCATCTGCAGAAGGAAAATTCTCAAAAATTTTTGAAATATTCATATTAGACGATAAAAAGGAAAATTCCCCGGATAATCTTATAGCATTATGTCATAAGTGCCATGCTGATTTACAAACAAAGAAAGATAAAGCCGTCATACGGAAACTTAAATCAGCAAAAAGAATGTTTGTGTCCAACAGTACTTCTCTAAATTCGGTAGATGGAATAACTATTGAAAGCGGCCTTGCGGATGCAATAATGCAGATAAGCAATATCAAATCAGGTGATTTTAATGGCGGGATAGTCTTTAATCCTGTTGAAATTGACAAAAAAATTTCCCAACATGAAGATTTTCACTTGTACAACAAGGTAAGTGGTGATGTTTCAGTTTATTTTGCCAAAGTTACTGAAATAATGCGTAATTTAGACAAGAAAAAACAGATTTCATACGAAATGCTACAAAACGAAATAAGGGGTATCTATATTAAGCTGCGCGACCAAAAGCTGTCAAAGACAGAAATTTTTGAGCAGATTTCAAAGAAAATTCATAATTCAACATTAAAGAAAAATATCTATTGCGATATTGTTGTTTCCTATTTTGTACAAAAATGCGAGGTTTTTGATGCAGCTTCCTAATAAACTTTATTCCTATTCCGAAAGCATATTGCCAGTTATGCTTGAAATATCAAGGGAACTTAAACACGGCAACATTAAGGTTTCTGAATTATACATGAAAATAAAGCCTGGTCTAAAAGACAGTACGGACTTTATTCTTGCAATGGATTGCCTGTTTGCCCTTAAAATAGCGGATATCAATCAGAACGAAGAGGCTTATTTATGCTGAAAGAATTGTTTTCTCCTGTCTTTGTTGAAAAAGGAAAGCAAAGAGACCGGATAAAATTTAAGCAGGGGCTTAATGTAATACTTGGAACAGCTGACGGCGCAAATTCCATAGGAAAAACTTCCGCATTGCTTGCAATAGATTTCGCTTTTGGCGGAGAGACATACTCGTCTAGCGACGGTGTGCAGCATAAAGGACATCACGATATTTTTTTCTGTTTTTCATTTAACGGACAGAATTATTATTTTGCAAGAAATACAGAAACATCTAAAAGAATAGATATATGCGACAATAAATATGTCCGCACAGGAAAGGAATGGAAATTAGACTATTTTTGCACATGGCTGAAAGAACAATATGGATTATCAGAAATAGATCTTTCTTTTCGCAGTATTATTAGCGGATTTTTCCGAATTTACACAAAAAACAATCATGACGAACGTAATCCTTTATTGGGACATAAAAACGAAAATCATGCGAAAGCTATAAAAAGACTGATAAGACTATTTGATGAAGCACAATATATACTGTATTACGAAAAATCATTTGAAGCTATTAAGGAAAGACACGAAGCATTATCTCAATCCTTTAAACATGGTTTTATAAAAAAACTGTCCGGCGGCAAAAGACAACATGAATTAAATGAAATTGAAATATGTAAACTTAAAGCAGAATTAAAAAATCTCTCTTTCTGTCAGACTGAACAATTAAGCACAGAAGATATAAAAAAAGCAAATTTAAAAGAACAGATTAAAAAAAGTATTTTTCATCTGGAAACAAATATAGGACTCCTTCGCCGCAAAATAAACCTGATAAACTTAGGAATTGAATATGGGCTTTCCCCTGAATATGAAGATTTTAAGGAACTGCAAGATTTTTTTCCAGACATAAATTTAAGGAAAATTCATGAAGTGGAAAAATATCATAAAAAACTTGCTGAAATACTTAATAAGCAATTTTTAGAAGAAAAAAACTCAGCAGAAGAAGAATTAGAGACATTGGAGAAAAATCTTAACAATGCAAGGAAAAAATTAGCTGATTTAGGCATATCCGCTGCTTTTTCAACAGAGTTTTTGGAAAAATATACAGAAATACAGAACAGAATCAATGCTCTGGAACAGCAGAACAGTTTTTATGAATTAAGCCAAAGTTTATTAATAGAGAAAAAAGAAGCTGAAAGCAAACTAAATCGCCAGATAGATGGCACTTTGGCTGAAATAGAAAAGAAACTGAATAACCAGCTAAAAAATTACAATGACACTTTATATGCAGATCTTCATAAACCGCCATATATTAAATTTAAGGGACATAACAGTTATGATTTTGAAACTCCTGACGATACAGGTACAGGCTCAAATTATAAGGGACTTGTATTATATGATTTGGCAGTGCTTGCAAATTCCGTGCTGCCAGCCGTAGTCCATGATTCCTTCATTCTGAAAAATATAAGTGCAAATATAACTGATGGATTGATAAAAATATATAACCAAAGCGACAAACAGATTTTCATAGCATTTGACAGGCTGGAAACTTTTTCCGAGGAAACACAAAAGATCATTGAAAGCAGAAAGGTTCTTGTGCTTGCGGACAATGGCTGCGAACTTTACGGCGATTGTTGGAACAAGGTAAAAAAATAAATGCCAAAATCAGAACGCAAGGAACTTTCTGAAATGACATTGGAAGAGTTATGGGAACTGTTCCCAATATTCCTTGTCCCATACGATGTAAAGTGGAACGAATACTATGCTGAAATAGAGGATTCAATAAAAAGGCTGTTGTCGGATTACCCAGTGTACAGGATCAGTCACATCGGAAGCACCGCCATTCAGGGAATATGGGCGAAAAACATAGTTGATGTGTTGGTTGAAATTCCTCAAAAAGTTGACATGAAAGAGATTTCCCGCATTTTGGAGCAAAACGGATTCATCATTATGTCATCCGAGGCAAACAGAATCTCGCTAAATAAGGGATATGCTAAAAACGGATTTGCGGACAAGGTGTATCATATTCATCTGCGATATGCCGGAGACAATGCCGAACTATATTTCCGTGATTATCTGAATGAGCATTCTGAAGTGGCAAAAGAATATGAGACATTGAAGCTCCGCCTTTGGAAACAATATGAGCATAATCGTGATGCCTATACAGATGCGAAGACAGAATTTATCTACAAATGGACGGCAGAAGCACGAAAGGAATATGGAAAACGATACTGATAAGGGAACACGGAAAAAGATATTTTTCCATGTTCCCTTATCAGTTATCAATGAGCAATTTAGGAAATTTCCGTGTTTGCCTTACTTTCCGAATAATATGTTTTCCACAATGCCGCAGATTATGTGTATGGCGGTTATGTGCATTTCCTGTATGGCCGCGGTGACGGCGGAGGGGGAACGGAATGCCAGGTCGCAGATCTTGTGCAGTTTCGCATCCTTTGTTCCAGTCAGGACTATTACTGTAAGTCCTTTTTCCTTGGCGGCCTCGGCTGCCTTTACCACGTTTGCGGAATTGCCAGATGTGCTTATGCCTACGAAGACGTCTCCCTTGTTTCCAAGTGCCTGCACCTGCCTTGCGAATGCCATTTCATAGCCATAATCATTGCCGAGACATGTCATTACTGCGGAATCCGCCGTTAGGGCTATTGCGGGCAGTCCTGGTCTTTCCATTTGGAAGCGTCCTACAATTTCTCCTGCGAAATGCTGAGAGTCGCTGCATGAGCCGCCATTTCCGCATATAAGCAGCTTGTTGCCATTCTTTAATGCGGCTGCGATGGTTTCCGCTATCTTCTGTACGTCCTTTGTTGGAAAATTATCAAGAGCCTTCCTATGCTCGTCTAATGCTGTTTTAATTTTTTCTTCGTTTGAAATCATAATCCAATCCTTTTTTATGAAAAATTCAAAGTCTCATGTTGCATATATTAAAAAAAACATTATGGCCTTATCACTGTTCCTACCTGCTGGCCGATTAGGGCGTTTTTGATATTGCCAGGAACGTGCAGGTTGAATACCAGTGTTGATATTTTGTTGTCCAGGCACATTGAAAGTGCGCTGGCATCCATTATTTTCAAGCCTTTTGACAAGGCATCGCTATATGAAAGCTCGTCGTATTTTACTGCGTCAGGATATTTTTTCGGATCAGCGGAATAAACTCCGTCCACCTGAGTTGCCTTGAATATTATTTCCGCTCCTATTTCCGCCGCACGCAGGGACGCTCCGGTGTCCGTGGTGAAGAAAGGGCTGCCTGTGCCTCCGGCGAATATGACAATGTTGCCTGCTTCCAGATACTCCAGTGCCTTCCTGTTTGAATAATGCTCCGCAATGGGGGATATGTTCACCGATGTGAGAACATTTGCCTTTACACCTTTTGCTTCCAGCGAGCCTCTCAATGCCATTGCGTTTATGATTGTCGCCAGCATACCCATTCCGTCGGCAGATACACGGTCAACAGGGATTCCGACAGATCTTGCGCCTCGCCATATATTTCCGCCGCCTATTACTATTCCTATCTGCGTCTGTGTAGCGGCATTGTGGGCGGCGGCTATTTCCCCGGCTATGTATTCCGCGGATTCAGTTGAAAATGGCTGTCCTTTTTCCATATTGCCCAGGGATTCCCCGGAAAGCTTGATCAGAATTTTCTTGTACATGGCATTTGTCTCCGATATTTTTATTATCAAATCTTTAAATATTATAAAAAAAATGAAACGTCAAAAAAGCGGAAAATTTGAAAAATATCAAAACAATTCTGTGCGTCCTAGAAGCACATCTATAAGGTTTCAATGTAATATTCCATTTTCGTCATAAAAGTTATGAGGAATATCCGCCCGTATTATTATTTTCTTTAAAAAATCCTTTGCCAGCATTAAAGAATAAAGTTCTGCCGACGGTTTCTGCCCTTTTTCATATTAAAGTAGCAACAAAAGTGTTGCTACTTCAAGATAAAGTATAGCATAGAATGAAAAGAATGAGCAATTAATGTATATATTTACGATGTGATACGATATAAAAAGAAGGCAGCCCACGTTTGCAAGTCCAAATCAAAACAGCAATTCGGGCAGAGGGCAGACGTGGACTGATAAAATTAGTATAGCAAAATTAAAAGCAGAGTGCCTAGACGTCTCGCTTACGGTGTTAAGCCGCAGCCACTGTCTATGCGAACCAGCCTCGCGATATTAGGAACTCCTATAAATAGTATACTTTCAAAAAAGAATATTGTCAAGAGTTTTGGACTTAATTAAAAAGGGAGCTGCCCAGACGTCCGTACCATCCCATACGGGCAATACAACCTTCGGACTTGGTCATGCCTTGCCAAAATCCGGCAAGGGCGTTTTTCTGGGTCAGCTCTAAAATATTATAGCAGAACAATACATTCTTGACAATGGCTATAATGCTGACAGGAAAAATAGGAAATAAAGATACCGTTTGGGAGGCCTCCCTACCTCTCCGTGATGATACACGGACAACCGGCGAAATCGATTCCACAAGGGGATCTATCGGACCAAACGGTACTATTGGTATAGCAGACTTATTGCTGAATGTCAAAAGTATCAATAGTAGTGCGAATTATCGTTTCACTTGAAAAAATGATTCGTAATATAATATATTTCTTAAAAACCCTTGAAAATAATGAGAAAATATCAGAAGACAGCTTTATTACAGTACTGAAACAAAATCCAACAATGGAAGGACAGATATATGACACCACCAGATACCTCGGACTCACAGAAGAACAAATTACTAATCGTGCTCGAATTTTACAAGGAGAATTGGGATCATCTGACAGAAGAAGCATTGCTGGACTTAGCCTCATTCTTGACTGGGGTAAAGATAGACATGATGTATACGGTTTCAGGGATGGTGAAACTGACAGAACAGCAGGAAAAGAAATATTGGGATTGGAGATTTCAACAGTTGTTCGAGATAATGGAAAGGGAAAAGTATTTTCAGAAGTTGATAGCCGAGGATGGAGATCCCAAACCGGTGAACAAGATGACAATAGACGAATTTCTGGAAAATTATCAGCAGATAGCGGAAGACAATCCTTAGACACAGAAGAATACAACAAGTTTAAATATTTTAAATAAAAAGTGCTTTATCAAAGACTGCTCGCACAAGCCAGTACACAGTGATAAAGCACCTTTTTTATAGTATATCTTCAAAAAAAGATATTGTCAACCGTTGTTAAGGAAATTTGAAAAAATATGGGTGGGGTAAAAATAAGAAACGCCAGGCGGTAAAAAGGAGAAAAAACATGCCGCCTGGCGCAGGTTTGAAGAAACCGTAATTGCCTTTATTCCACGCCTACGAGGAATGAAACAAAGCGTTTTACTGTCAGCTTCGCGCCTAATTTTTTGGAAAGATCTTCTACTGACTGCCTTACTGATACCTTTGGATCAAGCAGAGTGGCCTGTTCCAGCAGGCAGACTTCGGAATAATATTTTTTGACTTTGCCTTCAAGCATTTTTTCCACAGCGTCAGCCGGCTTGGGTCTGTAAGTCTTGCCCTTGGCTTCCATCTTTGCTTTCTGCTCTTCTTCGTCCTTGAGCATTTTTTCCTTGTAAATCTCTTTTTCCTTGGCTATTACTTCGGCGGAAACCTCGGAAGGCTCAAGATATTTGGGGCTCATTGCCACGGCCTGCAAGGCTATTTCGTGGGCGGCGGCCTCTATCTCTGCCTTTGCGGCAGCCATGTCGCCCTCATATTCCATTTCAACAAGGGCGCCTTTCTTGTTGTCAAAATGTATGTAGCTGCCAATCACGGTCTTGTCTGAAAGCGGGAAGGTTACGCCACGGCGTATTGTCATATTCTCGCCGATCTTCATTGCTATTTCCTGCAGGCGGGCCTTTACTTCCTCGCTCTCTGCCGGATTGCCCTGAAGTTTGCCTTCGGCCATTTCGGTGGCAAGCTGCTTGATGAAATTCACTACATCGGGATTGCGGGCCACGAAGTCAGTCTCGCAGTTGAACTCTATAAGGGATATTCCTTTTCCTGCGGCTGATGCGACAATGCCTTCCTTCATGCTGCGGCCTGCACGTTTCGCAAGACCTGCGAGGCCTTTCTTGCGCAGTATTTCAACTGCCTTCTTTACGTCGCCTTCTGTCTCGGTAAGGGCCTTTTTGCAGTCCATCATTCCTGCACCTGTCTGTGCCCTTAATTCCTTAATCATTTCTACGGTTATTGCCATTTTGTGTAAATCTCCAAAATTCAATTAAATTTCTTGCAAGAAATTTTTTATGCAAATAAGAATCTCCGGGGGCAACTGGAATCGCTATGTCCGTCCCCCGGAAATTAAAAGACAAATTTTATTTCTCTTCTGTCTCTTCTGCCGGAGCGGCCTCTTTCTCTACGGGAGCTTCTTCGGCTGCCGGTGCTTCTTCTGCCACAGGAGCTTCCTCTACGGGGGCTTCCTCGTTGTTCTCGTTCACTTTCATCTTTTCGGCCTCGGCTTCCGCACGGCCATCAAGGATTGCGTCAGTGATCGCTCCGCAGAACAGGCGTATTGAGCGTGCCGCGTCGTCGTTGCCAGGAATTGGATAATCCACGGTGTCCGGATCGCAGTTTGTGTCGCATACTGCCACTACGGGTATCTTGAGAACGTGTGCCTCGTGCAGGGCATTTGCCTCATTGACGGGGTCTACTATGAAGATCATATCGGGCAGTTTGACAAGATTGCGTATGCCGCTCAGAAGTTTTACCAGGCGGTTCTTTTCCTTTGTAAGACGGGAAACTTCCTTTTTGCTCATTACGCGGAAAAGGCCTTCCCTTTCAAACCTTTCAAGTTCTTCAAGCCTTGCAAGGGATTTGTGAAGTGTTGTGAAATTTGTAAGCGTGCCACCGAGCCATTTCTCGTATACGCTGGAAACCTGTGCACGTTCCGCCTCTTCCTTTATTATTTCCTTTGCCTGTTTCTTTGTGCCGACAAAAAGGAATGTCTTTCCGGCTTTCGCGGCATCTTTTACCACGGAGTAAGCCTTTTTGATTTCCTTCTGGGTTTTCTGAAGGTCAAGGATATGTATTCCGTTTCTTTCTCCGAAGATGTAGCGTCCCATATTGGGATTCCATCTGTGTGTCTGGTGTCCGAAGTGAACACCTGCTTCAAGCATGCTTTTCATTGTTACATTTAACATTTTAAGGTACTTCCTCCGTGTCTTTATACTGTCTCGGTTCTTTTCCCGCCACTCAAGGGGCAGGATTTCACCTTTTGACAATATCATACAAAAAAATTGGTATTATTGGCAAGAAAACGCGGAATGGTTTTTTTGTCAAATTGTAATCAGTGTATTCTATTTGATATCATTTACAATGAATAATTATGAAAAAGACGAAACCGATCAACCATTATTCCGACAGTATTGGGTTTGCAGGCAATGCGTCCAGTATCTCCCCTGTATGTCATTCTGAATGTGTATATTCCTTCAGCAGTGGAATAGCCATAAGTGAGACAGTGTACAGTAGCAACAGGGGTGTTCTTTACAATGCCGCAAGCCGGGTGATAGTAGACGGTGGCAGAAAGGCTTTGGCGGTTGCCGCATTCGCCGGCATGATGGTGCAGAATCTTCAGGATTATGCCTGGGCGGGAAACAGGATAGGCGAGACTGTCAATGCTGGGGAAACCAAGATAGTATCAGCCAATGACAACTGGACCTCGACAACGGTAAGTGGGACATCGGCAAACCTGTATGTATATGCGGGCGGGTCAACAACGTCTACCGTAGTATTGAGTGGCGGCAGCGAGGTAATTTATGGCGGGGGAAGTGCCACAGGTACAAATATTCAGAATGGCGGAAGCCTTACCCTGCGTATTGAGGGAAATGCTGTCAATTTCAGACAGAACTCTGGTGGAATAGTTAATGCGGAGGTTTACAAGCCCGGATATGACGGATATGGACGTACATCCAGTGGCGGACGTATTTATGGACCACTGTACTATGCCTTCGCAGAGGGGGAAAACCAGTTTGGGTCTACCATGCGGCTTATGAGCGGCAGGGCGACGAATTTTGTCGTCAATAATGGTGGATGGCTCAACGTGGCTTATGGCGGACAGGCTTCAGGAGTAGTGCAAAGAAACGGTGGGAACATCAATACCATAATCACAAAGGATTCCTACGACGTAAATTATTCAACATTCATAAGCGGACATAATCAGAACGGCAGCACGTTTGTGCTTTCCAACGGTGTGGCTGAAAATTTCATAATAAACAATTCAGGCTGGGTAAGCGTGATAAGTGGCGGATCTGCCGTGAATCTTACACAAAATACCGGCGGTGTCATAATTACACAGGTAAAGCCAGGAGATAGCACCTTCATAAGTGGTACGAATGAAAGCGGTGCGGCGTTAAGTCTTTCAAGCGGAATAGCAAGCAATTTCATACTGAACGGGAACACAGGTACTGAAGAGATCAATGCGAAAACCGGTACACTTGACGTGTATCAGGGCGGAAAGGTGTACAATGTACAGCAGAATTCCGGGGCATTGGTCAACATAATGGGCTTTGCACCTGGAGATGGCACATACATAAGCGGTATAAACCAGAAAGGCGAGACAATGACGCTTTCCAATGGTGTGGCGGACAACCTCGTCGTCAATGACGGTGGCTTTGTAAATGTTCTTTCCGGCGGAAGTGCGACAAACCTGGATCTGTATGGGGGAGATTCCGAGGGAAAGGCCATTCTGAACATTGAACAGGGTGGATATGTGTCCAATGTGAGCCAGATTGGCAGCTATGCCGCGATCAGTGCCGTGGTCGCAGGTGGGGATACCAGCACATATCTGAATGGTACAAACGCCGGAGGAGCTTTTTCCATAGAGAACGGCGTTGCGACGAATTTGTCAATCAATGGCAGTGAGGAAGGGGCAGCCGTATATAATGGCTCGTCATACAGGGCTGGACTTACTGTGCTTTCCGGCGGAAAGGTTTATGGACTTAGGACAGGGGAGTATGCGAACGTAAACGTAAATGTTTATGGGAATGACACGGAAACAGTTGTAAGCGGCAGCGGCCCAGGAGACAGGTCTTATACACTGTCAGACGGAATAGCAAGCAATTTCAGAGTAGGCCCTGGTGGATTTATGAACGTTCATTCCGGCGGAGTTGCAAAAGATACCTTGCTGTATGGCAATATGAATGTGCTTTCAGGCGGGTCTGCGACAAATGTATATACAGGTTCGGGAAGTGAGGCCTCTGTCAATGTTGACGTTATTGGGGAAGACAACAAGACCGTCGTTTCCGGCAGCAGGCTTGCATTGAACGGATCTGACTACGAGGGTTTTTCACTAAAGGATGGTGTCGCAAGCAATTTCATTGTCGGCAAGGGCGGATATATGAATGTTCAATCCGGCGGAATTGCCAATTCCACGGTATTGCATGGCGATATGCACATATCCTCCGGCGGCAGTGCTGTAAGCACGATAATAAACAGCGGCGGCTCGCAGTACGTGTCAGATGGCGGCAGTGCTGTAAGCACGATCATCAATGTTGGGGGATGGCAGCTCGTCTATTCCGGTGGATATTCTTATGATTATGTGATAAACGGCGGCTCTCAATATCTGGAATCAGGCTCTATAGCTTCGGGAACAATAATTTCCGGAGGAGCATATAGCGGAATAGAGATAACCGGATCACAGACCATTTCAAACGGTGCCTCGTCAATTGATGTAAAGATACTGGGTGGAAAACAGTTTGTATCATCAGGCGGCGTGGCCATAAGCACATATATAGGCAAGAAAGGCAGTCAGAATGTGTCAAGCGGTGGCTCTGCCCTGACTACGAAGATAGACAGTGGCGGAACGCAGACGGTGTTTCATGGCGGACTGGCCTCCGGCACAAGCATAGGATTCGCAGGCAGCCAGGTCGTACGCATGGATGCGATAGTTTCCGATGTTACAGTTGGTACGGGTGGAAATATATATGTTTACGGTGTTAACGAACTGCATGGCAACACTGTAGTGAACAGCGGTGGAATAGTATCACTTGTTCATGAAAATTCCGCAAATTCCGTGCTTGGGATAGACAATCTTCAGACCAGCAATGGTATTTTCAGAATGAACGTAAATCTTCCAGCCAAGACTGCCGACAGGATTGTAATATCAGGCAATCACAATGGCCAGGGAGTGCTTATCCTTAACAATATAGGATCTTATGCGACGGAACTGACAGGGAACGATCTGAAACTTGTGGAATATTCCGCATTAAGCGAGGGGGACGGCACATTCAGCCTCGCAGGAGGAGTGTGGGATACTGGCGGATATGAGTATACCCTGCAAAGGGGAAATGCCGAAGGTTTGGGAAAGGATTATTTCCTAAGAGGGACGAAGCAGAAATCATATCTGTTCAAGACAATGGCAAATGTCCCAATCATGAATACTGCCGCCGTCCATACGGCAATGAATTCATTGCAGAAGCGTCTTGGCGATTTGCGTGAAATGAACAATCCTGATGCGAAAAATTCAGTATGGGCAAGAGGGTATTACAAGAGCATGACGGTTTCTGACCTCGTTGACACGGATATGAATGTGTCAGGACTGGAGGCAGGCTATGATTTCAAGGCCTGGGAGGGGGAAGAAGGCAGTGAGACAGACGGCAATTCCCTTTATCTTGGCTTTATGGCTGGCGCGTTCAATGTATCTGGCATAAAGACCTCCGGTCAGAACTTCAATGCCACTGGCACAGGTGATGGCTTTCTTGCCGGAATGTATGGCACATATCTTTTTGATCATGGAATGTTTGCTGATTTCACACTGCGTGGTGGCAATACGTCCTCGGATATGACAAACAATACCCTGAATCTTGCCGAGGTGAATTACACAGCCAAACGGAATTTTGTCGCTGCCAGCATGGAATTTGGAAAATCGATTATAACAGAAGTGATTGACCAGAAATGGAAAGTAGAGCCTAAGGCGGAAATAAGGTATCTCTCACTGGAAAAGGATAATGTCAATGTGGAAAACGGTGTAGGCAATCTTTCCCTTGGCGGAACTGCCTATACTGGCCTGACCGGGACGATTTATATGTCCCATCTTAGCAATGAGAATGACAGCTTGCGTATTGAGCCTTTTGCCGAACTTTCCTATGGATATGAATTTTCAGGAGAGGAAACAGTAGCCTACGGCGGAGCATCAAACAAGATATCCCAGACAGGCGGATATCTTGGTGCGAGTATAGGCATGAACTGTCAGATCAATCAGGATACATACTGGTATTTGTCCGCTGAATACGAGAAAGGCAACAAGATTGAAAGCGTTGGTGGCAATGTTGGAATACGTTATTCCTTTGGATTTGACATGCACAAGAAGATAATGTCATATAGCAGGCAGACTGAAACTCCAAAACCTGTAGAGGAAAGGAAGGAGAAAAAGGAAGAAAACCTGCTTAGTATTCCAAAAGGCAGCCTTATAGAAAACCAGGGTGCGGAGGAATACGATTCACAGCCTGTTCCCGACAGGATAGCCCCAGAGGCGGTAAATCCCGCTCCAAAGAGCGTCCTTACGGAACATATAAAGGAAAATTACCTGAAAGCCGCGAAAAAGGCCAAGACAGATGCCGCTGGAAAGGATATGATAATTATTCCGTCAATGGGAATGTTGTTCAAGATAGGCAGCAGCGATGTATTGCCGTATTATTTCCAAATGCTGGATGCTTTTGCCGAATTGTACATGATGTCGGATAGGACGGCCACGGTACTGGTTGAGGGATTCTCGTCCAATGGCGGCAATGAGACGGACAAGAACCATTACATATCCCGTGCCAGGGCAATAAATGTAAGGAAATATCTGACGAAGAAAGGTATTCCTGCTGAAAAGATTCAGATAAGGTCCTATGGAAACAGCAAATTGGCAAGCAGGATGTTTGACAGGGATGCCAACTGCTCTGGCGGACAGTGCTATCGCCGTGTGAACATAAGCATTGTAAGGTAAGTATCGCTTGCCACAAAAATACAAATAAAAAAGCCCAGCCAGCAGGCCGGGCTTTTTTATGGGTTTTCCCCGTCAATTACTTGCTTATACGCATTTCAGTTTCCTTGTCAAATACATGCATATTGGCAAGATTGAAGCGTACCTTCAGTATGCTTCCCGGAGTTCTGCCTACGGCATCGGTGTTTGCAAGAACACGGGTGTCTCCCATGTATATGTACAGGTTCTCGCGGTGTCCGAGCAGTTCCGACACGTCCAGCCTGCCTTCCAGCTCTTCCGTAAAGCCTTCGGTGTCCTTTACATCAACATAGATGTCGTCTGGACGTACGCCGACTACGATTTCCTGTCCATCCTTCAGGACCTTTGGATCAATCAGACGTTCGGGCAGATCCAGCCTTATGTCCTTGCTTACAAATTCCACCTTGTCGGCCTTTACACTGGCTTTTCCGTGCAGGAAGTTCATTGTAGGACTGCCTATGAATCCGGCCACGAACAGGTTGTTTGGCTTGGAATACACCTGCATTGGAGTGCCTTCCTGCTGTACCTTTCCGCCGAACATGATTACTATCCTGTCCGCCAGTGTCATGGCCTCAACCTGGTCATGTGTGACGTACAGTATTGTAGCATTCAGACGCTGATGCAGCTTCGCAATCTCAACACGCATTTCCTCGCGGAGTTTCGCATCAAGGTTTGAGAGCGGCTCGTCAAACAGGAACACCTTTGGCTTTCTGACAATGGCACGGCCTATTGCGACACGTTGTCTCTGACCGCCGGAAAGCTGTGCCGGCTTCCTTTCAAGATACTGCGTAATCTGCAATGTGGCGGCAGCTTCCTTGACCCTGGCCTCAATTTCTTCCTGTGGGGTCTTCTTCAGCTTGAGGGAGAAGCTCATGTTCTCCTTTACGGTCATGTGCGGATAAAGGGCGTAATCCTGGAACACCATCGCGATATTGCGTTTTGACGGATGGTATTCGTTTACACGCTCCCCGTCTATCAGAATGTTTCCGTCGGTGACTGTTTCCAGTCCGGCAAGCATTCTGAGCAATGTGGATTTTCCGCAGCCGGAAGGACCGACTATGACCAGAAATTCCTTGTCCTTTATATCCACGTTAACACCGTTGAGGACGGTATTGTTCTTGAATCTCTTTACAATGTTTTCGAATCTTACAGATGCCATAATTTTTTATCCTTTCACGCTACCCAGCGTGAGGCCTGATATAAGCCATTTAGATGAGTATAGGAACACAATGAGTACAGGTATTGTCACCAGCATTGAGCCGGCCATGAACATTCCCCATTGCGTGAGGTACTGGCCCTGAAGTTCAAACAGTCCTAAGGTCCAGGTGTATTGCTGCGAGCTGAAAAGCACTACGCGCGCCACAAGGTATTCATTCCATGCCGTGGTGAAGTTGAACAGGAACGCGATGCTCAATGCGGGCGTGGACAGGGGAAGTATCACCCTCCAGAACGCTCCGACGGCAGATGTCCCGTCAACAAGTGCGGCTTCTTCCAGGGAACGGGGTATTGTGTCATAGTATCCTTTCAGAATCCATATACTGAATGGCAGTGATGACACCGAATACGCTATGATCATTCCCAGGTAGGAGTTCATCAGGTTCATTTTCATGATCATGAGGAACATGGGCAGTATCAACATTCCGGCTGGAATCATCTGGCTTGAAAGAAGAAGTATCATGCCAGCCTTCTTGCCAGGGAACTTGAAACGTGAAAAGCCATAGGCCGCCGTTGAGGCGAGGGATACGCCTATGAATGATGTGGCTATCGTTATTACCAGTGAGTTCCACAGCCAGCGCAGGAAGTTCGTGCTTTTGAGCAGTGTCCAGTATGCGCTGAAAGTAGCTCCGTCAGGTATAAGCGAAAGATCCGTGGAGAACAGCTTGTCTCCGGGACGCAATGATACGGAGAATATTCGCAGTAGTGGGTATATGCAGACAAAGCAGCAGATAATGATTACGACATGTATCAGTATATGCTTTATCTTTTCCTTTCTTTCCAGTGATTTCCTTGTCTGATCATACTGGTTTTTAAGGAAAGGCATCAACATTCCACGCAGCTGGTCTATGGATTCCTTCGCACTTTCGTATTTCTGCGTAAGTTCTTCCGTGCTGAGGGCGGTTTTCTTGTCAAGGTCGTTCATTGTCAGTCCTCCTTTGCCGCATCATAGCCATGCAGGCAGAACACGGATATGCAGAATAGCATTATGAATATGATTATCGCGAATGCCGCCGAATAGCTGTACCTGTTGTATGTGAATGCCGCCTTGTACATCGCGGACACAAGAATATCTGCCTTTTCCGTGCCGCCAGCCTGTCCTGTAACAAGGAATATGACATTTATGTTGTTGAATGTCCATATTGTGCCAAGTGTTATGGCAGGCATTGCCACAGGCTTCACAAGCGGAAGAGTGATGTAGCGTAGCTTCTGGAAATATGTCGCACCATCAATGTCGGCAGCGTCATAATAGCTCTTTGATATGGACTGCAATCCACCGAGTATTACGACCATCATGAACGGTATTCCCAGCCATATATTGATTATCGTACAGGTTG